>Ga0310786_10002184_pt1 | contig 30415 bp, 27 predicted proteins | sample AusTroGonzalo_MG_FD_203881 | JGI IMG/M metagenome (GOLD analysis project Ga0310786, IMG submission 203881) | Bovine rumen microbial communities from tropical cattle in Woodstock, Queensland, Australia - Gonzalo_03 (v2) (version 2) | ecosystem: Host-associated > Mammals > Digestive system >...
TCGTCACCAATGTCAGCGTCTTGAGTAATCTTTCTGAATACCTCGATGTTTCCCCATGCCCCGACAATGGATGGTTCTGCAAAATCAAACTGGACACCAGCAAATGGAAAAAATGACCTGTTTATTCTCGTGGTCTGATAAGTTCGATGATTTCAAGTATGTCTATGTAACCTTGTCCGAAAGCACTACGCAACAGCAACTGCGCGATCTTTCTAAATTCGCTCTAGCCGAGCTCGGCGAAATGGTTCAAAAAAATCGCAAACTGTTCGAAGTCTAGAACAAGTCGCATTTCCATCTACAAGCACGGAACCATATAGATGGGCAGGTAAGTAATCCCATCCTCGATAAGGAAATCCTTCGTATAGACGATGATTTTTTGAGGAAGTTTTAGTCTGTATTTCTGCGAAAATATATCAAGGGATTTATGCTGTCGGTAACTGGAAGATTTTACCTCGATGGGGCAAATCTTGTTCTTGCGGACTAGCAAAAAATCAATTTCGAATTTCTTTTCTTTTTCGGAATCCTTGTCGTGAGCGGTGAACTCGTGGAAAAATAAATCGTCGCCTTTTGCACGGAGCATCTGGGCAACAATGTTTTCAAAGAGCATTCCTTGATTGATTCCGAGTTTGTCGGCAATCAGTGATTCGTAGAGTTCGTCAGATTTCTGCATCTTGATCATCTGCGTTACCAGAAGGCCGGTATCGCCCATATACAACTTGAACCTTTCGCTTTTCCGATACAATTCCATGGCGATTTCGGGTACGGTTGTATTGACGCAAATGTTGCCTATCATCGATTCCCTTATAAAGTTGAACGAGCCAATGTAGTTCTTGAACCGGGCATTTTTGTTGATGGAAGACATCTTGAAAATCGGATTTTTGCGGTTCAATTGTTCCGGGAGATGCTTGAATACAATAGATGCGTTTTCGCGATTTTCGGAATCGTGCTTGTTGAGGTATTCTTCGTAAAGTGCAAGAATACTTTGCTTTATAAAGTCTATTTGGGCGTAAGTTTCACCTGCCACAAAAGAGGCTACGGCCTGGGGCATGCCGCCTACAGCTATGTAGGTGCGGAATGATTTCATGATTTCGTGATGGGCGCGCCCGCCGACACCATGCTTCGCCATGAAGGCTTCACGGATTACATCCATGGTCACTTCGTCGCCTATAGCCCAAAGAAATTCCTCGAAGTCCATCGGAAACATCTTCAAGCGGTATTCTTCGGAAGGAATCAATATGTTCTTGATGTTCTTCTTAATAGAGATAAGGGAACCTGTTTCAATGTAATCGTATCGTCCATCTTGTACAAGGTACTTGATTGCCTGACGTGCGAGGGGGAAAAGCTGGATTTCGTCGAAGATGATGACCATCCGTCCTTTTTTCGGTTTCTTTTTCGTAAAAAGGAACAAGTTTCTGAAAAACGCGTCAAGGTCATCCATCCCGTCTTGGAACACTTCCTTGACTTTGAGGTTTGCCTTTGCGAAATCGACAACAAGGTAATCGTCGTATTCGTTCTTGGCGAATTCCAATGCTACCGTACTTTTCCCGATGCGGCGTGCGCCTTCGATGAAAAGTGCGGTTTTCCCCTTGGAAATACGCTTCCAATTGAGCATTTCGTTGTAGATTTTTCGCTTGAACATAATGCGACCTCTAAACTAAATATATAAAACATTCCCGAAAATACAAAATGTTTTTATATAATTATTCACGAAAATCAAAAATCTTTTAGTCCATATTTTCCCGAAAATACAAAATCTTTTGAATAGTTTGGATAAAAAATCCCCCGACCTTATTTGGTTGGGGGTTGTAATGTTTTGCTAGAGATCCCCGCCTACGCGGGGATGACAAATGCGGTTTACTTCACGAAAGCGTTGTAAATCGCCTTGATGGCCTTTTCGGTATCAGACTCGTCAACACCGGTGATGATGTTGATCTGAGAAGAACCCTGGTCGATAATGCGGACGTTCACCTTGCTTTCTGCGAGAGCCGTAAAGAGCGTCGCAGCAACACCGATCTTGTTCGTCATGCCGTGACCCACGGTAGCGATAAGAGCGATGCCCGGGAAAATCTTGATACGGTCGGGGCGCATCTGCTGAGTGATGTCTTCGAGGACAACGTCCTGCACGGCGTCGAGAGCCTTGGAATCCACGACGATGCTCATGGAGTCAATTGCGCTCGGGCAGAGTTCGTAGGAGAGTCCTTCGCTTTCGAGAACGGCCAAGACGCGACGGCCAAAGCCCACTTCCTTGTTCATCATGGACTTTTCGATGTAGATCATCGAGAAGCCCTTGCGGCCAGCAACACCCGTAATCGGGAGCTTTGCGCTTTCCGGAGTCGGGCCAATGATGGTGCCGGCATCTTCGGGGCGGTTCGTGTTGCGGATGTTGATAGGAATCTTCTTCGCGCGGCACGGAGCGATGGATTCGTCGTGGAGCACGCTTGCGCCGGAGTAAGCGAGTTCGCGGATTTCGCGGTAGCTCACGTATTCGATCGGGAGCGGGTTTTCGACGATGCGCGGGTCAGCCATGAGCATGCCCGAAACGTCGGTCCAGTTTTCGTACTTGGCAGCGTCAATGCCGTTAGCGAGGATGGCGCCAGTGATGTCGGAACCGCCACGGCTGAAGGTCTTGACTTCGCCACGGAGGTTACTGCCATAGAAGCCCGGCAACACATAAAGCTGGTTTTCGTCGCCGAGAGTCTTTGCGATTTCTTCGTAAGTCTTCGGGGCAATGCGATACTTGTCATCGAAAGTGATGAGCGGGTAGCTATCGACAAAGTTTGCGCCGAGGAACTTGGCCATGAGACGAGCGCAGAGGAATTCGCCGCGGCTTACGAGGAAGTCGGTGCTCACGGATTCCGGATGGTTCTTGAGCTTGTCTTCGAGACTGTCGAGGTCTTCGGTAAGCTTGTCTTCAAGGCCCAAATCCTTGCAGATTTCGTCATAACGCTGACGGATCAAGTTCCACGGGGTCGAAAAGTCGAGACCCTTGGAGGCGAGATCATAGGTGCTGTAAAGGAGGTCGGTAAGCTTGGTTTCTTTAGGATTGCGCTTGCCGGGGGCGGAAACGACGATGACCTTGCGGTTCTTGTCAGATTCAACGATGGCCTTGATTTTCTTGAACTGGCCGGCATCGGCGACAGAGCTGCCACCGAACTTGCATACGATTCTTTGACTCATTTTTTCCTTTTGGGCCACCAAACCTCTCAGCTTCGAGCGCAACCGCTTTCCTCGCGATTGTCGTGCCCAAGCCTACCCATCTGGCCAGCCACTTGGTTTTTGTGTCTATGTCTGCGACGGCACAGGACCGCCGCGCGCGCAAAAATAGCAATTGAAAAGAATCGTGGCAAGGTTTCAATTTAAGCAAACGGTGGCTAGCGGCAAAATTACACTCCGGCAAATGCAATTTTCTATATTCATTTACATAAAACTAAAATCATCATAGGAGAAGGAGAAATCTTGAGAAACTATTTACTCGCCGTTGCGGCATCCGCATTCCTCATCACCGCCTGCGGCGAAGACAGCACAACAAACGCTGGTGACTCCATATCCTCAGCGGGTTCCCTTTACGTCGATGAATCACGGAACTTAATCGTGATGACACCTTACGAAATGAGCAGAGACCTATGCGTCCTAGAAAATAACAGCTTAGTCTGGAAAACCATAAATCGAACTCCCGATGCTGATTCTTCTAAATATGAATTCATTGGCGACACTCTCATCCTTTACGAAATTAACGAAGGAGTACCCGATTCCTATGGAGATGTATTCATAGGCGGTACCGCAAGCAACATCTACGGAACATGGACCGATACCGGATGCAATCGCAAAAGCCAAACAGGCGAAACAGAATGCTATACAAACACGCGCTACTCGACCCGCACATTCAATCTCACCCCAGGAAAAGTCACTGCTAAAGTTGAATATCATTTCGACCTCTATCTCGCCGATGCCGAAGCAAAAGGCTACATGAATTCCTACTTCATGGAAGAATTATACAAATACCTCAATGGTGGTAGCTATCTCGCAAGAATCATCGATATTTTTAACACTCAAGATGCAATTGAAATTGCAAACGTCATTGAAAGTAACAACGTACAAATTATCGAAAATGCAAAAACAAATCAGACCTTTAAAATTGGCGACAAGACATACACCGTAACGGTCAAAAAAACAAACCAGACTCTGAATTATAACGGTTCCGTCAATAGAGAAGCGATTGTCGAAGTCACTGACGGAGCCACAACCTGTAGTGGAAACTCCATATACAAAGAGGCAAATAAAGATCTTTGCAAAACAGAAAATTTAGATTACTTTATTAAAGATTCCGATTATTATTTCAAGCTCGAGGATGGCAGCAGAATCCGTTATGCATCGCATTACCAAAGCAACAATGAAAACGCTTTCAAGGAATGTATCAAAGGAATCGCATTAAAGAACGGAACCGCCAACCCTCTATACAAAAAAGCAACGGACGACAAAATCAATCAGGAAAAGCGCGCCGAAAAGCTCACCCGCAAGATGTTGAAGTACGTTGAAAACTAGACAAGGCGAGTGGTTAGTAAATAGTGATTAGTGGTTAGGGAAATAACTACAAGCGTAACTTGTTCTAGAATTTGTCATTCTGGAGGCTCAAAGAGCCGATAGAATCCATCATATTTTTTCTCGTAGCCATCCCCACTTATCCTGCAATCCTATTTACCAATCACTATTTTTAACAAAAATTTACAGGACAAATCGGCAAAAAAAGCGTGTTTATATAGTAGAGGGTCTATGAAAAAACACGAAAAATTGATGCTTATCGCCGCACAATCCAACATACCAATCCTTTTGCAAGGGGAATCCGGGGTCGGCAAAGAAATTGCGGCCAAATTTATACACAATAACAGTCCCCGGAGCGAGGGGCCGTTTATCGCGCTCAACTGCGGCGCCATCGTAAGGACTCTCGCCGAAAGCATTCTCGAAGGCTCCAAAAAAGGATCTTACACTGGGGCAGCCATCGACCACCAAGGCATTGTGCAAGCGGCAAACGGCGGCACGCTTTTCCTCGATGAAATCGGCGAAATGCCGTTCGACATGCAAAGCAAGCTGTTACGCATTTTGCAGGAACGGTCCGTGCTGCCGCTCGGTGCGACGCAAAGCGAACCCGTAGATTTTAGACTCGTCTGTGCGACGAACAGGGATTTGCAAATTGAAATCAACGAAGGAAATTTCCGTAAAGATTTATACTTTAGACTAAACGCATTCCCCATCATCATCCCGCCATTGCGTGACCGAGACGATTTTGACGACATCGTAAAAACCGTGTGGAGCGATATCGCATCAAGGACGTTCGCGGAGCAGTTCCCGTTACGCGACAAGCAGGTTGATATGTTGTCCAAATTCAAATGGCCGGGGAACATCCGTCAGCTAAAAAATGTGCTCCAACGATACGCCCTCCTCATGCAACACGACATCACTCTTAGCGAAGTCCTTGCCGAAGAATTTTCAAAGACTTCGTTAAACGATAGGGAAATAATGAGCGACTACCACACGCAACGAGCCTCGGCCCCCAACTGGGCGTTTATTCAAAAAGCGCTTTCCGATTGCCAAGGGAACAAGAGCAAAGCCGCCAAAGCATTAAACATCAGCCGCGGTTGCTTGTGCTATCAAGTAAAAAAACACGAGTTCCAAAGCAATTGGGACTCGTGCAAGAAAATGCAAAACTATTCGCTAGTTTAGAACGTGTTTAGAACTTCACGCCGACTGCAATGTAATGGTTTCCGCCTTCGAACGCAGGGCGCGGGCTGTAGGCGTAATCGAATACGATCATGCCAAACTGAACACCAAGACCACCGCTAATCGCATCTTCGGTATCCGGGCGGATAGCATAGCCCATGCGGAACGACAGCATGTCGAAGTAAACGAGTTCACCGCCAAGCAACAACTGCGCCTTGCTATCGGCACGGCGATAAGCGTCCATAGACAAATGAACCATCCAGCGGTCGAGAATCGGGATGAACCCAGTCACGCCAGCCTTAAGCGCAAGCGGAGCCGCTTCTTTCTCGTTTTCGTACTTGCTTGCAAAACCGAGATTCGTGATGTTTGCACCAAAGGCAAAGTAATCGTTCACGCGGTAAGAGCCGCCCGCATCGAACGTAAACAGAAAACCCGTATGGTCATCAATCGTCTGCGTCGCAAAACGCATGGATGCCGCCCAATTGAAAATTTTGGACCTGCTACCGAAACCCGCCAAAATGGACCAAGCATAAGAGCCGTACTCCGAAGTCTTGAGACCATTTTCATCACGACCTTCGATGTCGTCGTAACCCAAAAAATCGACCGCGAACGCCAGTGTAAACTTGTTCAAAAGAGGCAGTCCGTAATAAGCGGAAACAAAGTTATCTGCACCGCCTTCGCCAAAAATCACTTGGTTCAATCCAAATTCAGCTTCGTTCGCGACGCTCATCGCAAGCGGATTACGCGAAACTTCAGAAACGCGCCCCGGATCAGCAACGCCAGCCCCCGAAAGTGCTGCCGCACGCGGCGACACCGGCATCGACAAGAACTTCATCGTCACGCCACCCGGGTCCACATGCCAATAGTCCCCTCTAGCAAACGCAAGAGAACTGGCCAAAGAACCTACAGCAAGAGCGAGCACAAAAAATCTTTTGAACATACGAGGTATAAGATACAAAAATAGACGAAAGACGAAAGACGAAAGACGAAAGAAATCGCTATAGTAAACAGTGGCTAGTGATTAGGAAACAGTAGGAAGTAGGAAGTAGACAGTAGGCAGTAAATGGGCACGAGGTATGAGGTCGCTTCTCCCCATTCGCGGATCATGACTACATAAGTGCTAAAGCACTAAGTAGTCAAAGAGCTTTGAGCTATGAGCTGTAAGCCTAGATAAAAATTCCATCGAATTTCAAAGGTTCATTAGCGCCAACACTCAAAGGACCGAAGGTCCAACCTCATCGCTCATAGGGGCGCAAGCCCCGAGCTCGCACCTATTTCCGCCAGCCTTCCATGATTTTGAGGCATTCGGCGAGGAGTTCTGCGCTGCGGTCCTTGCCTTCGGTTTCCACGTAGCAGCGGAATTCCGGGGCGTTTCCGCTCGGGCGCAAATGGACAATGTCGCCAGAATCGAATTCCATGCGGTAGCCATCGACTTCGTTGAGCGAAACAATCTTGCCCTGGAACGTCTTGTCCTTCGCAAATTTCGAAGGCTTTGCTGTTAACGCACCAAACAACTTTTCGCCGAGATTCTTTTCGCGGATTTCAGCAAGCTTCGCCTTGGACTTTTCGGTCGGGAATTCCTTGAGGCGGTCGCTCACGGTAAAGCGCTTGGGCAGCTTGCGGAGAATATCTACAACGCACATGCGTTCCTCACGGACCATGACCATCACAGCAATCATCGGGAGGAGCGCGTCACGAGTCGGGAGAGCCTTGAGCGTCGTCGTCTCGCCGTTTGCATTCGTGCGAGTCAAATTTGTCTGTAACAAGAATCCGCCGTTCGCTTCGTAGCCTGCAACAGAGACGCTAGCGTCATTCGCATCGACCAAGCTTTCCATGCCAGCAATCACGTAAGGGCTACCGATGCGGGTGCGGCAAATCTTTTCGAAACTGCCAGACTTTTCGAGCGACGTGTTGCAGCTTACCGGAGTCGCAATACGCTTGATGCCAAGAGACTGCGCCGCCAAAATGCCAAGCACGTCGCCACGCAGCCACATGCCCACGTCATCAGCCAAAAGCGGACGGTCAGAATCGCCATCGGTACTGAAAATCGCATCCACGAAATCCCTATGAGCAAATTCACGAGCCAGTTCTTCATCTTCCTTGCGAATAGCTTCGGTATCTACCGGAATAAACGTCTCACTACGGGCAAACGGTTTGACCGTCGCACCCAAACTTTCGAGAACCTTCACCACGATATCGCGGCCCACGGCGGAGTGCTGATAAACGCCAATCGTAAGACCATGCAAAGCGTCGCTACCGAAAAATTCAGGATAACGTTTGCAGTAATTTTCTTCGGCTTCCGATTCGACCGCCGGGAGTTCCGGCGCATTTTTCAACATGCCGTTCGCATCAAAAAGCGATTCGTCAAAATCAACCGACTGCGAAACAATACCTTGTTCGTCAGCCTTCGTAATTTCACCATTCGGATGGTTGAACTTGATGCCGTTGCGGTCTGCCGGAATATGGCTTCCCGTCACCATGATGGTCGGAACATGCTTGTCGATGCCGTACATCGCAATCGCGGGGCTCGGGATGCGGCCGCAATAAATAACCTTCCAATTCGCATCGGCAGAAGCCTGCACAAGCGATTTCAAAATGCGTTCCGTGCTCGGGCGCAAATCGCCTGCAATCGCAATCGTTCGTTCGCACTTGTAAGAAACTTCGCAGTACTTGATAAACGAACGCGCATAAACATAGCACACTCTATCTGTCATTGCACTCACGAGACCGCGAGCACCGCTTGTACCAAACGCGACACCGGATTGTTTCATTACATCTTGCATAGCAACGGACATAGAAAACCTCTACTTAGTAGGCAGTAGGAAGTAGACAGTAGGAAGGATGCAATAGTAATAGTTGCAGGATCCTAGAACGCTACTAAAACCGCCGATTGTTTTACAAGATAAAAGATACTAAAAAAGGGCGCACTTATTGATTCAAGCGATTTCAAGCCTAATCAGAAATCCATCAACATCCGGGGAATTGCGTCAAAGATTCTATACGGTATCCCGAAAGCACATCGCGACCTTTAAGGCCCAAAAGCTCTATGACAAACGCACAACATTCCACTTTGCCACCCAACTTTTCAACAAGTTTAATCGTCGCGCAAGCCGTTCCGCCAGTAGCAAGCAAATCATCAATTATAACAACACGTTCACCGGGCTTAATCGCATCTTTGTGAATTTCTACGCAAGAAGTTCCGTATTCTAAATCGAATGAAACACATTCCGTTTCACGCGGGAGTTTTCCCTTTTTGCGAACCGGCACAAAAGGCTTATGCAAACGATCTGCAATGGGCACACCGAATAAAAAGCCGCGAGCCTCAAGCCCAGCAACAACATCAAATTCAACATTTTGAAGGACTCCGCAAAAAGAGTCGAGCGTCAACTGGAGCGCATCCGCATTTCCGAGCACCCCTGTCACATCGCGAAAAAGAATCCCCGGCTTAGGGAAATCAGGAACAGATATAATGTAGTCTTCGATTTTCATGAGTCAACTCCCCTTATACGCAAATTAAAATAAAACCTTTATCGTAAATTGTCTATTGAAAATGAGAAAAAACTATATTCTCACGCATGGATAGAGCACGCCGCCGTAAATTCGGACAGAACTTTTTGGATGTCGAAACCGCTACCGCCATCGCAGGTGACTTACCTGCCGATGCGGGCGAATATGTTCTTGAAATCGGGCCGGGTCACGGCGCACTCACCGAGCACCTGCTCAACCGCGGGCTAGAACTCACCGCCGTCGAAATTGACGAGCAATGCGTCGAAGTTTTGAACGAAAAATTCAAGAGTCGTGAAAATTTTCACATCGTCAACATCGACTTTTTAAAGTTCGACTTGCAAGCATTTTTGGATGCGCACGAAAAGCCGTGGGTCACAGGCAACTTGCCATACAACGTAAGCACCGCCATTATCGCAGGACTCATGCCGCGATTGCATTTGACCAAGGGCTTTATGGGAATGGTGCAGCTCGAAGTCGCCGAACGCATTTGCGCCGCCCCTTGCAGCAGCAATTACGGGAGCCTTTCCGTGCTCGTTTCCGCATTCGCGAACACGCAGATTCTCCGCAAAATCGGTCCGGAACATTTTACGCCGAAGCCGAACGTCGATAGCGCCACGATGCTCTTGACTCCACGCGAAGACGCCATCCAGGCGCCCGACGGATTCTTTGACTTTGTGCGTACCGCGTTCACGCAAAAGCGAAAGACGCTCGCGAATTCCTTCGGCGGAGCATACGACAAAAAGAAAATCCAACGCACCATCGAACTTTTGGACTGGCCCACAACCGTCCGCGCCGAAGAACTCAGCCCCGAACAATTCTTGAATTTCTATAAAGCGTTTAAGGAAAACGCTTAGTCGAACCATAGCCGAATCTCGTCATTCCCAACACACATGTCATCCTGGAACGAAACGTAGTGGAGTGATAGGATCCAAAAAGACCATCGTCATTCCCGCGTTTCCTTTGTCATTCCCGCGAAGGCGGGAACCCCAACAACAACAGCATTATGAAAATCAAAATCGTCATCGACAACATCAGCGGTTCCGCTTGCAACTCTTGCACAACCGAAGCTTCGCCAAAGCAATTGAATGGCGAATGGGGCCTTTGCGTCTATACAGAATTCAACGGCAAACGCATTTTGCTCGACACAGGAGCTTCTGCGCTCTTCGCCAAGAACGCCGCCGACATGAACATCGACCTTGCCGCAATTGACACAGGAGTCTTGAGCCACGCCCATTACGATCACGCAAACGGCATGCAGGAATTCTTCGACAAGAACGACCACGCCAAATTCAACTTGCGCAAGTCCGCAGCCGAGAACTGCTACCACAGCTACAAAGTTTTAAAGTTCTTCACGTATCAAAAATACATCGGCATCCGCAAAGGCACCCTCAAACGAAACGCCGACCGCATTGTTTTCGTCAACGGCGATGTTGAAATTTTCCCGGGAGTCACGCTCGTCGGTCACAAGACTCCGCACCTCGACGAAATCGGCAAACGCGCCCACATGTGCGTCAAAGAAAACGGCAAGTACCGCGACGACAGTTTCGACCACGAACAAAGTCTAGTCTTCGATACGTCCAAGGGACTGTTCATCATGAACAGCTGTAGCCACGGCGGTGCAGACAACATCATCAAGGAAATCGAAGCGACCTTCCCCGGCAAGCAAATCTATGCCATCCTCGGCGGATTCCATCTGTTCCGCACATCCGACGAGCGCGTGAAAGCATTCGCCGAACGCCTCCGCGATTTGAACGTGCAAAAAATCTACACAGGCCATTGCACAGGCCAGCGCGCCTACGAAATACTGCACGAAGTGCTCGGCGACAAAGTCGAACAAATGCACACCGGCATGGAAATTGAAGTGTAAAAATCAGTGGATTCTATCAGTCGCCTCGCGGCTCCTTCCAAAATGACAAGCATCTAAAACAATCTCTTTAAAATGTCATCCTGGAGCCGAAGGCGATAGGATCCATACATTACACCGGGTCATTCACCGGCTTACTGTAGTCGCGTTCGCCAAACAAAGCCGTTCCCACGCGAATCATCGTAGAACCTTCTTCAATCGCGACTTCCAAATCGCCCGTCATGCCCATTGAAAGCTGATCGAACGCGGCAAAGGCGCCGCCTTTCGCAAGGAACTTATCGCGCAGCCCACGTAAAAACGCAAAGCACTCGCGGCTATCTTCAGGCACGCCCGTATTCTTGCCAATCGTCATGAGGCCGCGGAAACGCAAATGCGGGAAATTTGCACTTTCGCCATCCGCATTCGCCGCCCCGGCACGCTTTTCCAAATCTTCAAGGAACGCTTCAGCCTCATGCACGTCAAGGCCGCTCTTCGTCTCTTCTTCGCCAGCATTCACTTGGAACAAAATGTCGAGAACTTTGCCCTGACCATTTGCAGCCGCAGCACAAACCTTCTCCAACTTTTCCACCGCTTCAATGCTCGCGATAGAATGAATGCAATCCGCCACAAGAGCCGCCTTCTTGAGCTTGTTACTCTGCACAGGACCAATTACATGACAACGCACGCGACTCCCGTCCTTCGCAACACGCGGCTCGGAGAACTTCAGTTCCGCCTCTTGCACGCGATTCTCGCCAAAGTCCGTCGCGCCAAGCGCAATCGCATTTTCCACAGCCTCTGCCGGGTGGAACTTGCTCACCCACACAAGCTTAACCGATTCACGGCTGCGGCCCGCAATCTTGCAAGCCTCGCCAATCCTTGCTTCGAGAGCTGCAAGGTGCTCGCGCATTTCATCAAGTGTGAATTCCATAATTTTTAGTAGACAGTAGGAAGTTAGAAGTAGACAGTTGTTAGATTAGTGGTTAGGTACTTGCAAAAGATAATAATTTCACAAAGCTCTTGACATCTGGTTTTGCATGAATTATATTTGATAATGCACAAATGAACACTAATTTAAAATAATTCTCGCGGTTTCTGCATGTCCGTGAGAAAGGAGTAAAAATACGAAAATCTATCTCGACATTCATTTTATTTCCATAATTATGTATATTTCCATAGTATCGGAAATAAAAATGAACTTTTTGCAATTCAAGAACACATTTTTTCCATTGGTTTGTTTCTCGGCAAACCAAATTCTAACCATATACCCACATTTTGACCATACAAACCTAACGCGATGGATAAAGCAAGGCTACGTGGTTCGCCTGAGGCGAGGTTGGCTTTCCTTCCCCGAATATTCAAACGATACCGACTTTTTGCGGCTTACGGCTAACAAAATATACAAGCCCTCTTACCTATCTTTACAATACGTCATGGCATTCTACGGAATGATTCCCGAAACCGTAGTACAATTTACCAGCGTTTCATCTCTGAAAACAGCAACCTTTGAAAATGACTTCGGACAATTTTCATACCAGAACATAAAGCCATCCCTAATGTTCGGCTACAATCCACGCGTAATCGAACACCCTCTTGCAAATAAACAAGCATTTTTGATGGCGACTCCCGAAAAAGCACTCCTAGACTACCTTTATCTAAACCCATTCTACAATTCCACCGAAGAACTTGAATCACTCAGGCTCGATGAAGATTTCATTGTCGAAAACTTGAACCGTGAACTAATCAAAGAATACTTGCAAAAATTCCAATGCAGCGCTCTTGAAAAAAGGATAAATAATTTGTTGAGGATTTATGATTGATTTAAATTTTATCCGAAATTTTTTTCCACCAGCAATAGCAGCAAACGCCGCTTTTGAAAAGCAGATGTTGAAGGAATACCTTCAACTGATGATTCTGGACTACATATCCTCATCCGCATACGCCCCCAAGCTTTCATTCATCGGAGGAACAAACCTTAGGCTCATCAAAAAAATAGATCGTTTTTCGGAAGATTTGGATTTCGATTGCAAAAAACTATCCAAAGAGGAATTTGCAAACTTAACAGACGATGTAGTCAAATACTTGCAAAAAAACGGATTAAACGCAGTCGTCAAGCTCAAAGAAAGCGAACGCACATCAGCATTTAGACGGAGTATCTACTTTCCTCAAATGCTTTTTGAATTGGGTTTGAGCGGACATAAAGAAGAAAGATTATTAATAAAAGTTGAAGCCGAAGACCAAGGATTCACTTACACCCCTGAAATCAAGAACATAAATGGTTGCGGATTCTTTTTCCCATTACAGACTCCACCCGATAGCACCCTTTGCTCCATGAAAATTTCAGCATTGATTTCACGTGGCAAAGGTCGTGATTTTTACGACAGTATGTTCTTACTGCAACAGACCGAACCCGACATGGAATATTTAAAATCGGTATGCGGAATCCAAAATATAGAAGCTCTAAAAAAGATGTTAATCGACGTCGCCAACAATACAAATTTGAATATCAAAAAACGAGATTTCGAACATCTGCTTTTCAACATTCATTCAAGCGAAAAGATACTACACTTCAAGGAATTCATTGAAAGCAGATGGTGAAAATACTACTAACAATCCCTGCACTGAAAATGCAGGGGGCTAGAAGAAAGGCAGTATTTTCCTATTCGTCATGTAATTTGAAAATTCATAACGAAATTTGTTATCAGCATTTCAATTTATACTTTCATTTTTCCATTAATTCAGCAAACTGTTTCCAATTTAATTTACATGTTGGCGTACTTTTGTTTTTAGCATACCATTTTATGCTTCCTATGGATATTTTCAATGTTCCCAACACAACCTTTCCGCACGTTATTTTAAACGAGTTTTCGGCCTTTCCCAATGGAATTGACGACAATTCCGCCGTCACCTCAAATTTATTCGATTCTTCTTTTTGTTCTACGATTTTTTTCTTCATGATGCATCTCCTTTAATAAGGTAGCCTGTTTTCATACAGTGCTGTGAATACAAAACAAAAACATACTTCATTATTTTCGTCCTTTCTTTTTTAAAATATTTTTCCCGTTATCAAAAGAAAGTGTTTTTCTTTCCATTCTAACATTTGTAAGATCGTTGGGAAACGCTCTAATAATCAGAGCTTCAAAATCTTTAATCGCCTCCTTATGAACAGCATACGCGGAAACATAATGAGCCACTTCGTATAAACAATATGGTTGTTTTTTTATTTGTCCATGATTATATTTGTAAAGTTTTTGAATTTTTCTTTTCCGAGTAAGAGCGCTGCTCATCTCACTCCACAAAGACTGTGTATTTGTTCTACCGGCATATATAGCTTTGCCCATAGAATCATAAAATAAATATATTCCTTGTTCATTTAGTTTTTCTTTCCATTGATCCAATTCTTCACTATTACCGATACACATATTTCCACCTACATTAGATCTTATTGGTTGAAGCTCTAAAATCGGTTTATAGATTATTCTTACAGAATGATTGACAATTGCATCAATAAACTTCTTTACAGCTGGTTTTCCGCAACTCGATCCAGATTTAAAATTATTGATATCTGTCAGTTTAACACTTAAATTTTTTGCAAGAGCTTGATACGTATCACACTTATTCGATTCCTTCAAATAATCAATTATTGTTGAAGGGAGATTTTTTATTGTCGAACGAATTTCTTTCTTTTCTCCTCTTTTGCGATCATTTATTTTATTTGTTTTCAACAGACTATCTCACTCATAGTCAAGCTCTCTTTTTTGAATCATTTTTCATTTTTATTCGCAATACAGCGAATATTAAATTTTGATACTATTTGATGATAAAGACTCTCAAGACTCTCAGTTCGTTGTATACCATCTTTATTACTAACGTATTTTCCATCAGAAAGAAGCCAATACCCAACTGTGTACGAACCGATTCCATCTATAATCTTAGAATCCTCATAATATCCAAGACCTTTTCCCCAAAAGATATTGATTGGACTATTAGAATCGTAACAACGATCACCACACATTTTGGTAAGTTCGTTTATCAAGATTGCGATTTCATTCGTGTTAGGCAAATGCCAACCATCAGGACAAATTTTTTTGTCTTTAGATAAATAAGTACCACCATATATTATAATTTCATTAGCATCTATATTTGGATAAAAACGCCCCTTCGAACACTCCCTTTCGTCATTCAAAAAACAAATACTATTTTCTGTTTTGAATCTCAAATTTTCCGCCATCCATACTTGCTCGCCAATTTTAACAGTTTTATACGTTTGACCATCTCGCGAATCAGTAAATGAATCATATGAGAATGGGTCGCCACGAAACAGATCGAAGAACCCTGTCTTGAATAAAATAAATATAATAACAGCAACCACAATAATTTCATACAGGGTTACGCCGTTCTTTTCTTCTTTTTTCATAATATTCTCCTTGCTTAAGCTCTACAGCAAACTTAAGGTCATTGATTAAGCCGATAAATTATTCCTTTTGTAACAAATTTTATCACCTCACTCTTTCAAGTAAGTATTTTGAACATGTAAAACCATTTATTTTGCACCATTTTTTCATAACGCTAAAAGATGTTTTTTTCGCTAAGAAAACTGCATCATCAACATTTATAAAAGGCACAAAACGAGTGAGGGAGTCTGCAAAATTTGGAACTAGTTTGTTATTTTTATTACTAAAATATTTTTCAAGATTTAAACGATTACTTTTTATTGTTACGGCATAAATTCCATGATAATATCCCATATACAAGTTGTATTCCAATTCAAAAACAGCAAAACCAATTTCAATATTTTCAACAGAAGGATGCAATAAAAATACAGTATACACTGGAGATTTAAACAAGCTAACTATAGCATTACTAAGAGCCGTTTCGGCATCAAGTTCATATGCAGAAGTATACTCAATATAAGATAAAGTTCTATTTTTCTTTTTTTTAACTTTTCCTACACCATTGATTAATGTTCCTGTATACACCGTTTCTAGTATATCAATACCTAAATCATTGTTTCTTTCTATTTGATTAAATTTATCATTATAGAGTTTCTCGCCTTTAGATTTTGTAATGATATTATATTCTAACGCCGTTTTTATAATTCTTTCTTCTTCTGAGAGAATTCTTTCATCATTATAATTATAAGAACAATTTCTATTCAAATAATTAAGAAAGCGTTCTTGGTCAGGTGATAATTTTTTTTCTTTTTTCAATAAATATTCCAATCTTTTAATTGTAGAAACAAGCCTTATATACTGTAATGAATCCTCAATACATCCTTTTTCAGGAAGTAACTTACGAATCCTTTTGTCAACAACGTCTGATAATCGGGTATTTTCATTCCAACCTTCCATAACATCTTTAGATTTTTTTAAAAGCGCACTACGAGAATCACCACATTTAAACTTTTCAATATAAGGAAAAAGCAACGAATCTTCATGACAAACATCACCCTCTGCATAAATTGAATCAACATAACTAGCAGCTGATTTTAAGCGCTCTTTAAATTCTGTTTCACATTTAGGATTCGATTTAGCACAAGATACCAGTTCATCACATTTCATTTCCTCAATGGGAGTCTCTTGCTTTTTTCGATTAATGGAAGTTTCTTGAGCCTTTCGAATAAGACTTGTATTATTCGAATTTGTCTCAACTTGTTCTTCTTTGTAGCCAACCAAAGCAATGGAAATACATGCAATTAGCAACAAAATGGCAATGCTAATTCTTTTCATATTCAAGATCCCTTTGGATATGTTTGCATTTTTCGAGAATCAACTCTGTTCAACAAAGAATTCATGCCAAATTTTGCGAGAATACAAAAAAGGCGCAGATCGTTGCATTTATCCACGTGAGGCTCTGCATTGCCTAAGAATGATAAACGCAAACGACCCACGCCCCAAAAGGGCTGTTGCCCTTTGGTCACACGACCAAAGACCGACTAAGAAGTCGGTATGACAAGCTGAAACATACCGCAAGAAACGGCATGCCTGCGTGAGCGTTCACTCCGTCCTCATTCTTTTGAAATTTGCAGATTTCACGTGGAGAACCAGAGTAAAAACTCTTTATTTCAAAATAAAATTAACTTAATATTTAGGAAAATGAATAACTTTTTCTTAAAAAATGCATTTTTCGTATTCTAAAACAGAGCAATTGCAATTTTTGAGTCCCTAAATAGAATATCAATTAACTCAAAAATTCAGCAAGAGTCATGCCTAGAGACCTTGTTCACGGAGGAAATTTCTAACAAGCAGAATTTTTTTTCACCAAAATTCTGTTTTTGCTTGTTCTTTTCGGCATAATCGGTTTCTTTGAGAAAACGTTCAGCGTCTTCCCCCTGAAGTGTCGGTATGGATCTTATCGCTACTGCCATAAATATGTTCCTCTAACTTTAAAATTAGGTTTTGAAATTGCAATTGTCAATAAGAGGTAAGCAGCAAAGACTACAAATTAATTATACCAAACAGTATTATACCAAATGGTATAATTTTTCAATTTCCCTATTGACCATCCTACAGAAATAAATTATACTATATAGTATAAGAAAGAGGGTTATTTCATGAATCCATTCAGATACGGTTGCGTTGTTGACGGGGAATATTTCTGCCCACGTCCAGCACTTGAAAAAGAGTTAAGCCGCTTGGTATCGGCAGGACAAAACATTGTCATTCAAGGCGAACGTCGAATGGGAAAAACGTCCCTCGTTTGTCAAACCGTCCGCAACATGCGAAAGTTCAAGTTGCTGTACATCGACTTGCTAGGGATACGGACAATAGACGATTTTTGTAGAAAAACGACTTCAGCAATTTTATCTTTGGACAAACGCAAATCTTTCTTGACTTCTTTAATTGACCTGCTCAAAAATATCCGCCCAACATTGTCATTCGACCCCATGACAGCCAACCCAACGCTTTCCGTTGACGTATCTGCCGCCACGCCATCTGATAGCATCGAAACAATTCTAGATGCCATCGAAAAGCTCTCCGAAAAAAAGAAAATCTGCGTTGTCTTTGATGAATTTCAAGACATGCTTTACTTGGATAACGCAAACAGCATTCTCGCTTCGCTCCGTAGCAAAATTCAATTTCAACCAAGCATTCCTTACATATTCATGGGCAGCGTCAGGAATTCCATGGCAGAACTTTTCTCAAATTCCCGTAGCCCATTCTATAAATCGGCGGCTCTATTCGACATTGGCAAAATAGACGACGAAGATTTCATACCGTTTTTAAAAGAGCGCTTTAAATCGGGAAATCGAAGCATTGACAATCAAATTTTAAAAAGGATTATCGAACTCTCTGGGAATGTTTCTGGAGATGTTCAGGAACTGTGCGACGCTTTATGGACCGTCACAGATCACAACAAAGAAATTGATAATGAGGACATTTTTGATGCACTGAATTTAGTCTTCGCCCGTGAATCGAAATCTTACATGCCAATTTTATCGCAGCTGACAAAACAGCAATTGGCCGTTTTGAAGTGCATTTCCCTTATAGGTGGAGAAAATCCATTCTCTGTAGAGTTTATAAAAGCAAGCAAAATTAGCAACGCAAGTTCAATCCGAAAAGCAATTTTGCGACTCGTCAATCTGGATATTCTATACCTAAACGATGGAGTTTACAAGTTTTCTAATCCGTTCTTTAAAGAATGGCTAAAAAGACAATAAATTAATTATACTAAATAGTATAATACTAAATGGTATAATTTTTCAATCGCATATAAATGAGAGATGCCCGCTCGGAGGCGGGCATGTCAATATAATAAAAACAATTACGCTTTCTTCGTAGGCTTTTTCGCAGTTTTCTTTGCGGTAGGCTTGACGACTTTCGCAGACTTCACAGATTTCGCGGCGGTATTATCCGCACCTGCAGCCTTCTCGTCACCACCTGCACTAGCCTTTTCCACAGGAGTCTCTTTCGTCTCTCGCCTCTCGTCTTTCGTCTGAGCCGCCACTTTCACGCCAGCAAACAAAATCTTGACGATTTCGTCGATGTGCTTGTGCGTGAAAATCTTGAGGCCCTTCTTAGCCGGTTCCGGGAGTTCCGCCACATCCTTCTTGTTGCCTTCGGGCAAGCGGAGCGTTTTAACGCCAGCGGCGAGTGCAGCAAGAGCCTTTTCGTTGAGTCCACCAATCGGGAGGCAAGCACCCGTGAGGCTCACTTCACCCGTAAACGCAATGTCCGGTGCAATAGGATGCTTCGTAAATGCACTAAGCAAGCAAAGCGTAAGCGCAATACCTGCAGACGGCCCGTCCTTCGGCACGGCACCTTCCGGCACGTGAATGTGGATGTCCGTCTTTCTCACGATCGCAGGGTCAATGCCAAAGCGCTGCAAGCGTTCACGGACAAGCGAAACGGCAATCTGAGCCGATTCCTTCATCACGTCGCCAAGCTTGCCCGTCAAAATCAGCTGGCCCTTGCCGCTCAAAAGCATGCATTCGATGGGCAGAATTTCGCCACCGACGCTCGTCCAAGCAAGTCCCGTCACAACGCCCGGACGGCCCGGTTCCGGCAGCTGGTTGTCAAGGAAACGCGGAGCACCGAGATATTCGTGGAGAATTTTTTCCGTGATTTCAGACTTAAACTTCTTGCCCATCACGATGTCTTTCGCACGATGGCGAACCGCATTTTCAAGCGTACGTTCAAGTTCACGCACGCCCGCTTCGCGAGTCCATCCACGCATCACGTACGAAATAACATCGTCGTCAAAGTGAATCTGTTCGTCAAGCTTCACGCCTGTGCGTTCGCAAATACGCGGTAGCAAATACTTGCTTGCAATCTGCAACTTTTCGTGCGGATAGTATCCCGGCAAGCGCACGATTTCCAAACGGTCGCGGAGAGCTTCCGGGATTTCGCCTTCGCTGTTCGCTGTCGCGATAAACAGCACGCGGCTAATGTCAAGCCCCACTTCCATAAAGTGGTCCGTAAAATCGTGGTTCTGTTCCGGGTCCAAAACTTCGAGCATCGCACTCGCCGGGTCGCCTCTAAAGTCGCTTGCCATCTTGTCGATTTCGTCAAGCAAAATCACAGGGTTCATGCACTTCGCACGGCGCAACGCATGGATAAAGCGTCCCGGCATCGCACCGATATAAGTACGGCGGTGTCCGCGAATTTCAGCTTCGTCACGTACGCCACCAAGCGTAATGCGGACAAAGTTGCGTTGCATGGCTTTTGCGATAGATTCCACGAGCGTCGTCTTGCCCACGCCCGGAGGGCCCACGAGGCAAAGAATCGGAGCACGGCGTTCCGTACCAGTAAGCTTCAGCACGGCCACGTATTCCATGATACGTTCTTTAACTTTGTCCAAACCGAAATGCTTGGAATCGAGTTCCGCCTTCACCTTCTTCATATTGAGAACGGTGTCGGTATAAACGCCATACGGCAAAGCCAAGAACCAATCCACGTAATTGCGGCTCACCGCATATTCCGGGGAAGTAGGCTGCATCATGCGCATGCGGCCAATTTCGTCTTCGAGCTTTTCTTCAATCGTCTGGCTAAACTTTTTGGCCTTGATTTTCTTGAGCAACTGGTCGGGTTCCGAAGATCCGCCGTTATCGGCATCCAGCTCGTCCTGGAGCTGGCGAATTTGTTCCGAAATAAACCATTCCTTTTGCTGCTGCGCCATCTTCTGGCGAACATTCTGCTGCACACGGATAAGCACGTTCTCGTTGTCCTGCGCAAGCTGCATCAGGCTAATCAAACGTTCCGCAAGGGCATCAATCGTCTCCACTTCCAAAAGGGCCTGCTTCTCAGAAAGCGAAACCTGCAAGAACGGCACCATTCCATAAAATGCATTGATGTGGCTGTCCATCGTGAACATCGCTTCGACCATGCCTTCTGCGATATTCCTGTGCATCGCATAGTTGCGGAACATGTTCAGCACATCTTCAAACTTGGCGCACTTATCTTCGGGCTTGATAAAGTTCACCCTCGGAGAAACCGTCACCTGCAAAAATCCGTCACGCAAAACAATCGAGCGGAGATCCACTACGGATTCCCCTTCCAGTACAACCTTCACGCAGCCGTTCGGGAACGGAGTCACGTTCGCCACATGCGCAATCACGCCCACCGTATAGAGGTCGAGCATCGGATTGTCGAGCGATTCCTGCTCCACGTTCTTCTGGGCGACAAGAATAATTTCGTTATTGTGGTTCTCTGCAAATTCAAGGGCGCGAAGCGACATCTCGCGGCCCACCAAAATACGCCGCGTCGTCAGCGGAAATACAACAGCATCCCTCAGAGGGAGCAACGGATACGTTTTATTAAAATCAAAAGCCATGTTATAAAAATTAGTAAACCCCGCAAAAAATTCTGCGAGGTGTTGTGATACTATGCCATGTTCGTTTTATTCTTCGCGACCCCGCCGCCCGAAGTTGGTTTCGTATAAAGGCTTTCCTTCACCATCTCCGTCGTAAGAGTCAACTTCTTTTCGCCAGAACCCGGCATCTTGAACATCGCCTGCTGCAATACGCGCTCCATAACAGAACGCAGCCCACGGGCACCCGTCTTGCGGGTCATCGTTTCGCGGACAATTTCCTGGAGGGCTTCGTCTTCGAATTCGAGCTTGATGTTGTCCATTGCGAACAAACTCTTGTACTGTTTGACGAGTGCGTTCTTCGGCTGCGTCAAAATATTGAGGAGAGCCTTTTCGTCGAGTTCTTCGAGCGCAACGGCAATCGGCAAACGTCCGACGATTTCCGGGATGAGGCCGAACTTGATCAAATCTTCCGGTTCGAGCTGCTTGAAGAGTTCGCTCAAGCTGTTTTCACTCGCCGTGTGGATTTCAGCGCCAAAGCCCATGCCGCCCTGATTCACGCGCTGCGAAATAATCTTGTCAAGCGTTTCGAAAGCGCCACCGCAAATGAACAAAATGTTCTTCGTGTTCACCTGCACGAGCGGCTGTTCAGGGTGCTTGCGTCCACCCTTCGGAGGAACAGAGGCAACCGTGCCTTCCAAGAGCTTCAAAAGACCTTGCTGCACGCCTTCGCCGCTCACATCGCGAGTGATGGAGGGGTTCGCAGTCTTGCGTGCAATCTTGTCGATTTCGTCGATAAAGATAATGCCGCGTTCCGCCTTGGAAACGTCGTAATCGGCAGCCTGCAACAAACGAACGATGATGCTATCGACATCTTCGCCCACGTAACCCGCTTCGGTCAAAACCGTAGCATCGGCAATCGTGAACGGCACGTCCAAAAAGCGAGCCATCGTCTGTGCCAAGAGCGTCTTACCCGAACCCGTCGGACCTACCAAAAGCAAGTTCGACTTTTCAACATCGACATCGTCCTTGGACTTGTGCGTCTGCTTGTAACGCAAACGTTTGTAGTGGTTATACACCGCTACAGAGAGTGCCATCTTTGCACGGTCCTGCCCGATGACAAAATCGTCCAGATGAGCCTTGATTTCTGTCGGGAGCGGAAGCGGCTTCGTCGATATTTCCTTCGCTTCCTGTTCCTGTTTCGTACGGGCCAAGTCTTCTTCAAGAATACGGCTGCACATGCGTATGCAATCGCTGCAAATATACGCACCAGCACCCGTAATCATCTTTTCGACTTGTTCCGCCGGCTTTCCGCAAAAACTGCAACTTACAGCCGGATGGTTCTTCCCGCTACGGTACATTAAATTCCCTCTTTACGCGGCACAAAAATTTCATCAATGACGCCAAAGGCCTTTGCTTCTTCCGGACTCATGTAAAAATCGCGGTCCGTCTTTTCGCGGACTTCATCGACCGGCTTTCCGGTATGCTTCGCGACAATTTCAGTAAGAGTATCCTTTGTACGGATAATTTCCTTGGCGGTAATCTGAATATCAGTAGATTGCCCGGTAGCAGCCCCCGACGGCTGGTGCAACATGATGCGGGAATGCGGCAAAGCATAGCGCTTGCCCTTAGTGCCTGCAGCAAGGAGCACGGCGGCCATCGAAGCACAACTGCCAATGCAGATAGTCGCGATATTCGGGCGGACATGCTGCATGGTATCGTAAATGGCAAGCCCTGCCGACACGTAACCACCCGGGCTGTTGATATACAGCGTGATATCCTTTTCCGGATTCTCGTATTCCAAGAAAATCAACTGGGCCATGACGTTGTTCGCCACTTCGTCGTTGATCGGCGTGCCCAAAAAGATGATACGTTCCTTGAGAAGTCTAGAATAGATATCATAAGCGCGTTCACCGCGCCCGGTAGTTTCAATGACGGTAGGGATGATCATTTATTCCTCTTATTACTTTGTTTCTTCTGCAGCCGGACGGATACCGACTATGAAGTCAGCGGCCATCTGGAAGCGAAGTTCGTCGCGCAGCTGGTTGATACGGCCAGACTGACGGAAGTGGTTCTTCAAGTTTTCGAATTCCACGTGGTAAGCGTTAGCCATCTGCTGGAGGCGTTCGTCAACGACAGCCTGCGTCGGCTTGATCTTTTCCTTCGTAGCGACGAATTCGAGAATGCGGTGCTTCTTGATTTCGCGGACTGCTTCAGCAGAAAGTTCGTTTATCTGTTCTTCGGTCGGTTCGACAACGTCCTTTTCGCTCTGGGCATTGCGGTTCAAGGTCCACTTGATGAGGTCGTAGATGCGGGCCTTCGGCACTTCGAACGGGTTAGCTTCGATGAGCTTGTCGATAGCTTCGTTCACAGCCTTGTTCTTTGCAGCGTCCTTCTTCTGGGCGGCGAGGCTTTCGGCGAGGTTGTTCCTCAAGTCAGCTTCGTCCTTCACGCCAATCTGCTTGCAGAATTCTTCGTCCAAAGTCGGCGGAACGATTTCGCGAACGTCCTTGATTTCGACGTCGAACTGGGCAGTCTTGCCGCGGTAACGTTCGTCCTTGTGGTCATCCGGATACTTGAAGTTGATTTCCTTCTTGTCGCCAGCCTTAGAACCCATGAGACCTTCGTCGAATCCCGGAGAAGCGGATTCACCGAGGAGAGAACGGAATTCCTTGTTTTCCGGGAGTTCCTGCTTTTCACCATCGATAACAACTTCGATATAGTCACCCACGACAACGTCGCCCTTCTTGGCTTCGCGGTCAACGTGTTCGTCCTTGCTCCACATCTGCATGAGGCGGTTGAACTCGTTCTGGACTTCTTCTTCGTGGACGGCAGTGGCCGGAACGGTGATGCCCGTGTCAGCGTAACCCTGGATATCGATTTCCGGATCGACTTCGACTTCCACCTTCAGTGTGATGTCAGCCTTTTCGTCATCTTTGAAATCCGTGACAACCAACTTGCCTACCGGATTGATGTTCGCCTTCTTGAGCGTGTCCTGCACGATGGAGTTCACGACATCATCAACCGCTTCGTGACGGATGGAAGGTCCGAACTGCTTCAGAATCATGGACTTCGGCACCTGACCCTGGCGGAATCCCTTCAAGGTGACCTGCTTCTTGTACTGAGCAAGCTTCTTTTCGAACGGAACCTTGAGATCGTCCTGCGGGATTGTAATTTCAATGGTGCGCACGGTAGCGCTAGTTTCTTTGATTTCAGCGGACATATATACTCCGATAAACGGTTGTTAAAAAGGTGGTAAAAAAGAACTGCGAGGGGTGGGAGTCGAACCCACACACCGAAGTACCAGATCCTAAGTCTGGCGCGTCTGCCAATTCCGCCACTCTCGCGATTTCAAGACCAAAGATACAAAATCTTAAAGACATAAGGAACATAAACATCTATTTTATGGCACGTTGCAAGCACTTAGGAACATTAAAATCGGCGTTTTCATATCCCTGGTCAATATCCTTATCCAGGGAGTTTCGGTTCTTGTCCAGAATCTTATCGCAAATAACCTCGGAATTGTAAAATTCGGGTCGTTCGGAATCCTGCAAAGCGACTTTACCATATTCAACGCCATCGCCGATTTTGGCATGGCAACGCTTATTCTCGCCTATTTCGGCAAGCGCGCGACCCATGGCCGCCTGTTCATCAACGTCTTGCAACTCAGGCTTTTCATGACCGCCATAACGGCACTGGCCATGGTCATCTTCGCCTTTACCGTCCGCAAAAACTCCGCCGTCTTCGAGGGCGAACTTGTGCTTGCACTCGGACTTCTGTTCCAACATGGCTATTTCGACTGGTATTTCATCTGCGGTAACTTCTGGAAAAAACTTCTTATTTCCAAAGTCCTCCACACCATCGCCTACACATCCATCATGGGATTTGCCCTCTGGTTCCTCAAGGTCGATTCCATCTTGGCAATAGCAATCGCCATGGTTATTGCAGCGCTCCCGGCCTTCGGTTTTGGAGTCGGCCAGGCGTTTACCTTAAAAATTCTCCGCATAGGGACCCACACGCTACGCTTCTTCAAGCTCATGTTCAAGTCGGCATGTCCCTACGCTCTTTCGAGCATTGCAAGCTTCGCCTACCTGCCAGTCGGCCTTTACACGGTTGCGCATTTCGCCACCCCGGAATTCCTCGGCGCATACAACTTTTCACACAAGCTAGTCATCCTCGCCTCAGGACTCATGGTACACTTCATCTCCTCAAGCCTCATTACTTTACACCAGACCGACAGCCGTATTCTCCACCTGCGGGACCAAGTCGTCTTCACGCTCTTCATTACAGTAGCGACAACCCCGTTCTGGCTATTCCCGCATTACACACTCCGCATCATCTTCTTTGCTGCTCCCTGGACAGACGAAGTCCTCACGACAAGCTGCAATTGTCTGCGCATTCTCGCTTGCTCCCTGATACTGCAAGCTACACGCATGGGAATGATTTCAACACTCCTTAAAGAAAAACGCACTTGGCTCTATGGCGCCATGATTACCGTCGGCGGCATCATCAACATCGGCGTCTGCATCGGCGGCGCAAGAATCCTGAAGGCGGACTACATCGCCGCCCTCACCCTCACTGGCGACTTATGCCTGAGCCTGTTCCTGGCAATTTACTTTATCAAAAACAACCGCATTTGCATCCGATAACTGCGGCACGGATGAATTAGCATTTTTCAACGATTTACCTTTCACCGTACAAATAGTCGATACGGTAAAGATAACCATACCCCAAATGCAGTAAATGCCCTGCTTGTATCCCGACGTAAAGAACCACCAACCAACAAAGTAAATGAAATAAGTGTACATCAGAATCTGGCGCGGCGTAAAAGGCCTACACAAACGCAAATGGAGCACAGTCATGCCCAGACCGCAAAGGAACGGCAAGAACAGGACTCCGAACAAATGAAAGTCCTTATAGACATCCCAAAGGTAATTCACCGTATTGAACCCGACCACCTTCTGGATACGTTCGTTAAAAGCATCATCCCAGCGGAAGCTGCTTCTGAACGAGCCTGTCAATTTGGCATACTCAAAAATGCCATTGAAAAAATCGATGCCGTACGTGTGCGGATGTATCTCCCTGTCATTCGGCGGATTCAGCACATAGTCCAGATTCCAGTAATTGTTCGCCAAGTACTTGTAAGGCAGTTCCACGACCACACTCAAAGCCTTGCCCTGCACAGAACCGCCACCATACTGGTCACGCAAGCTTCCAATTGTAATGAAGATGATAATAGCTATCACCAGGAGAGACGCGATTATTATCGGCGAAATTCGCTTGTACAGGTAATTCACGAAAATCAGGAAAAAGCCGAAATTAAAAAACAGCGACGTTCTGTTCGGGTACGCCATCAGGTTGATAACAATCGTCACGAACACCATCACAAACGAAACACGCCGTATCCATACAATGTTATTGAATTTCTTGAACGAGGCGACACCGAACAGCAACACGCACAGAGGACCACTATTGAACAACAGCGAAAAATAGCCGTAGTCAATATACTTTGTCATCCACTTGGCCGGGTTAGGCGTAAAGATGACTAGAGTTCCGACTTTATGGTAAATGCCATAGACACCGATCAAGAATATAAAAAAGGCAACAAATGACAACATCAAGTGGTACGTCCAGTTATACTGTCTAGGACATACCGCTGGATGGATATTTACGGAAAGGCCTTTCGATTTCGCATGGAGCCTCGCTACAATGCAGCCTCCCATAAACGAAAGGAAGCCCAGGAGCCACACGCCCCAGGTAAACAAATGAAAATCCGACATCGCCCTATCGATCTGGAAATACGATATGGCAAGCGTAATACACTGCGTAAAGCAATAAACATTCAGCGGGCTGAAAAAATCCTTCTTGAACCACCACGACTGGAATAGGCAAAAAAAGACTACCAGAAAGAGGGCGGAACTGACCGGATAATCATGCACCAACGAAAGCACAAACTAGACCTTGCTCTTCTTAAAGAAACCCTTGAACGTTTTCCATTCGCGAGCCACGGTAGTCTCACGCTTTTCTTCGGATTCTAGGTAATCGCGGATGTTGCATACAATCGTACCCAAAAGGCAGGCCACCGCAAACACGAAAATCAAAGTGACGCCCCTGAGCGGATAAATCTTCTTGTTGTTTTCCCAAGGCGGCTCAAGCACATGAAGATTCTTGAGCATCTTGGCCTCTTCCAAACGCAGTTGCTCGCTCTGCTGGCGGAGCATCTTGTACAAAGTTTCTTGGATGCGAATCTCCGACTCACGCCTGATATATTCCGCATAAAGCTCAGGAGATTTCTTGAGTTCAATCATACCGATATTCTTATGCTTGCCCTTGAGCGCTCCGCCAAGAGCGGCATCCATCCCCTTGACCCGCTTCAAGAGTTCCTGATAACGTTTACTACTCTCGCCACGATCGAGCTTTTCAAAGTCAAGCTCCATGCCCATTTCTTCACGCATGGCCTGCAACTCGCTTAAATACTTGATTGTAGAGGAAAGCTGGACTCCCGGTTCATAAAAATTATTCTTCACCTGGAAATCCACAAATGAATTCAACACGGAATCCAACGCATGTTCGCAAGAATCGAGCCTACTCTGAAAGTACAGCCTGGACTGGCGTGCCTGATTCGTCTTGAATACATTGAACGCGGAGTCAGCCTTATCAAGCATGAACTGAATAACCTGCACCGCACGCTTGGCATCCTTATCTTTATAGAACAAGGAGAACATATCTTCCTTGTTGTAGTCGATACCGAAATTCTTGCGGAATTCCTTCAGCAAGTCCGCATGGAACTTTCCCTTGAACTTGTAATGCTTGGCAAGATCAAACTTGTCGATGACCTTGTCATGCAGTTCCCAGGAATTGAGAATCGTCCACACGGCGTTAGCATCTCCGTTGTCCATAGAAAGTCCTAGAAGCGAACTCATGCCCGTTCCGCCCATCATTCCGCTGAGCGCACTACTCATAGATTGCTTCGATGCCGGCGGGGTAACAACTGCGGTAGCCGCATACATGGGGTCAATAACCCACATGACCAGCACAAAGGCGACAATGGTCGGAATTGCAACGAACACAGAAAAGAACTTGAAATGCTTCAAGTCACTGTTCAAAATGCGTAGGCAAAATTCAATAAAACCGATAGACTCTTGCTTTTCCATAAACTACTTGTAGTTGACGTAAATGATGAACGCAGACGAAATCACACTCAGGAGAGACGCCATGAACAAGGTGAAGTCCTTGAACGATTCATAATGATTCTTGGGGATTTCAATGACATCGCCCGGCAAAATCTGGTCCGTCGCCACATTGATAGGAATAGCCTTCGGAGTCTCGCCACGCCAGACCTTGACCTGATTCCAGTTACCCGTTATCGTATTCACACCGCCCGAAGAGATGTAGTCAATCGCATGCCATGTAGGATTATAGGCGTAACGTCCGATATAATTCACGGCACCGCCCAAGTACACAAACAGTTCCTTGACAAAGAACTCGACTTCAGTATTCGGTTCAACGACAGTAGTCTTCATCTCGCTAAGCGAAATCCAGCGCGGATCCTTACCCGGTTCACGAATGCATACGGACTTATAGCCCTGGTTGTGCATCCTGTTCGCACCAGCAAGCTCAAAATAGTCCGAAAGCGTCCTGTCGGCACGGTAAGCTACCGTTGTCCTGTATCCGGGGAACATCATCGAAATGTTGTCGCCCATCGGGACAAACGGAACATAAATCTTGTCGCCCGGCTCCAGCATGATGTCTTTTTCAAAATTGCCGTTCTGGGTCATCTCATGGTAATTCACATGAATCGTATCCTTACCACGAATCACCTGAATGTCTTCCTGATTTGCATTAGGCAAGAGTCCGCCAATCGCACGGATAAAAATGGTAAGCCTGTTCTGCGCGTCAAGGACATGCTGACCCACCGCATTCACGGCACCCATGATGTTCACACGATACTTCTTGAGCGCGGCCAGCTGCACAAAGCAATATTCGCGCTTGTAACGCTTAGAAACAAGGTCAAGAATAAGCCTTTGCGCTTCGGCAATAGTCTTTCCGCTCACGTTCACGGCACCGCATTCTTCGACAGCCACGTTTCCGTCCGGATACACCTGGACTTCAAGATACTTGTCTTCAAGCATCAAGTCCAAAAAGTCGCCCGGACCAAGAACATAGTTAGAATCCACGGGGGCTTCCATGAACATCGGTGTAAGCGAAGCCTCTCCGCGCATAGAAGAGGAACCTGTACCAAGCACAAGACTCTTCGAAGTGCTTCCGCCAAACATGGATTCCGATGCAAACGCGCACACACACACCAGCAGGATACAGACAAAAAAAGAACGCATATTATTTTTTGCAATTGAGAAGGGATAACAATGTCTCTTAATTATACAAAAAGTTAAAAGATTTGTTTGAAAAAAGTTTATTAGAAGACAGGATTTAGAGCCGTGAGCTGTGGGCTATGAGCGATGAGTGGTGAGCATTGAGCTGTGAGCTATGAGGAATGAGGAGTGAGTATGGGTAAACGCAAAAAGGAACACGGTATAAAAACCATGTCCCTTTTAAAAGCGGTTGACCGTTTTCGATCTTAGTTAGCGGACTTGCCTTCGCCTTCGACCATGTCAACAGCAGCGTCAGCCTTGGCAGGTTCAGAAGCCTTCTTGGCCTTTGCAACGATTTCGTCTTCGACGAGACCGATCAAAGCCATTTCAGCAGCGTCACCGGCGCGGTTCGGGCCGAGCTTCAGCACGCGAGTGTAACCGCCGTTGCGGTTAGCATAGCGCGGGCCGATTGTGTTGAACAAATCCTGGAGAACCTTCGGGTCCATGATGAAGCGGGCAGCTTCACGACGAGCAGAAAGGTCACCCTTCTTTGCGTAGGTAATCATGCGTTCCACAGAACTACGGACAAGCTTTGCCTTGTGGAGTGTGGTACGCACATAGCGCTTGTTCTGTTCCGTTTCCATGCCCTTACCGATGATGGAAGTGGTGAGGGCGCGGAGGATGGCACGCTTGTGTTGGGCGTTAACACCCAGTTTCTTGTTTTTTACACCGTGTCTCATGTTTAATCCTTCAAGTAATCATCGACGTCCATGCCAAACGAAAGGCCCATCGA
>Ga0310786_10002185_pt1 | contig 30415 bp, 22 predicted proteins | sample AusTroGonzalo_MG_FD_203881 | JGI IMG/M metagenome (GOLD analysis project Ga0310786, IMG submission 203881) | Bovine rumen microbial communities from tropical cattle in Woodstock, Queensland, Australia - Gonzalo_03 (v2) (version 2) | ecosystem: Host-associated > Mammals > Digestive system >...
TGGGACGGTAGTCCGAGACGGTGTTCTTCTCGTCGGTGCTACCCTTTCTGTTGATGAGCTTGCCTTCAAAGAGCATGTTTTCGGCAAGCGTGGTTTTACCCGACTTTGCTGCGCCGATGAGGGCAACATTGCGGATGTCTTTTGTCTGGAATTCCTTCATTTTTTATCTAACTAGCTAATTATTAAATATTTACTTTTCGCGAAAAATACTTAAGTGGGCGCAAAGGTACGAAAAATAATGATTGCTCCACCTATTTAATTACAAATTTGCAATAGAAGCATGTATTTTCTCCCAACGTTCGGCATTCATCTTGGTTCCCAAGACCTCGATGACATTGACTGCTACGATGGCACCCATCTGTCCGCATTTTGCCAGGTTCTCTCCTTTGACCAGACCGGCCATGAAACCTGCTGCCCACATGTCACCGGCGCCGTTGGTATCGATGACGTTGGCTTTCATCGGCGGGATGGTCACCATTTCATCGCCACGCTTGATGTAGGCTCCTTTGGCTCCTATTTTCACCACGGCTATCTCGCAACGCGAAGCGATAAAATCCAAGGCCTGACGTGATTCCATGCCCGTCAGAGCGAAGGCTTCCTGTTCGTTGGCGAACACATAATCCACGTAGTTTTCAATCAGTTGCATGAAATAGTCGCGGCTTTCTTCCACTACGTTGTAGCTGGCCATGTCGATGGCGATTTTCAAGCCGGCCGCTTTGGCGGTCGTAACGGCCTTATCCAGCATGGTGGGGTTGGCCACAAGGTAGCCTTCCACATAGAGGATGTCCCAGCCTTCGAAGAGTTCAGGCTTGATGTCGTCGGCACACATCTCAGCGGCGGCGCCAAGGCAGGTGGCGAAGGTGCGTTCGCTGTCAGGTGTGACCAAAGCCTGTACGCGTCCTGTAGGCGTTTCGCTTGTCAGCATCTGTGGCTTGACGTGGGTTTCAGTCATCTGCTTTTCAAAGAAACATCCCACTTCGTCCTTACCGATCTTGCTGAGGAAACCGGCTTCCACGCCGAGTTGTGCCAGGCCGCTCATGGTGTTGGCTGCCGAGCCGCCCGAGGCCATCTGGGTGCCAAGGTAGGCCAGCTTCTTCCCTATCTCCACCGAGGTCTGTGCGTCGACGTAGGTCATGCTGCCTTTGGGCAAGTTGAGTTCTTTGAGGATGTCATCGTTGGGAAGCTGCGTTAGGATGTCGACTAGTGCGCTCCCAATTCCTAATATTTTCTTCTGTTGCATAGGTTTTTGCTTTTAGTGCTGCAAAGATACAAAGAAAAAGGCTTCTTTTAGAGAAAATTTTCAAACTGATAATCAGATAGATAGAAGAATTAAGTAAAAAATTCTCCAAGATTTTATTGCAGGTAATAGAAAAAGCCGTAATTTTGCAACCGCAAAAACAGAGAAGTTCTGTGACATTGTGCAGCCTCCTTAGCTCAGTTGGTCAGAGCATCTGACTGTTAATCAGGGGGTCTCAGGTTCAAGTCCTGAAGGGGGCGCAATTTTTATGTTTCATGTTATTAATTTTTTGGCCTCGTAGATTCTCCCCGTTTCTACGGGGTTTTTTTATGCAGCCAGCCGCGATACGGCCGACTGCATTAAAAATTTGATATGCGGCGAAAGAGACAAACGTCAAAATCGTCTCCAAAGTGACGACTTATGAAGAAACGTTTATTGTAATGAAACATCCCCGCTAGTTCGTAGTTTTCCAATATGAAATAGGCATCATTTTTTTTGTATTGTTTGTCGAACGACAGCAAGATCCATTTTGGAGGTTTGAAGGGTGTCTGAGTCTCTTCTTTCCACAGTGTGGGTAAGTGAAAGACTAGGGCTGTGAACAACACTCGATTGCACGGGAGAAGTGCTTCATGTTCCATCATGCTGGTGCCATGCCAATACAGATTGTAATTGTAGATAGAGTCGCGTTCGGCTTGTGGAATATCATTGATGCAATGGTGAAAATTCTGATAGATGTCGCGCTCTTGTTCTTTCTGGAGAATCAAGTCGTTAGCAATATGGAGCATAGGACTGCTAGCATAAAACACCAAACAGATTGCAATCATTCCTATTGGCCAATACAAAGCCTTTCGTTTTGTTATCTCTATACTTATCATGTCGGTCACTACCAATGGTAGGACAGCCATTAAATAGAAAGAGTTGCATTGTTTTCCGAAGGTTCCTAAAAAAAGAAGCATCGACAGCAAAATAGGTATAAGCAGATTTTTCTTTTTGTAAAAAGCCATAATCTGGATAGCAAGCAATGCCATAAGGAAAAGCATATATGGCAAGACTGAGGTCCATCGAGGCTTCCATTGGTTGCCTATATACTCGAAATTTGAGAGCAGCATGGCATACACCATTTCGTAGATGCCGTGACTGCCTGCCATGATGTAGAAATAAAGTATACAAGGGAAGGCAATGACCAGCCAGCCACTTATAAAGCATAAAACACTAACAAACAATTTTTTGAAATCTTTTTTCAACACATGTTGTAACCATAGGTAGGCTATAAATCCCAAAAACGCACAAGCATTGTTGATTTGGATGAAGGTGATGACCCCAAAACAAAGTCCGATAATCAGCATTTGTAATGGCCTGATTTCCGATTTCGTTTTAAAGGCTCGGCAATAGAGCAACAAAGGATAGGAAATGAAAGGTAAGCACCATTCTTGGGTCTGGTCGCCAGCACCATAAAAGCAGAGCAGCATGAACAAGGCTATGGAAAGAAACACGACCCGTTGACGTTGGTTGCGATAGAGCGCGAGCATTTTGTCCCATATCACCAGGGTTATCGTCAACGAGCAAGTTTGCATGAACAGAATAATGAAATCGCCGCCCATACCAAGCCCAAGAGCATGAATGAAATAAAGCAAACATCCCTTGTTGTCGAAGTAGTCGATATACATGATTTTGCCTTTAAGGACGGCTCTACCCATTTGTTTGAAGATGGATGGGTCGGCACCTTCAAAGGCGTATAGAAACGAGGTGGCGCGCGAGAACAATGTCACGAAGACAAAAGACACCAAAAAGAGCAGCAAAGGATAGTACCCCTTGGAGAAAATCGTGATATGTTGCTTATTGTTTTCCACGTTGCATGGCCTCCATGTTGAGAATTGCCTTGACGCGAGGCATGGTGATGAATTGTCTGAAGGGGTACAACACCTTGACGGCCAACTTCACCCATCCTTGGTAATGCACCGAAAGTTGACAAAACGCCTTCCTAAATCCAAAGTTTTCGATGAGAAAGTCTTGGATGTTGGAGTGTTCTGTGATGGTGCGGGCGCTGTCGCTCACATAGTTGAAATGCTCGCCTTCAAGGTAATGTTGGTTCAGGTGTTGATAAAGGCCATAATAGGGATAAAAACCGCCTTTTTTGTATTTCGATACGATGCCCGTCACCTCGTATTCGCAGCAGTGGTCCCACAAACGCACTGTACAAAATCCGACCATCTGTTGCGATTCCTTTTCAAAGATGCCCCAATAGTCGAACTGCCGTTCCTTGCAATGATTGAGATAGTCTTCAAACACCCATTGGTTCATTTTTTTGTCACGGACGGCATAGTCGTCATAGGTCTCTTTGAGGATGGGATAGGCCTTTTCTTGGATTGTTTCAAACGAAACTTTTTGGTAATCAAAGTATTGCTCAGCGTGTCTTACTTTGTTTCTCACCCTTGACGGCAGTTCTTCCATGCCTTCGTATTGGTCTTTGATGACATACCAGAAGCAGGTTTCTTCCTGACAATCAAAATCATAGGTATTTCTTACCATCAAGCCGCCTTGCTTGAGCAGGGTTTTCCATTCCTGTTCTTGCAGTTGTGGCTCTTCATGCGGTGCACCGTCGAAACGCCAGGCTTGTCGATATAGGAAGAAGTCGTTCATCACAGGCGTTTTTTGATGGCGTGGAAGGCATAGGAAAGGAAGTAGCGCATGGCTTTCGGCCACGATAGCTTTTCATGGTGACGATACACCGTCCACAGGTCGAACGAGGCCTTGAATTTGTTGGAACTCGCCGACTTTCTCCTGATCCTATAGGACACCAAGGACTCGTCGATGGCATAAGCCAGATGGCCTTGTTTCAGGATGTCGAGCCAGGTGGCGGTGTCTTCGCTGGTGCGGAAGAGGGGCACGACGACGTCGCCCACGATGTCTTTGTTGACCATGACGGTGGAGCAGCCGATGATGGTGTTACGCAGGTAGGCTTCATAGTCCAAGTTGCCTGCTGCCTTGACGGATTTGTTCATGGGCTGTCCGTTTTCGTCGATACAGTCGTAGCTCGAATAGGTGAAGCCGACTTGCTTTTCGGTCATGAACTGTAGCTGGGTCTCCAGTTTTTCGGGATGCCAGACGTCATCGGCGTCAAGAAAAGCCAAAAACCTACCCTGTGCCATTTTTATGCACATGTTTCGACAGGCTGCTATACCTGAATGCTCCGATTTTGTGCTATAATGGATTCTGTCGTCTTGTTGCGCATGGCTTTCGATGACGTTTATCGTGTTGTCGGTCGAGGCGTCGTCGACGATGAGCAACTCCCAATGTGGATAGGTCTGCTGCCGTACCGACATGATTGCCTCGGAGATGTACTTCTCCATGTTGTAGCAGGGCATGATGACCGATACCAACGGCTGACTTTCCACGGCGTTAAAGTTTTATTTCAGTCCTTCGATCCAAACTTTGATTTGCTGCTCGTCATGGAGGCGACAGACGAGGAGGGAGTGGTCGCGATAGGCCACTAGAAAGTCTTCCAAACCTTCCACCACAGCTTCGGTGCCTTCCTCGATGTTGATGATGGTGTTTTTGTTGTCCACCGAGACCACCTTGCCGCGTTTGGCATTGCCGTTTTCATCTTTCTTGGCGTGGGTAAACAACGAGCCCCAGGTGCCGATGTCGCTCCAACCGAAGTCGGCAGGGATGGTGTAGGTGTTGGGTGACTTCTCCATCACGCCATAGTCGATGCTGATGTTGGGGCAATCGACGAAATGATCGTTGATAAAGTCTTGTTCCTCGGGTGTGCCGAAATTGTAGATACCTTTCTCGAACACCTCTACCATCTCAGGCAGGTATTGCTTGAAGGCCTGCATGATGCCGTCCAAGGTCCAGAGGAAGATGCCGCTGTTCCAGAAGTAATTGCCTTCTGCTACGAACTTCACGGCAGTGTCATAGTCGGGTTTCTCCTTGAAGCGGTCTACTTTCACCACTTCAGGTAACGAGGTTTGTTTCGGAACTTGGATGTAGCCATATCCTGTCTCAGGACGAGAAGGTTTGATACCAATGGTCATCAGCGCCTGAGGGTTTTTGGTCAGGAAGTCGAAGCCCAAGCGGATGATGCGTTGGAACTCGGTTTCGTTGGTCACCAAGTGATCGGCAGGCGTGACGACGATATTGGCATCGGTGCAGCGGCTTTGGATGTGATAGGCGGCATAGGCGATACAGGGTGCCGTGTTGCGACGTGCCGGCTCACACAACACCTGGTCGGGACGCAGCATAGGAAGGTGTTCCAAAACGAGGTGTTTGTAGGCCTTGTTGGTCACCACGAGGAAGTTCTCGTCAGGGATGACGGGGCTGAAACGCTCGTAGGTGCTACGGATGAAGCTCTTTCCCGTGCCGAGGATGTCGAGGAATTGTTTGGGATAATTATCTTTGCTGAGGGGCCAGAAGCGGCTACCAATGCCGCCGGCCATGATGATGCAGTAGTTGTTCATTGTGGGTCAAATAAAATCGATTTGCCTTTCTCGCTCAGATAAGGCAAGAGGTCCGTTTTTGAGATTTTACATAGGGGCATAACCGATGAATAAGGTGCGATTTCGAAGGTTTGGTAGCAAAACACGACGCTATCGGTTTCAATCCACGGATCGTTGATGGGCAGCATGAATTCTTCGTCGCCCATGTCTTCCATCTCTTCAACCAGTTCCAAGCTGTTGAAATACAAATCTTGGAAATGCGGGGCAACGATTTCGGTCAGCTGTTCAAGGTCGTTGAACATGTCATAGCCCACCAGGCTACCATCGATTTTGCTGAAAGTGGCGCCATAATACCACGGTACGGGATGAGCGCCTCCGGTATAGACAAAACCTTCAGAGATGTATGTGACATAACGGTCGGTTTGTTCCGCGAGGGTGTAGTTGCTTTGTATCTCCGACCTGGGCTCGCTGCCTTCTTCGCTGAAGAATTGGTCTCTGTCGTTCTCGAAATAGCTCTTGTAGTCCTCCGTCTCGGGCGAGAGCATCCAATGCAGGATATTCATGCGCAGGGTGTCATTATTGGTGACAGGCAGGTCGAGGTTGGCGATGTAATTGGAATAGCCTTCTTCGTATTCGTTCTCCATATACAGGCTGTCGCAGAGTGTATAGGTCTCCACTTCTACCTCGTTGGTTTCTGGGGTATGTTTGCAGCCCACGACGAGCATGAGAAGCAACGCAATGGGTATGAATAATTTTTTCATGGGTGTGAATTTAGGGTTTATTTCGCAAAGATACTTCTTTTTGATAGAACGGCAATGTTTAGCTATTATTTCATCCAACGGTAGAGGATTTCGATGGGATGCACGGCATGGACGCCCGTGCCGTCGAGGATTTGCTGACGACAGGAGGTGCCGGGTGCCGAGACGATGCAAGGCGTGATGTTGTCGGCATTGGCGACGGCCTTGCGGATGGTTGGGAACAGCACCATCTCACCGATGGCCAACGAGGTCTGGTAATGCTCTTTTTCGTAGCCGAACGAACCTGCCATGCCGCAGCAGCCGCTGGGGATGACGTGAATCTTGGCTCCAGTGAGCAGTTTAAGGGCTTGTACTGTCTTTTCTGTGCCCACCAAGGCTTTTTGGTGACAATGGCCATGAAGCCAGATCTCCACCTTGTCGGTCTTAAAGTCGTCGGACGTGATGCGCCCAGCTGCCACTTCACGCATAATGAACTCGTCGAAAAGCGAGGCATTACGACCCAATTGTTGGGCTTGCGGACGCAGTTCTGCAGGCACCAAGTCGGGGTATTCATCGCGGAAACTGAGGATGCACGAAGGCTCGATGCCGACCAAAGGCGTCTGTTCGGAAACGATGTCTTTCAACAGGTTGACGTTCTTCAAAGCAAACTTCTTGGCCAGTTTTAGGTTACCTTTCGAGATGGCAGCACGACCGCTTTCCACGTGTTTCGGAATCTCCACTTTATAGCCTAGATGCAGTAGTAATTTGGCGAAAGTGAGGCCGAGTTCCGCTTCTTGGAAGTTGGTGAACTCGTCGGCGAAGAGATAGACCTTGCCTTTGGGATGGTCGTGATACTTGCGGCACTCGCGTTGCACGGCTTTGCGCATGGTCACTCGGCTCAATGTCGGGATGTCGCGCTCGGTGGTGAACTTGATGACACGCTTGATGATGTTGGACGAGAACTGCCACGAGGCGAAGAGGTTGTAGATGGGCCATACGAGGTGTCCCAACTGCTCCACCTGTGCCATCCTTGACACGGCGAACGAACGCAAAGGCATGCTGTCAACATCGTACTTCTGCTGTAGGATCTCGGAGCGCAGACGGGTCATGTCGACGTTGGAAGGACACTCGCTGCGGCAGCCTTTACAGGCCAGACAGCTGTCCAACACCTCGGCCAGTTCCTTGGATTTCAGCAGGTTTTTGTCTTTGTTGAGGGCTTGCGCAAATGCCTCACTCCCCCACCCTCTCGTCAGGATTTCGCGCAGCACGTTGGCTCGTGCGCGGGTGGCTTTGGTCTCGTCGCCGCTGACCTTGAAAGCCGGACATAGCGTGCCACCGATGAGGTTTGACTTACGGCAGTCGCCGGCGCCGTTGCATTGCTCGATGCTGCACATCAGGGCATGCAATTGGTTTTTGGCTCCTGTGGCGCCTTCCACCTTACATTCATCGAAAGCGGCCTTCCAGTTGTAATAAGTATGGCAAGTCCCTGAGCCTGTCGAAGGGCCGTCTTTTCCACGCAAATCTTTTTCAATGGCATATTTCTGTCCCACCTCAAAGCGTAACATACTGTCCATAGGCAGCGTGTCGACAATCTTATGCAAGTTGAAGACTTGTTGCGGGTCCCAACAGTGTTTGAGGTCTTGCATCAGGGCATAGACTTCGTCGCCATACAATAGTTGGATGAACTCGCCGCGTAATCTTCCATCGCCATGCTCGCCGCTGAGCGAGCCTTTGTATTTCTTGACCAGCAAGGCGGTTTGGTAGGCCACCTCGCGGAACTTACGCTTGCCTTCTGCTTCCTTGATGTTGATGATAGGGCGCAGATGCAACTCTCCCGTGCTGATATGCGCATGATAGACGCAACTCAAGTCGAGGTTTTCAAGCATTTGGGCAAAGTCGGCCATATAAGCTGACAGCTTCTCGGGAGCCACAGCCGTGTCTTCGATGACACCGATGGGCTTGGCGTCGCCTTTCATGCCTGTGAGTAAGCCCAGTCCCGCCTTACGCAGACTCCACACCTTGCTGATCTCGGAGCCGTAAACCCTTGAACAGGCATAAACTAAGTGTTCCTCGTTTTCCATCAAGGCCGTTTCCAGTTGGTCGGCGATGGTGTCGATTTCTTCACGGGTCTTACCTCTCAGTTCGATGATGAGGATGGAGGCTGGGTCGCCTTGCACGAAGAAACGGTTTTTCTGCTGCTCAACATTCTGTTTACTGAGTTCCAGTATGTTGCGGTCCATCAGCTCTACGGCCGTAGGATGGAATTTTAGAGCAACAAGGTTACCGAGAAAGCTCTTCTGCAAAGTGTCGCAATGGGCACAGACCACCATCTTCTCCTTAGGTGGCAAAGGGTCGAGGTCGACTTTGATTTCGGTGATGAAAGCCAAAGTGCCTTCGCTGCCTGCCAAGACTTTGCACAAGTTGATGGTGCGGTCTTCGAGCGGTTTGGAGGCGTTGTGCAAATCCTCAATCACTTCGTCAATGGCATAGCCACAGGAACGGCGACGCAGACTTTTATCGGGGTAGTTTTCCTCGATGAGGTGTACGGTTTTCTCGTCCAAGGCCCAACGGATGAGCTGAGCGTAAATGGATTGGATCAACGTGTGAGCTTCTTTTTCCCAAAAACGTGAACCGAACCACGCTTCTAATTCACGGATGCTGTATTCCTTGAACACCTCTATGCTGCCATCGCAAAGCACACCTTTTGCCTCCAACACGTGGTGTCGGGTGCTGCCATAAACCAAGGAATGGGAGCCACAGGAGTTGTTGCCGAACATACCGCCGATGCAGCAACGGTTGCTGGTGGAGGTCTCTGGGCTGAAGAAGAGGCCGTAGGACTCCAAGGCAAGGTTCAACTCGTCAAGTACGACACCGGGTTGCACTCTTGCCCAGTGTTCCCCCTTGTTAATTTCCAGTATCTTCTTGAAATGTTTGCTGATGTCGACCACGATGCCGCTACCGACCACCTGTCCGGCGATGGACGTGCCGCCCGCCCTTGGGATGAGGTGGGTCTTATGCTCGCGTGCCGCTTCAATCAGGTAGACGATATCCTGCTCGTTTTCGGGAAAGGCTACGCCTTGCGGCACCTCACGGTAAGCCGAGGCATCAGTGGCGTAGGCGATGCGATGAAGCGGGTCGGTGTGGATGGTGAACATCTCAGCTTATTTGTCCAACCGGCTGAAAATGCTGTTGTTGCTCTTGAATTCGGGCACGATGACCTTCATCTGGGCCACAATCTTCATCTGGTCGCAGGTTTCGAGTTCGATGTGGAGTTTTTCAATCATGCTGTCCACTTCAGAGGCCTCATACTTCCTCACGATGGCGTGCATAATCTTCTCGTTTTCAGTTTTTATGGTATTCTCTTCGTTGGCCAAAACCTCTTCGTAGAGCTTCTCGCCAGGGCGGAGTCCAGTCTCGACGATTTCGATTTCGGGGCGGTGGGCCAGCTTGCGCATCTTCTCGGCCAGGTCCCAAATCTTCACCTTTTCGCCCATGTCGAAAACAAAGATGTCGCCGCCTTCGCCGATGGAGCCGGCCTCAAGGACGAGGCTACAGGCCTCGGGTATGGTCATGAAGTAACGGGTAATACGACGGTCGGTGACTGTGATGGGACCGCCTTGTTCGATTTGTTTGCGGAACAACGGAACAACAGAGCCATTTGAGCCCAACACATTGCCGAAACGTGTGGTGATGAACTTGGTGTTGCCCTGACGACTTTGCGTGTAAATCTCAGCGATGCGTTTGGTAGCTCCCATCACATTGGTCGGGTTGACGGCTTTGTCGGTGGAAATCATCACAAACTTCTCCACGCCGTATTCTATGGCAAGGTCGGCCACGAGTTTGGTGCCGAACACGTTGACAAACACGGCCTCGTAAGCATTTTCCTCCATGAAAGGCACATGCTTGTAAGCTGCGGCATGGAACACCACTTGAGGATGGTACTGTTCAAACACCTCTCTCATGCGGACGGGATCTTTCACGTTGGTGATGACGAAGACCATCTTGTCGCGCACCTCCTTGAACTCGGGCTTGTTGTTCATTTCAAACTGGAAGTCGTACATGGGTGACTCAGCTTGGTCGAGCATGACGAGTTTCGTGGGGTTGTATTGCATCGCCTGACGGCAGATCTCGCTACCGATAGAGCCAGCAGCACCCGTCACTAGTACCACTTTGTCCTTGATTTCACGGGTCACATTTTCTTTGCCCAGCGTGATGGGCTGACGACCTAACAGGTCTTCAATCTTGACGTCCTGGATTTGATTCGACTTGATTTCTCCGTCGACCCATTGCGTAAAAGGAGGAATAGTTTTGACAATGAGGTTAAGTGCGATGCCCTGTTCTATGATTTCTTTCGAACGCTTCTCATCAAGGCTCGGAATAGCCAGCACCATCACCTCCACTTTGTTTTTCGTGACAAATTCTTCCGTCATGGCTACAGCGGGCGAAAAAATCCTTATCGCATTAATGTGTATTCCAACGCGTTTTGGATTGTCGTCAACGAAAGCAACGACATTCAGTTTTGAAGAAACATCTTGTGTCAAGGTTTTCAGAAGCATGGTACCGGCATCACCAGCACCATAAATGATGGTGTTTTGCTTGATGCTTTGGTTTTTGTAGGTTTCATTATACATTCGCCTGATGACCAAACGCAAAATAACCATCAACACCATTGTGATGAGATAATGATAGAAAATGATGACAAACGGCGGATATATCTCTATGGCAACCCATGGTAATAATTGGATAAATAATAATTTACTTACCATATAAAAGACAAGGGTACAAGTACATGACACCAAAATCTTATGAACATCGTTAAAACCTGAATAGCGCAGCATTCCGTCGTAGGTCTTGCTAATCAAGAAAGCGATAAGGTAAGGTATAGGATAAATCCAGATATATTTCCACGTGACTTCTATATTGACGATGTCCTTGGAATAATACATCAAAACGGCGAGGAAATAAGCGAAAAAGACAATGGCCATATCCACTGCCAAAATCCAAATACGAGGCAACGTATTGTTTCTGTGCTTTCCGAAGATGAAGTCACAGAAATGTCGAATTAATGTGCGCATAACAATGCATTTTATGCCGCAAAACTAATACTTTTTTCTTTTGATTCAAAAAATCTTTTCCATAAGATGCCATTTTCCCGTTGAAGGTAGGCTCGGGTCGGCACCCTGACATTGAGCGACATAGGCCTCCCATTCAGCCTGACGAGGCAATGTAGCCAGTCTGGCCATGTCGCGTTCCCAGTCAAAATCATCCACGGTATCGCAAATCATAAATACATGATTTTCAAAACGATAAATCTGCATATCCAGAATGCCGACTTGGCGTTGGCCTTCAATCACTTCAGGCCACACATGGGCATGGAGTTCACAGTATCTCGCGATGAGTTCAGGGTCGTTGACGAGTTGTAAGGTTTGGCAATAGCGTTTCATTTTTTATTTGTTTGTTTAAAATAATGACTGGCACGAAGTCCGTAAATTGTCACAACCAAGAAGCTTATCAGCGGTAAGATATAACTGAAATTGACGGCTGGATGACCCAATATAGTATCACAATCAATAATCATACCTTGCAAAGGTGGCATCAAAGCTCCACCGACAATTGCCATCACAAGAAAAGCAGCGCCGAGAGCTGCGTCTTGCAACGCGACATCCGACAATGCGGTGCCATAAATAGTTGGAAACATCAAACTCATAAAGAGACTGATACCAACCAGGCAGTATAAGCCTACTTTACCTACCACAATGACGGCACCCAGCGAACAAATCATGGCGCCTATGCCAAAGAACACCAAGAGTCGGTGGCCATCAACATAGCGCATAAGGAAAGTTGATAGGAAACGGCCGCATAGGAAAAGGATCATGGCTACGATATTATAGTTCTGAGCCGTGGCCTTGTCAATGCCTAGATGGTCGGCATATTGGATGATAAATGTCCATGTCATGATTTGTGCAGCGACGTAGAACACTTGTGCAACGACCCCTTCACGATAAAGTCGGTTATGCAAAAGGTTTGACATTGTTGTCTTTATCGGGTTATGTTCGTTGCCCGATTGTTGAGTGGACGGCATCTTTACACATGCAATAACAACAAACATGACCAATACCACGATGCCGAGAATCACATAGGGATCGCGTATTACAGCAAGGTCGTGGATTCTGATTTCAGCTTTTTCGGTAGCGCTGAGCATGGGGTAAATGATTTTACCTTCCGCATCACGTTTATCAGACCATAAATTAGGCAGGACAACCATCGACGCTACCGCCATTCCAGCAAGTGAGCCCATGGGATTAAATGATTGGGCCAAGTTTAAACGACGCGTCGCGTTTTCCTTTTTTCCAAGTGAAAGTATGAAGGGACTGGCAGTGGTTTCTAGAAAAGCCAAGCCGAAAGTTAGGATATAAAGCGAGAAACAGAAAAAAGTAAAACTCTGTCTCGCGGCGGCTGGAATGAAAAGCATGGCTCCGATTGCGTATAATGCCAATCCGAGCAAGATTCCCTTTTTGTAGTTGTATCGTCGTATGAAAAAAGCGGCAGGGATGGCCATAGTAGCATAGCCTCCATAAAAGGCAAATTGTATTAATGAGGCTTTGGCGGCACTGAGTTCCATCAGCGTTTGAAAAGCAGCCACCATAGGATTGGTGATATCGTTGGCAAATCCCCAAAGGGCAAAGAGGGAGGTAATGAGGATGAACGTCAACAGGTATTTCCGTTCAACGAGCGGTGGTCTTTCTATTTTAGACATAAGCCCCTCCTCTTCTGATGGTTAGTGAAATAGACTCTGGATGCTTGTGACAAAATGCGGTCGCATCCTTGACCACACAAGCGAGATAGCCGCCACCGCCGGCGCCGGGCATCTTCCATGCCAACACATCATCCAATGCGGAATATTTGTCGATGTAGTCCTGCACTGTGCCTTGTATCATGGCAGGAAACATGGCGGTTTGGGCGTCGAAGGAGGCTTTGTAAGCGGAAGTAAAAGCCATTAAATCTTTATTCATAATGGCGTTCCAGCAGTCGTCGGCAGCCTGGGCCAAAGCTTTGACTTTAGGTTCCGTGATATCCTTGCCTTCCACCACCGAGCAACCCGGACGACGCGGCTCCATGGGAATCATGACGAGACGGCTTTCCAGCCAATCAAGGATAGCATCGTCTTGGCAGGTCTCAATCTTTACGGGCCAGTAGAGTTTGTCGTAGTAATGCCTTACCAATCCCGGCATACAGATGCCGATGCTGTCCTGCGCCCCGCTGATGACGCCGTCGCTGCGTTCGGGGTCGTTCTCAAAGCAGAAAACGAGCTTGGCAAGGGTCTCAGGGTCCATGTCAGGCAGGTGCATGGGCCAGATTTTCTTGATCATGTTGCGCGTTGAGGTGGAGAGGCCGCAGCGTTCACGGATTTCGAAGGTGGGTTCCAACGAGATGGTGATGGCCCAGCCAGGGGCAAAACACGAGACGTATGGTTGGTCAATCCAAGTGCCGGCCAAATCCAAACGCGTAGGAATCTCGCAGAGGCCTTGTTTCAAAGCCGTTGACGAGCGTGCTTCCAAGCCCTTGGAGGGGATACGTTGCAGCACCACATATTCGATACCGCGTTCCTCACAAAAACGGCGTTTTTCCTCCGATGCCCCGTCTTCGTTGACCACGAAAACGTCGGGTTTCAGCCTGTCGACGGTGCTGACGAAGTCCATCACGCCATCGCCGTCGTTGATGAAGGCGTCTTTGACATAGCGGATGGCTTTCACCATGAAAAGACGTTCCTTTTCTGGGTAGAGTGTCTTGTGGTTTTTGTAGTGCAGGATGGTCTCGTCGGAGCCGATGCCGACGTAGAGGTCGCCATATTGCGCCGCCTGTCGGAAAAACTCGATGTGGCCGCTGTGCAAGAGGTCGTAACAGCCCGAGACAAATACTTTCTTGGTCATGGGGTATTAATTTGCCGCAAAGATAGTGATTTGTTTATATCAAAGCTTGCACTTCTGCCAAAGCCGACATGAAATACCAGCGGCTGTTAGTTTCACAGTAACATTTGTAGCGGGTGCGTTGCTTCTCCCCTTTTTGAAAGACGAGGTCGTTTTTCAATGTAAAACGGGCACCATTAGGCAGGTTTTCTACCGTGGTTGCATTAGTCGGGTTCTTGTCGTATTGATGCAATACCCTTTGCAGGTTTTGGTCGGCACCGCTGCTGGCTTTGATATGGTGAAGGTGCTTTTGCAGGGCTTGGAGCACGTCTTTCGGGAAGATGGTCTCTGTCAAAAATGGCTCCAACAATTTGGAAAAGCTTGTTTGCCATTCTTGTCCGTGCGGCTGCAGTCTTCGCAGGCCGTGCTGTTGATATACATCGTAATGCGCCACCTCATGCACATAGGTTATAAGCATCTGGTAAGGGTTCAAATCCAAGTTAAGGGTGATGGAACAGATGCCGTTAGGAGTGCGTGGCGGACGGAAGTCGCCGAGCTTGGAGCTACGTGGCCGCTTAAAATGCAGCTTGAACCTGCGTTGCTCATAGAGTGCGCCCACCATAGGCACGGCGGCCTCTGGAAAATAGCGTTGCAGCAATGCGAGTTCCTCAGCCTTCATCGTGGTGCAAGAGTTCGTATTCTATTGCTTCCTGTGGAGCATAACTCCACTTGGTGCAGGTGTTGCAGTGGCGTGGTGCGCGACGGCGCCCCGGTACCTCCTTGCTCTTGCAGGATACGGCGGTCAGGACGAGGCCTAACAACAATAATATCAATAGTTTTCTTTTCATTGCGATAACCAGTTGGCAGGGTTTTGTCGGTTTTGTTCTTTCAAGAGTTCGAAGTGCAGCTCCGTTTTGTTTTCGGTTTTGCTGGTGTGGACGATGCCGAGGTTTTGCTTGGTCTTCACTTGGTCGCCGCGCTTCACCGTGACGTTTTCGAGGTTGGAATACACCGTGAAGTACTCGCCATGGCGCAGGATGACCACCGTATTGGAGCCCGTCAGCTTGGTGACGCTGGCCACCTCGCCGTCGAAGACGGCACGGGCATTGGCACCCTCTGTCGTAGCGATGTCGATGCCGTTGTTGGTGACCGTTACTTTATCCGACACCACGGAGGCATGTTTTCCGTATGACGAAGAGATTACGCCACGTTCCACGGGCCAGGGCAGCTTGCCTTTGTTGTTGACGAAGTTGGCCGACAGCGTCTTCTCGGCGGGTGTCAATGCCATGCCTTTTTCCTTGGGTGCTGTGGTCGTAGTCTTGCCTTTGGCCTTTTCCTCTTCCCTGCGTTTGCGTGCGGCTTCTTCGTTAGCCTTTCGGATTTCTTCGGCGATGATGTCATCAATGGCCTTTTGCAGTTTCTTGGCCTGCTGTTGCTTGTCCTTGATGTCTTGTTGTATCTTTCCTTCCTGCTTTTTGAGTTTCGCTATCTGACCATTCAGCTCTTCCTTTTCCTTTTTCAAAGCTTCCTGTTGTTCTTTCTCGTCTTTCAACAAGGTCGCTTGTTCCTCGCGTGCCTGTTGGCAGGCTTCCACCTCTCCTGCAATACGTTTCTCAGTGTTAGATATTTGGTTCATCTTGTTTTTCCTGGCGTCGGTGAATTCGCGGATGTAACGCAGTCGGCTGAAGGCTTGGTTGAAGTCCTTGGAGGCGAAGATGAAGCCCAGGCGGTCGTAATGGCTGCGGTTTTTGTTGGCGAATACGATCATCTTCGCATATTCCTTTTGCAGCTTGCCGAGGTCAGCGTTGAGGGTCTTGATGTTGCTTTGGCCTTGGTTGATTTCCTCGTCGAGGACGGCAATTTGCTCGTTATAGGCCTTGATGAGCTTCTCGCGTTGCTTGATTTTTTTGTCCAAGAGGTTGACTTCGTTGACGGTCATTTCCCTGTCTTTTTTGGTCTTTTTCAGCAACTGGTTGGCGGTAGAAATCTCCTTCTGCAACGATGTGATTTCGCTTTGCAGCTGCTGTTTCGACTTGCCTTTCGTCTTTTGGCAAAAGGCGGGTTGTACCGATGCTAACAACAATAAAACCAATATGACAAGTACTCTCTTCATTGTCGTTTTGGCAGATATACACGTTCCATCTTATCGGTAATCTTCAGCGGAAATGTCGTTTTCTCGTCGAGTTTGACATTTTTGTATCTGATTTTGGCCGTCATGTTTCCCCTCACGAAGGTTTTCAGCTGTACCATCTGGTTTTCAACGGGTGGAAGACCTTCGTTGTTGTCTAGTAATAAGGTTTGTAACAAAGGCAGGCTGAGTGGCATGCCAAGTTTTGCGGAAACATCATCCAGCGACTCGGCCAAGTATGTCTTTTCCATTCTGTTGAGCACCCAGACAGAGTCGTTGCTGCATTTGGCTCGTATTACCTCGACGCCCATAGGTGCCGTCACACTCAGCCAGACGATGCTGTCCTTAGCAATCCGCAGTTGTCCCGAAAGGTCATTGAACGCCATGCCATTACCCTCGGCGTCGATATCTACCTTTGCGGTGAGCCATTCGTAAGTCGTAGCTGGCGTTGGTGCGACGGTTTTCTTGCGTGAGGCGCAGGAGGTGGCCGCTAGCAGCAGCACTAAGGACACTATGATTATTCGGGTTTTCACGCAGGGGTTACTTCAATTATTGTTCCAAATCAGTTCTTCCCGAGTTTCTTCATAATGGCGTCATAATGCTCCTGATAAGTGGCATCGGGTTCTTTTAGCAGTTTTAGTGCTTTCTTCATGTACTTCTCGGCTTCCTGATATTCGCCTTTTTTGTAGAGTACCCAAGCATGCGTGTCGAGGTAAGTCGGGTTGTCGGGCTCCATGGTGATGGCCTTGGTCGACATCTCAAGGGCTTTGTCCAGGTCCTGGCTTTTCACAGCGAGGTAATAGGCGTAGTTGTTGAGGACCAACACGTTATTTTGGTCGTTGAGTAGGGTGCGTTCATAGGCCTCGAAGGCTTGTTCTTCATCGCCTAATTCATGGTAGAGGTCGCCCAAGAAAGCATCGAAGTTGGCTGTCTGCACCTTGTCGGTGGTGTATCTCCTGCCTTTCTCCAAGTAAGTGACGGCGTCATCGTTCATCTTCAGCACGGCACTGGCCACGCCTGCATACCAATAAAACACGGGCTGCATTGGGTAATACTTCAAGGCAGTAATGGCGTGTTCGCGCACGGCCTCGTTCTCGTTGAGGTGGCTCTCGCTGACGATGAGGTTCTGCCAGGAGTAGAAGTCGGTGCTGTCGATGGCCAAGGATTTCTGGTATTGTTCCTTGGATTTCACGGCGTTTTCCTCGATGAGGTAATACGAACCGAGGATGAGATAACCGAGTTTGTTGTCGGGATGGGTCTCGATGAAGGCCTCGCCACATTGCCGTGCCTGATCGCTGACGTTGGGTGCGCCTTGGTATTTGTTCATCCAATAGTCGTAGGTGTTGGCTTTGGTGGTGATGTCGAGGTTTTTGTTGCGGATAGCGTTCAATAACTCGTTGAAAGCCTTGTCCGTCTCGCCGTTCATCTCATAAAGTTCGAGCAGCGAGATGTTGATATACGGATGCTCCGGGTTGACCTCCTTCATCCTCTCATAAGTCTTCAGCGCGTCTTTGGTCTTGCCGTTTTCGGCATAAAGCTGTGCCAAAAGGCCATAATAGCGAATGTTATCAGGATTTTGCTCTATGAGTTTCTCCAGCTCCGAGACCACCTTCTTCGTGTTGCCTTGGTGACGGTAGATGCTGAGGCGCTGTTCTGTGATGAACTCGTTCGCCCCCACCATCTCTTCTAGGACGTCCATCTTTTTCAGCGCCTTGTCGTATTGCTCCGTGACGAGGTAGGCGTCGATGAGCTCGCTGAGCATGTCGGGGTCGTCGGGGTAGGTCTTGGTCAGGCCTTCATAGAGTTTGATGAAGTCGTCGTATTGGTCCAGGTTACGGTAAAACAAGCCCAGGCGCAGCTGATACCATTTGTTATCGGGGTCGAGCTGTGCGGCTTTCTGGATCATGTTGAAAGCGTCTTCGATGCGGCCGACGTTGTAGTATTGCTCGCTCAGCTCGAACATCGAGGCATGGTCGTTGGGCCAGAAACGTAGTGCCTGTTCGAAGTTACGGATGGCGCCGTCGGTGTCATCACGGTACTTGCTTTGCAGGCCGTCAGAGAAGTAGGTGGCGTTCTTGCGCTTGTCGGGGCGTTCCTGGAACAGAGAGCCTATGTCTTGGGCCATGACGCAAGCGCAAGTGCCGCACAAAAACAATATAAACAGCAGTTTTTTCATCGATTCTTAGTTTTTTCCGGTATGTCCGAAGCCTCCAGCGCCGCGTTCGGTCTCCGATAGGGTCTCCACTTGCACGGTCTCGGCCTGCTCGCATTTGGCGATGACCATCTGTGCGATACGGTCGCCGCTGTTGATGACAAACGCCTTGTCGGAAAGGTTGATGAGGATGACGCAGATCTGTCCACGGTAGTCGGCGTCGATGGTGCCAGGCGAGTTCAATACGGTAATGCCGCTCTTGAGGGCCAAGCCGCTGCGGGGACGCACCTGTCCTTCGTAGCCTTCGGGGATTTCCATGTAGAGGCCCGTGGGTACGAGGCCACGTTGCATGGGTTCGAGGGTGATGGGGCCTTCGGGCAGGTAGGCGCGCAGGTCCATGCCGGCCGAGTCTTTGGTCTCGTAGGCGGGCAAGGGATTATTCGAGGTGTTGACGATGTGTAATTTCATAATTATTTCTTTTTCAATATTTTACTATTAACAAGATTCATCACAGCCTTCATCAAGTCCTTCTCCTTCCAACAAATGCAGGCAAAGAAGATGAGTAACAGGACGGTGTTGAAGACCAATGTCCAGACTACACTATTGAAGTGAATGAAATACTGCACGAGAAATATATTCAATGCTAGGACAAAATATAAAAATGCAGATTTCAAATCATAAGGTATTGGGGCTTTCTTTTGTCCGACGAAATACGACAAAACCATGCAAGTGCCATATCCCGCGAAACCGCCCCAAGCACAAGCCATGTAGCCGTATTTTGGCACGAAGATGAAGTTGATGGCAAGTAGCACGGCACAGCCGATGCCGGAGAAGATGGCGCCCCACCAAGTCTCGTCAATGAGCTTGTACCAAAACGACAGGTTGAAATAGATACCCATGAAGATTTCGGCCATCATCACGATGGGCACCACGCGCAGACCCTCACGATAGTCCGCACCGATGATATACTGCAGGATGGGCATATACATCACCACAGCGAGGAAGGCCAGAAGCGTGAAGATGATGAAGTATTTCATTACCTTGGCTTGCAGCTGCTTGTCGTTTTTGTCGTGTTGTCCTCCGAAGACGAAAGGCTCGTAGGCATAACGGAAGGCCTGGGTGATCATGGCCATAATCATCGCGATTTTCACGCAGGCGCCATAGATACCCAGTTGTCTGTCACCTTCCTCGCCCGGAACGAGAAAACGATAACAGATCTTGTCGGCCACTTGGTTCAAAATACCGGCCAAACCCAACAGTAGCAACGGCCAGGTATAACGTAGCATCTGTTTCAGCAAGGGCTTGTCGATGCCATAGCGCAGCTTCCTCATTTCGGGGATGAAGCCCAAAAACACCAACGTGGTGCAGATGAGGTTGATGATGAAGATATACCCCACCTGATAACTGGTGTGATACCATTCCATCATGGCGGGGTAGTGCTCTTTCAGATAAGGCGCCAGATAGAAAATGAACAGGTTAAGCAGCAGGCTCATGATGATGAAAGAGAGCTTCAGGATCATGAACTTGACGGCGCGGTTCTCATAACGCAGCCTTGCAAAGAGTATGGACTGGAAAGCGTCGAAGGCCACGATGATGGCCATGATTTCCACAAACTCGGGATACGACGCGTAATTCAAGGCTCCGGCGATGGGATGCAGGAAAATGGACACCAGAATCAAGAACAACATGGAGACAAACCCTACGGAGAGTCCAGCGGTGGAGAAGGCCTTGTTGGGGTTGACGTCATCCTTGTTGGAGAAACGGAAGAAGGTGGTCTCCATGCCGAAGGTAAGGAGGACGAGAAGCAAGGCCGTATAGGCATAGAGGTTCGACACGATGCCATATCCTCCCGATTCGGCAGCCATCCTGTGGGTGTGGATGGGCACCAGCAGGTAGTTCAAGAACCTGCCGATGATGCTGCTCAAGCCATAGATGGCGGTTTGCTTCGCCAAGGAACCTAGTCTGTTTTCTGCCATGTCTTTTTCTTTTCTCTCAAGAACGCTAAATTATACTATATATTGGGTTGTTCTTGTTTTTTCGGCAATTCGATGACAAACGTCGTCCCCTCCCCTTCTTGACTCTCGAAGGTAATCGTCCCGCCGGCGGCCTGCACGATGTTGTAGGTCAGCGAGAGCCCCACACCCGAGCCGCCCGACTTGGTGGTGAAGTTGGGCAGGAAGATGCGGTCTTTGTCCTCTTCCTTGATGCCCTTGCCGTTGTCTTTCACGCTGATGACAAAAGCCTTCCCCGTGTCCTTCAAGTTCACCTCGATGCGGCCGTCAGGCTGCGAGCCGATGGCTTGCGTGGCATTCTTGATAATGTTGCCGACGGCGCTGTTGAGGTTGGTCTTGTCGCCGTTGTAGGTATGGTCTTTTGACTTGTCGTATTCGTAGATAAATTCAATGTTTTCCGCGTTGTCGTATAAGTTTACCACGTTTTGGATTAACTCGGCCAAATCTAAAGGCGCAGGATGGTTTTCGGGCAACTTGGCATAGCGCGAGAACGATGAGGCGATGTCGGAAAGTGCGTCGATTTGCTCGATAAGTGTGTTGGTGGTTCGCTGTATCTGTTCAGGCGTGGCCTTGCCGTTCTCGATATTGCGTTGCAGCAACTGTACGCTCAACCGCATCGGCGTGAGCGAGTTTTTGATTTCATGGGCCACCTGTCGCGCCACGCCTCTCCATGCTGATTCTGCCGTGGTGCGTTTCAGCTCTGCGGCACTCTTCTCCAGCTCCACTATCAGTTGGTTGTATTGTTTCACCAAAGCCCCGATTTCATCGTTGTCGTTCCATTCGATAGGCTCGTTTTTCTGGTCGATTTTGATGTCGCCGAGCTTGTTCTGAATCAAGGCCAAAGGCTGCGTCAGACGTTTGGTGAGGTGCAGGATGAGGATGAGTGCCACGCCAAGCAAAATCAAGATAATATTAATATAGGTGAGTACAAAGTCCTTGATTTCTTTGTGGAGGTCTTTCGTACTCGAGAAATACGGTGTGTTGAGATAAACCATAGTGTTGCCGTTCTCGTCTGCAACTGGAATGTATGCCGACTCATAGGCAACTTTCCCTAGATACTCTTGATGTGTGAAGTAAAGTTCCTTTTCTCTATAAAGGTTATTATAGGCTTCGGCATTCATCCGCGGAGCCTGCAGTTTGAGTTCGTAGATTTCCGGTCGCGTGGTCGCCAAAAGATGACCGTTGAGTTGGTATAGGTTGAGATCGGTAAAGAAGGTGCTCGCGTAGTGACGCAAAACCTCGTTCCAGTCATCTTTCGTCGCTGTTCTCAACATGGTTTTAAAGTCTACGTCATTCCGCATCTCCATGCAAAGTGTTCTTGTGGTCTCGAATTGTGTGTCACGGGTCTTTTGATTGTAGATGCTACGCATGTAGATTACCGAGACGGGACCGATGACTACCACAGAGATGCCGATGGTCATTAAAATAATGGCTTGAAGTCGTTTGCGGAAGCTCTTGTTGTGTCGTATTTCTTCTTTGGGTCTCGTTAGCAATACAATGGCTAAAAATGGTAAGGAGAGTCCGAGGAAGATTACAGCAAAAGGTGCGGTTTTTTCCGAGAATGTTTTCGTCGGGGTGCTGATGACCAACGCGTTGGTTTCGTTTTGTATGGTGGTGTAATGCTTATATCGGCTGCTATAGGCGAAGTCCTGGTCCTTGAGTTTTAAACTGTTGAAAAAGTTGGGATACACATAACGCCCGTATTTGTAGACGAGTTGATAGTTGCGGTAGCTCGCCACGGAATAGTCATACGGACTTTGGTTGTTCGACTCTTGCAATAATTGGGGCAAGCCGAAGCCTTCAGGCGCTATGGGCTTGTAGAACTCAAAATACAGTGTCTTTTTCTGCAACGCGTCCTTGGAAATAATCTCGATTTCCCCGAGATAATTCGGATCCAAGGTGTAGTACTCGATAAAATGTAGTCCCTCCCCTACTCTCTTCTGTTTATTATTGGCTAGCTTCTCCATGAAATAGGCGTCACAGTCGGTGACATAGCCTTCGGGTTGTATCGTAATCTCTTCTCCTGGTGAGCAAAGTGTTAGCGTGGCATTATAGGCCTGTATGGTTTCGTCGAAGAGAAATTCTTTGGAATAGTCTAGGATGATTTCCGATAGAACGTTACTCTCTGCAAAGACCATTTCCCTGATGTTGGTGTCAGCTTTTATTTGCTCGGCAAAAACGGCAAAGCTGTCCTCAAAAACGGTGTCGCGTTTTTCCATCAATTTCTCGGCTAACTGCTGCATTTGTTCGTTCTCTTGTTTCTCGCTTACCTTGTAATAAACGTATGTGCCGATGATGGCAATCAGAAAAATGACGACCATCCCTATTTCAACGATTCTTGAGATGTTTCTTTGCTTGGTCGTTTTCTTTTTTCCTCCAAAAAGGAAAATAAAGCTAATAATAAGTATTATGGCTGCTGGTATCGGCCATATATAATGGTAGGGTTGTTTGAGTTGTGGTTTTCCTTCGATTTTGTAATGACCTACGATCTTGCCTTCTCTGTTTACGATAGGAATTCCAACGCCGTTTTCTTGAAGGATGAATTGGGCATCGATATATTTAGGCAAGACCCGGTTTTGGTTGACAAAGTATTGGTTTTCGATCTGGTAGTTCGTGTTGACCAGTTTGTAGACGTAATAGGTCATCGCTTCTCTTTGGTAGGATTTCACGAAGTAGTTGCCCGAAGGCAAGGAGCATATCGTGTCGTGTCCGACTACAGCCTTTCGTTTCATCAGCTTTGCGTTGATGTCGTTTCGATTCCAAAACACCAAAGTGTCGTTCTTGAACACTGTGAGTCCTGTTTGGGTTTTCTCCAGTTTCTCATGGTTGAGTCCTTTCGAAATCAAGGTTTGCATTTCCTTGTCTATCCCGAGCATCGACTTTTGGATGTGCTGGTGGATGTGGTTTTCTTTTAAGGAGAGCCAAAAGAAAATTCCGAGCAATACAAACATGGCAATGCTCAGCGCAAATAAGATCCATCCGGTTTTTTTTCTTTTCGTGCTCTCCATTTTGTCGTTTTCTTGATAACTACCCTTTTTTCTTGATATTGTGTGAGTTATAAAATCTAGTTTCTATTCGTTTTTCTTCGGCCTGTCCGACCCGCCTTACAAAAATCGTTCAAATCTCGTTAAATCGCCTAAAAAAGGCCAAATTTTTAATTTCCTTGTTTTTTCTCAAAAATGTACACCATGCTCGACCACTCGCCTGAGCGTCTTGCCTTACAGTTGGAGACTAACCCCTTCCAAGCTCCTTTAATTAGCGGGAACTTGTGGTGTTTATAGAGTTCGCTCATATAGGAAATATAGTAAGCGTCCCAGACGAGTTTGTCTGTTTTCTTGAGTTCTAATCCGCTGGATTTGAATATCTTAGTAATGGTTTGTTCGTTGAAATGGTTGAGATGTCTCGGCACGTCGTAGGCCGCCCAGTGCCCCTTATAGTATTGTCCGTCGTAGGATTTGTAGTTGGGCACGGCGATGACGATTCTTCCTTGTGGTTTTACAAGTCGTTGTAACTGTTCTACTTGCCATTTTAACTCATCCACATGTTCCAGCACTTGCCACATCGTGATAAGATCAAAGGATGCATCAGGAAGGTTTTCGAGTTCTTCGCTATTTATGAGGTTTCCTTTGATTCTCGTTCTTGCAATGCTTTTCGCGTCGTCCGAAGGCTCCACACCGATGGCTTGCCATCCTTGTTCTTCTGCGGTGTGGACGAAGTCCCCTACCCCACATCCTATATCTAAAAGCTTTCCTAATTCTTTGCCTTCTGTCGCGATTTGATACTTACGTTTAAGGTTGACTTTTTTGACGGCTTCGTAGACTTTGGGTATGAATCCTTTTTTGTTTTCCTGGTGGCTATAATACTCCTCAGACTTATAATATTCTCCGATTTTATCCTTTGGCGGTCTGGGCATTGTGTATAACAAACCACAACTCAGACATTCGCAAATGTGGAAGTCTTCCTTGCTCAAGAACTCGTCTTTCAACCATAGGTTGATTTGCGCTTTATCGGATCCGCACCAGGGGCATTTATTGTTCATTTTCTCTCGTGTTTCATGTGGAACATTTGTGCTATCTTCCTAAGAATATGGCTAATACGTTGATGTCAGCTGGAGAAATGCCACTGATTCTTGAGGCTTCTCCAAGGGTTGTGGGTTGGTATCTGTTGAGCTTTTCTCTTGACTCATACGACAGCGATTGTAGGCTGTGAAAATCGAAATCTTTTGGTAGTTTTACATTCTCCAGCCGTCTGAGTTTATCCGCTAGTTCATTTTCTTTTTCGATATAGCTCGCATATTTGATTTCAATTTCCGCTTCCTCCAGACATTCTTTTGTGAATCGGTCTTGCGTTCTATAGTTCTCCAATGAAGGTAGTACCTCTATCATCTCGTTTAAGCCGATTTGTGGCCTCAATAGGAGATACGTCAGCTTCATTTTTTGCTCTATCCTTGTGCTTTCCTTATTTTCCAATAACCCATTGATTTCGTTGGGATAGACGTAGTTTTCGTTTAGGAATTGTTTGATGTTCTCGACTTTTTGGCGTTTCTCTAGGTATTTCTGATACCTGTCTTCTTTGGCCAAGCCGAGTTTATACGACAACTCCGTTAAACGTGCATCCGCATTGTCTTGTCGTAGGAGGATACGGTATTCTGCTCTGCTGGTGAACATTCTATAAGGTTCATCCACGCCTTTGGTGATGAGGTCATCAATCAACACGCCGATGTAAGCCTCGGTTCTCGACAGTACCAAAGGCTCATCGTCTCGTAAGGCCAATGCGGCGTTGATACCCGCCATCATACCTTGACAAGCGGCTTCCTCATAGCCCGTAGTGCCATTGATTTGTCCGGCAAAATATAGGCCGTGCATGAGCCTTGTCTCCAAGGAATGGTGCAGCTGCTCTGGCGGGAAATAGTCGTATTCTATAGCATAGCCAGGACGGAAGATCTTGGCATTTTCAAAGCCTTCGATTTGTCGTAAGGCCTCGTATTGGATATAGTCGGGTAGGGAAGAGGAGAACCCGTTGAGATAGTACTCTTCTGTAGTCCAACCTTCAGGTTCTACAAAGAGTTGGTGACTATCCTTTCCTGAGAAACGCTCAATCTTATCCTCGATGCTTGGACAATATCTTGGTCCCACGCCTTGGATTCTGCCATTGAACATAGGCGAGTATTTGAAGCCTTTACGCAGCGTCTCGTGAACCTTCAACGAGGTGTGGGCGATCCAGCAGCTTCTTTGTTTCTTGATTTTATAGGGCTCCATATATGAAAATCCTACCACATCATCGTCGCCCTTTTGTTCTATGAGCTTGCTGAAATCAATGGTTCTGCCGTCGATGCGGACGGGCGTACCTGTCTTCAGCCTCTTGGCTTCAAAACCGTATTCTTTCAGCTGTTCCGTGATGCCATGGCTGGCCACTTCGCCCATCCTTCCACCCGGGAAATGCTGTTCCCCGATATGGATCAAGCCGTTGAGGAAGGTGCCATTGGTGAGGATGACGGCCTTACTCTCGATGTCACCGCCCATCATGGTCTTGACGCCTTTCACTTGGTCGCCGTCGATGATGAGGCCCACCACCGTGTCTTGCCAGAAGTCCACGTTGGGTGTCTTTTCCAAGAGGCTACGCCATTCGGCCGAGAACATCATCTTGTCGCTTTGGCATCTGGGACTCCACATGGCGGGACCTTTCGACTTGTTGAGCATCCTGAATTGGATCATGGTGCGGTCGCTGACGATGCCTGAGTAGCCACCCATGGCGTCGATTTCGCGCACAATCTGTCCCTTGGCAATGCCGCCCATGGCAGGGTTGCACGACATGGAGGCGAAGAGGCGCAAGTCCATGGTGACGAGCAGGACCTTGCGACCCATGTTGGCCGCCGCCGCTGCCGCTTCACATCCCGCGTGTCCAGCTCCTACAACGATGATATCATATGGTTCAAAATACATGCTCTTTTCAGTGTTTCCCGTGAAACAATTTATATAACATTTTGACAATCAATTAACTAAATAACAACTTCAACGATTCTTCCTCTTTTTCACGCATTTCTTTTTTGTCTTCCTCGGTGTGGTCGTCGAAGCCTATGATGTGTAAGACACCATGGATGATGACACGGTGCAACTCGCTCTCGTAGCTGCGGCCAAAGGTTACGGCGTTCTCCTTTATTCTATCTGTGCTGATGCAGAACTCGCTCGAAAGCACCGTCTCACAGTCCGTCAGCGGGAAGGTGACGATGTCGGTGTAGAAGTCGTGGCCAAGACGTTCTCTGTTGATTTCCAGCAATTTGTCATCGCTACAGAAATAGTAGTACAACTCTCCAATCGTCTTGCCGTGCTTCTCCGCCACCTCCTCAATCCAAGCCTTGTCGCGTTGCGGGTCGATGGGCGGCATCTCCACATCCAATGTGCTGAATCTAATCATCTTAATGCGAGTTTTTCTTCAAGTAATAGTCGTTGATTTTCTCCTTGTAGTAAGGTGCGTATTCGACAGGATTGCTGCGCAGGAACTCTTGGTTTTTCTTGAGTGTCTGCTCATACAGGTATTCATCTATCTTGCGGTCGAAGTGGGGGCCTTTATACTCGTTCGACTTGCGTTTCTCTTCTTGGTCGCGCTTCTCTTGTGCCTTCTGCGACTCCAGCATCCTCGACTCGATACGTTTGCTGCGCTCGATCATCTGCTGGTTGATTTTCTTGTTCACCAGGTCCTCTTCCAACTTCTCCATGTCCTTGATGATTTCGTTGAGGCCGTCGTCGCCGATCTGTCCGTTTTCCTTCATTTCGTTGAGCATCTGCTGCATGCCTTGTCGCAGCATCTCTTGCTCGGCGGCCATACGAGCAAACTGCTCGCTCATGGAGTTGGGCATCTGCTGTCCCGACTGTTGCTGTTGCATTTGCTGCTGCATCTGCTTAAGTTGCTGACCCAGTTGTTGTTGCAGCTGTTGCATGTTCTTCATGCTTTTGCTGCTTTGGCCTGAGTTGTTTTTGCAGCTTTGCATCGGCATACCCATGCCCATCGACGACATGTTGTTTTCCATGTTTTCCAGCGACTCTGCCAACATCAACGCCAAGTTGTTCATCGACATCATGGCGGTCTGCTGATGGCGAGTGGCGGGCGCCAACTTCAGGTTGTTGAGTTGCTTCATCGCGTTTTCCGTCTGGTTTTCAATGGTATGCAACTCGTCGAAGACGAAGTTCTGTATCATGGGTTGGCGCAAGGCCATATTATGCAGCGAGTCGCGGACCATGATGAAGTTGTCGGCGATTTCTTTTTGCGCGATGATTATTTGCACCAACGACGGGTCGTCGGTGCGCATGCTGCCAATCTCCGTCATCAGGGCTTCCTGTTCGTGCGAGGCATGCACCACGTTTTCGAGCAGAACGCGTGTCAACTGGGCGTCTTCGGCCATCTGTTCCATGCCTCCCATCATCATCTGCTGCATCATGTTGTTGGCCATCTGCTGCATCTTCTCGCCGGCGCTTTGCTTGTTTTGCTGCGACTTCTGCTGTTGGTCTTTCTGCTCGTTTTGCATGGCGTTGTCGAGGTCCTGGTCGATGCTTTGTTCCATTTCCTTGTCCTTTTCCATGTCGAAAGGCTCTTGCAGGTCTTTGTTTTTTTCCAGGAGCTCGTCGAGTTCGTCCATCATCTTGTCGAATTCCTCTTTGGCTTCCTCGGCCGTTTTTTCATCGCCCTTCTCTCCGCCTTTCTCCTGATTTTCAGAACTTTGATTCTTCAATTCCTCGCCGAGTTTGTCCAATTTATTAGCCAAGTCAGTGAGGTCTTTTTCCATCTTGAGTTGTTCCAACAACGCCAGGTTACGGTCGAGCAAATCTTGCATCGACTGGTTGTTTTGCTTGATGTTTTGCATCATCTGCTGCATCTGCTCGCGTGGCATCTCTTCGAGCAGCTTGTCGATTTGCTCCATGAGTTTCTGTAGCTCCTCGGGGATCACCTCGTCGAAGAGCTTGTTGATTTGCTCTTGTTTTCTGAGCAAGTCTTCATTGGCGATGTCGTGCTGCTTCATGAAGTCGGCCAGTTGTTCCTGTTCTTGCTGCAGCTGGTTCCATTCCTCCTGCATCTGTTGCTGCTTCTCTAGCAGTTCTTTCATCTTCTCCTTGTCCGACCAATCCAAGTCCTTCTTCTGGATGAGGTCTTGCAGCATCTTCTCGATGTCGTCTTGCAGCTTGTTGGCCTCTTCCGACTTCTCCGAAAGACGGTCCATGATGTCTTCCGACTGCTGGTCGGCGATGCTGTCGAGGGCCGATTCCGAAGGCTTGTAATAGGTGAAGGTCTCTGAGCGCTTCGACTTGGGTCCGTGGAAGCCGTCGTTGTCCCAAATCACGAAAAACACCTCCATGTTTTGTCCCGGCATGATGCCGAGGCTGTCCATATTGAAGCTGTAGAAGAACGAGGTGCGCGTCTGTTTGAGGTCCAGGGGCACTGTCTTGACGATGGTCTTTTCGACGGGTTCTTTCACCAGACAGTTGAAGGTCAGCTTGCTGAAGCCGTAGTCGTCGGTGACGAGGCCTGAATAATACACGTCGGTGGAGAGCTTTTCGTCGAACGATTCGATGCGGATGTCGGGATAGGCGTCGGGCAGCACGTCGATGGAGAAGGGTAGGGGATCGATGTCTCCGTTCCAGGCGTTTTGCACCTGCACCTCAAACTTGGTGGACTGTGCCGCCACAAATTGATATTCGAAGACGTCGTCTTGTGCGGTCAGGTCGGTCGTGAGTGAGTCGCGGCTGACCGTCATCTGTTCCGTGTCGCGGGTGGTGAAGCTGAAGGTGAGTTGTGTGCCTTGCGGGACGATGAGACGCGTCTTGGCTTCCATGGTCTCGTTGCTGCGGTGGATATAAGCCGGATAGCGCAGTTCGCAGCGGTAGGAGAGTAGGGTTGGGTTGGGGTGTACCGTGATATGAAGTGGGCGGCTGGTGTATTCTCCACCAGTCACGTTAAAAGTCAAGTCGTTGAATAGGTTCTTGAAGGTGTAACTGAAGTCGTTGGCCGAGCCACGGGTCATCAGCTGTTGACCCAGCTCGCTCTTCACATAGAAGGCGTCGGGGATGCGGTCGCCGGTGACGTGGATGTTGAACTTCACCTCCTGTCCCTGTGTGGTCTCGATGTTGTCCTGCTCGATTTCCACCTGGTAGGGTAGGGGCTTCTCGAAATGCTGCTCATAGTTGACGATGCGCTGGGTAGGCTGCACGGCAAAGGACGGCAGAAACACCATCAAGGCTATTAATAAAAGGAGCAGTCCGAAGAAGATGCCCAGATACTTCAAGTTACCGCGCAGGTCGACGGCATCTGAGAAGTGGACAGGGGAGAGGCGGGCGCTGCGCTGCTCGATGGTCGCGGCCAGCAGGGCGTTGTCGGCATCGGTGGTGGCTTGGTTGCTGAGCTGTATCGTGTTCAGCAGCTTGTCCTTGATTTCAGGGAAGAACTTGCCGATGAGCACCGAGGCCTGTTCCACCGACATCTTCTTCCGGAAGCGTATCAGGTTGACAAGTGGGATGAGGAAATGGTACACCAAGACAAAGGCGCTGCCTGCCAGTAAAAACAGGAACAACACGAAGCGGCCTTTAGGCGGGAACCAGGAGAAATACTCCAGTCCATTGATGAGCAGATAGAAGACAATCCACAGCACGGCACCCACCAATACGCCTTGTATCAGGCGGTTAAGGTAGTACTTCCGCGTGAAGCCTTCGATTTTCTCTATCAATTTGTTAGGTGCAGACATGTCCACAATAGATTAATCTGCAAAAATACATTTTTTTCCGCAACTGGGCGGCTACATTTCCACGGAGAATGAC
>Ga0310786_10002186_pt1 | contig 30412 bp, 18 predicted proteins | sample AusTroGonzalo_MG_FD_203881 | JGI IMG/M metagenome (GOLD analysis project Ga0310786, IMG submission 203881) | Bovine rumen microbial communities from tropical cattle in Woodstock, Queensland, Australia - Gonzalo_03 (v2) (version 2) | ecosystem: Host-associated > Mammals > Digestive system >...
ACGGCATCAAGGATTATAAGATTGCCGAGACGATTGCTGAGGATGCGGATGACGAACTGCTGAAGAACATGGTGTATGAGAATCTGGCCTTTGCCAATTATAATTGTTTTACCCATCCGCTTATTCTGGAATACTCGCAGAAATTTTTAGAGAGCAGTCTCAAATTGAACGATAGCGTCATGACGTTAAGGGCCCTCCAGATGTGCGCATCGTCTTATTCGTATATGGATCAGAGCGACAGCGCTTATGCCTATATTTTTAGGAGCATTGATTATATCGACTTGGCTGACAGTATCTTACGGGCTGACATCTATCACAATATTGCGGCGATGTATCAAGAACAAGGTGATGACGAAAATGCCAGGAAGTATGTGGAGAAGTGGAAGAACGATAAAGCTGCCAGTAGTTTTAAGGGGTATCTTGTTGAGGCCAGACTCTTGGAGGCACAAGGGCATTATGAGGAGGCTTTAGAGAGTGTGAAGAAAAGCCTATCAGAAAAAGATCCTTTGGTGCGTAGTCATTCGATGGAGATGTTATCCAAACTCTATGAGAAGATTGGCGATAAAAGTGCGGCTTTGGACATGAAACGGCAAAAGGATGCATTTACCGATTCTGTTATAAAAGCCAATCATAGTCTGGAGATTGCCGACTGGCAAAAGAAGTTTGACGAAGCGCGCTGGGAGAAAAGGTCTCATCAGCGGATGATGAAAGTGGGGATAGCATTCTTATCTTTCCTGTTTGTGTTGGCGATGGGTATCTGGTGGTATTGGCGAAGAGTCAGTAGCCTGAGATTCCGACTTGACGAGCATGCGAGACGGATTACTGATAATCTGGCAGAGATAGAAAGACTTCAACAAGACGGTGAAGTCAATCAACAGACCATCGCCGAACTAAGCAAGCAGATTGAGACCAGCCGCCAGCGCATATCCAACAAACTGCTCATTGGAACGCGCTGTTTCGTGAGACTACAAGAAAAGGAGCCCGCCAGCGACATGACGGCTGAAGAACGACAGTGTCTGATAGACTACTTCGCCCAGTTGCGACCCAAGCGCTGGCAGGAGTGGGAACGAACTTACACCTCGCTTACACCCACTCAATATGTCTTCCTTATCCTTCAGGATGATCTTCATTACGATGACGAAACCATCGCCCATATCCTTGACGTGAAGCCTGCCTCTCTCCGCACCTTGCGCTCAAGGATCAAAGGCAGAGAGAAGTAACACCTTCTTCCTCGGGAAAGGTAAGAAGACATTTAGTACCAATTCATGAGTTCGCGGAGGAAGGGCGCCAGTTCGTTGGCCATCTTCTCATCCTGCCAGACGTTGGGATGCCAGTCGTTGCCGTAGCCCTCGTCGCCCATGATTTGCGTCATGTCGAAACGATAGACCTCCCTATCGCCTGCGTGATGAGCCTCAGCCATGACTGTGTCGAGTAGCCGCTTGGCCTCTTTCTGTTCCTGATTGTAGAGCATCGAACCCGTAAGCAACACGATCTTGGCTTGGGGGTTGTGCTCGCGTACCATTTTATATAGTTTCTGATAACCCTGCTTCAGGAGCGCCAAGTCGTAATTACGGGTGGAAAGGTCGTTGGTGCCGAGGTTGATGCATACGACATCGGGCTGGTAGCGGTTGAAGTCCCATTTCTCGCTCAGGAACGTCGAGTCCTGACGCAGATTCAGGTCGATGGCATAACCCGTATATTCGTACTGCACTGGCATACAACTGCGAGGAGAACCCGTCTTCACATCACCGTAGTTGCGATAGGCGCCGATGCCACTACGGGCCACCACCCAGTGCTGGGCATTGAGTTTGCGGGCTGTGATGGAGGCATAGGAGTAGTAGTGGTTCTCAGTCTCGTATTCGAAGTGCTCGTTCTTGTCAGTGCCCTCGTTGCCATAGCCACAGGTGATGGAGTTGCCGACAAACTCAATCTTCCTCGACGGCAGTGCGGGAGGCTCTGCAAGGGATCGGCCCTCGTCGAGCAGGAACCCCCAGAACTCAGGATACATCTCATAGCCCTCGATGATATACATCAGTCGGACGGTATGAAGGGTGTCTGGCAGGGCTGTAGCGAGGGTCACTACTGAGTCGCGCTCCCCACGGAAGGCCACCTTGAAAGGCTCGGCCTCATCAATCTGTGCCATGAAATAGCCGCTTTGGGGCTTGGCCATCATACGCAGCGACGTTCCCTCGAAGGCAGCTATTATCTGTATGCCAGGATAGTTCCATGCAGGACGCTCAGGGTTAGTGAAACTGATACGGCCTGTGTAAAGGATGTTCTTGTCGGTAGGACTGATGAAGTTGCCTTTCTGTGGAAGGGTCTTGTTGGCGAAGGCCGTCAGGCTCAAAAAGGCCATCAGGACAAGAAACAGATTCTTTTTCATTATCGTCATTTTTTTGTTTATAGTTTATTGTTTATTGTTCATAGATGACTTCCTATTTCCCAGGGAACTTGGAGGTGAGGTACTGCTGGAAGGCGGGGAGGTAGGCCTCTGTGACGTGAATGATTTCCTCACCGATATAGATGCAGTCGTTGCGGTCCACCTTGCGAATCTTGTCGAGGCAGACGATGAAAGAACGATGAACACGCATGAACTGTTGTGTGGGAAGCATCTCCTCGACAGCCTTCATTGTGAGGTGGGTGACCAGTGGACGGCGCTCGTTGTCGAGGTAGAACATCACGTAGTCCTTCATCCCACTGACGTAGATGATGTCGCTGATAGCAATCTGACGGTATTCGCCGTCGATTTTGAGGAAGAGAGTACCTCCCCCTGCCCCTCCGAAGGAGGGGGGTGCCTGCGGACTATCTACACCGGCAGGCCCTCCTCCCCTTTGGGGAGGTCGGGAGAGGTACCATTCCTTCGCCTTATCGATGGCGGCGAGGAATTTATTATATCTGATGGGTTTCAGGAGGAAGTCGAGGGCACGCACCTCGTAGCTCTCGAAAGCGTATTCCTTAAAGGCGGTGGTGAAGATGACACGTGTCTCCGAGGGTATCATGTGGGCGAGCTCCATGCCGTTGAGGTCTGGCATCTGGATGTCGAGAAAGAGCAGGTTGGGCTTCTGTTCCTTCACGGCGTTGATAGCCTCGACGGAGTCGGTAAAGGATGCCAAGAGTGTCAGGTCTGGCGTCTTGGTAACGAAGGACTCCAGAAGTTTCACAGCCAGTGGCTCGTCGTCGACGATGATACAAGAGAGGGGCATGTTTTGTTTATTGTTTATAGTTTATAGTTTAATGTTTATAGTTTATAGATGATTAGTTTTGAGGGTGATGCGGACGTGGTAGATATCGTCGTTGAGGGACTGCTCCCAGGTGTAACGGCCTGAATAGAGGAGGTCCAGGCGACGACGGGTGTTCTCCAGGCCGATGCCAGAGCCACTGCGGTCTGTATCGTCTTTGGGGAAGTTGGTATTGTCGCAGATGAAGACAATCTCCTGACTCCCGTCTCCTGACTCCTGCTGTTTCAGACTGACATCTATCTTCGAGGGTCTGTTGCTGCTGACGCCATGCTTGAAGGCATTCTCGATCAACGAGATGAACAATAGCGGAGCGATGTTTTGTTGACAGTTGACAATTGACAGTTGACAGTTGACCTCCGTCTTATCATTACAGCGCAGCTTCATCAGTTCGATGTAGTTACGCATAAACTCCACCTCTCCCTGTATGGGTACCATCTCCCGTCGCGTCTCATACATGGCGTATCGCATCAGGTCACTCAACTGGGCGATGGCATCCTGTGCCTTGTCGGCGTCGATCTGCACCAGCGAGGAGATATTGTTCAGCGTATTAAACAGGAAATGGGGGTTCAACTGGTTCTTCAGCCACTCGAGTTCTGCCTCTGTACGTTTCTGATGTTCCTCCTTCAACTGTCGCTTGACCTCCATCGAACGGCGTACATGATGCACCAGCAGGGCGATGCCAGCGAGGAAGGCACTCATGAGGATGGCGACGAACGACGAGGCGTAGAAGTTGGCGAGGGCAAACTGACGGTGATGCACATCGGGAATGCGCTCTATGAATCTCTGCGGATTGAAGTTGTAGAAGAAGACATACACCAGTGCTGCGAGGATCAGGGCGTTGCCTCCCCAGAACATCCAGCGGCGGTTGCGGTAATAGCCTAAAGGCACGAGGATCAGGGCGTTGACGAAATAGATGGCTGCCGATGTCCAGTGGATCCTGGCGTTCATGTCGAAGGCCCTCATGGCACCCGTCCAACTCTGTGTGGCGATGAATGCAGAGATGGCTGGCACCATCAGGAATGCCAGCCATGCTGCTATCTGCAGCCCATAGAACATGATGTCCTGTCGAGTGATTCTTACTTTCATGCTGCAAAGATAATTATTATTTTTGAAATAACAAATAATTTTGTTTATAGTTTACAGTTTATAGTTTATAGATGATTTGCTGGCAAGCCATTCCGACTATTAAAGTAAGTACTCTGCCTATAGAAGTAATCAACTATAAACTATAAACTATAAACTATCAACTGTCAACTGTCAACTATCTTACTGTGGCATCATGGTGTTGCCTGCGCCGTTACCTGCGTTGCCAGAGGTATTGCCAGAACCTGCGTTGTTGATGATCTCACCCTGCGACTGCTGCTCGATGAAGTCGTTCTGTACACGGTTCACATGCTGTTTGGCTCTTACCTTAGAGTTACCGAAGGTGTAGCTGACGGTGAAGGTCACGCCGTAGATGGGTACCTTAACATTACTGTAAGAGGTGAAGTTCTGACCGCGGCTGCTGCTCTCGATATTCAGGTTGCCACCCTTGTTGAGGCCCATGATACCCTGTACGCCCAAGGTGAGCTTGTCGTTGAAGAGGCTCTTCGAGAGGCTGGCAGTGAGGATGTTGAATCCACCGCTCCATCCCTGCAGGGTGTAGTTCTTCGTAGAGGTGATGGCGAAGGCGCTGAGCTTCAGGTCCCAGGGGAGTGTCTGTTGCAGACCAGCCATGATGTTGGCTGTCCATCCACTGTTGCTCTGGTTCAGGGCGTCGCTGCTCAGGTCGACATAGTTCAGGCCACCGTTCATGAAGAGGCGTGTGCTGGGTGTCAACAGGTAGTTCACATAGGCACTCAGTCCTGTCTGGTGACGCTTGACGACATTGCCGTAGGTGGTGTTCAACAAGTTGTCGCTGTCGTAAAAACTGTACTGCGAGATGGCGTTGTCAGTGAAGTTGTGGTGCAGGTTCAGGTTGACCATCAGCTTCGGGGTGAACATGTTATACACCAGCGAGATGTTATGTGCCTTCTCCACGTCGAGGTCGGGGTTACCGTAGCTAAGGGCGATGGGGTTGGTCTTGTCGACATAGGGGTTCAGGTAGGTGATACCAGGACGGCTGATGCGCATGTTGTAGGTAAGGCCGAGGTTGCTGCCCTGAGAGAGGGTGTACTGCAGACTGGCGGTGGGTACGAGACTGCCATAGCTGGTGCTGAAGTCAGTGCCGTTGCCGAGGTGGTACTCCACATCCTGCCAGGTGTACTCATAACGGACACCCGTCTTCACACCGAACTTGTTGAAGTTGCCGACATATTCGCCATAGCCAGCGAGGATCTTGTTCTTGTACTCATAGTCGCTGCTCGATGAGGGATCGTAGACACCCTTCAGGTAGTACTTCGATTCAGAGGTGGCGTCGTGGAGCTGCAGCTTACCACCGAGGTTCAGGGTCTGACCAGTACCGAGGGGCATGGAATAGTCGAGCTGGAAGATGTGGTTGACGGTCTTGTCGTCATTCTCAGAGTAACGGCTCGTCAGGTCAGGCAGTCCAGCACCGCGGGTGCCACCGAAGCTGTTGGTCGACTCTGTGGTGGCAGGGCTGTAGTTCAACTGATAGGTGAAGGCAATCGACTGGGTGTGCTCCTTGTTGAAGAAATGCTGGTAGTCGAGGCTTCCGCTGAACGAGGTACGCGAGTTCTTCATGTCGGTGGTGCTCTCGTAGCTGAAGTTCGGAACCTCGTAGCCACCCATCATGGTGGTAGTCTTACCCGTACTCTTCATCGACATCGTGTTGATCTGTGCCGTGGCGTTGATCACGCTCATGTCGTCAAGCTGGTAACCCAGTGTCAGACTTCCCATGGTAAACGGGGTCTTCACGTTGTTGCTCGAGGTCATGATCTGCGACACACCGTTGTCCTGGATCTGCTCCAGTTCGGTCTCAGTGTCGCCAGGCTTGTTATAAGAGGTCATGGCGTTCACGCTGTAGGAGAGTTTTCCCTGCTGACCGCTGACGAAGGCGCTACCACCCAACTGCTTCGTACCAGCCTGGGCACGGACGGTACCATTATAGCCGTTCATACTGTAGCTCTGTGAGGGCATACCACCAGCGGCGGGCGTCATCTTGTTCATCACGATGTTCAGGATTCCGGAGGCACCCTCTGCATCGTACTTTGCACCAGGGTTGGTGACGACCTCGATGCTCTTCACGGCAGTGGCAGGCATGCTCTTGAACACCATCGAGGGGTTCGAGGAGAACATCACGTTGGGCATGCCGTCGACATACACCTTGAACGAAGAAGAACCATTCACGGAGATGTTGTCCTGACCGTCGACGGTTACCATAGGCACCTTACGGAGCATATCGAGCACGGTGTTCGACTTCGAGTCCTCATCGTCAGCCACGTTGTAGCTCATCTTGTCGACTTCCATCTTCACCAGTGGCTTCTGGGCGACCACCTCCACGCCCTTCAGCATGGTGGCGTTCTCCTTGATATATAAGACACCCAGGTCGATGGTACCCTCATTGCCCAGTTCGATGGTCTGCATCAGGTCTTCCTTACCCACGCTGCTGAACACGATATCAAACTTACCCTTGCCCTTCACCTGCTCAGAGAACTGTCCGTCCTCCTTCGTCAGGAACATGGCCACGGGCTTGTCCTTCTGACCAGCCTTGAACACACGGACGGTAGCAAACGGCTCGCTCTCGTCCAGTACTTCGTCCTTCAACACGCCCTTCACTGTGGTCTGGGCCATTACTACTGCCGACAGGGTCAGCATCATCATCACTGCGAAAATTCTAATCTGTTTCATACCTTTTATATTTTTATTTATTTGTTTTCTATTCTCCTGACTCCAGACTCCTGTCTCCTGACTCCTGAGTTCTGAAATCTGGTGCAAAGATAGAATGAGAATCTTCCGTAAACAAGAAACCTTCGACGACTTCCTGGGATTTTTTCGACGACTTTCTCAATAATCCGTGAAATCTGTGCAATCTGTGGTTAAAAATAAGTGGCAAAACATGAATCTTAATGTTTCATAAAAAAAGGTTTCTCCTTTTTACTTTTTGCCCGTGCGAAGGTCAAAGAGTGTAGAAGTAACAATTATCTCATTTATTTATTTAAACCAAACTTATTTTATGAAGAAAATTATTCTTTCGTTGATGGCTCTCGCCAGCCTCACAGCAGTCGCACAGAACCCCACGGTTCCTTCTGTGACAGAAAACGTGGTCGAAGACTTCAAGCCCGCATCGACCAATCAGGAGAACAAACAGTACCCGATGATCAACTCCCAGCGCATGGTCCGTGCACAGATCACGGCTCCTACGGCTACGTTCGTAGGCCTTGACATCGCTGGTAAGATCTATCAGATGACCAAGGACGAGAACGGTGTATGGACTGGTACTTCGGAGCCTCAGGACGAGGGCTTCCACTACTATCAGCTCAACATCGACGGTGCTTCTGTACCCGATCCGGGCAGCAAGTATTATTATGGTGCCAGCCGTTGGGGCAGTGGTATCGATGTGCCAGCCGCCGATGAGGACTTCTACACTGTGAAGAACGTGCCTCAGGGCTCCGTCAACGAGGTGTATTACTGGTCATCCGTTACCGAGCAGATGCGTCATGGCTATATCTATCTGCCCGCAGAGTATTATGCCAACCCCGACAAGAAGTTCCCTGTGCTCTATCTGCAGCACGGCATGGGTGAGAACGAGACGGGCTGGAGCGCCCAGGGTAAGACAGGCATCATCATGGACAACCTGATTGCCGCTGGCAAGGCCGTACCCTTCATCATCTTCATGGACAATGGTCTGAATGCCCGCCGTCCTGGTGAGCAGCCGATGGGCTTTGGTGGTCCCCGTCCTGGTGGTCCTCGTCCCGAGGGAGCACCTCAGGGTGGTCCTCGCGGTCAGCGTCCTGGCGGTCCTCAGGGAGGCCCTGGCGGACGTCCCCGTATGGGTGGTGCCGACTTCGCCCGCATGGCCCGTCGTATGGGCGGTGCCTTCGAGGAGGTGCTGATCAAGGACATCATCCCGATGGTTGAGAAGAACTACCGTGTGATTGCTGATGCCGACCACCGTGCTATGGCTGGTCTCTCGATGGGTGGCATGCAGACCCACGGCATCACGCTGAACAATCCCACCACCTTCGCCTATGTCGGCATCTTCAGCGGTGGTACCATCGGCCCCGATGAACTGAAAGACGTGCCCGACTTCCAGAAGACCAACAAGGTGCTCTTCATGAGTGCCGGTGGTCGCGAGACGGGTATGGCCGAGGGCGAGAACAGTGTTGGCAAGGTGGCTGAGGACATGAAAGCTATCGGCATCAATGCCCACAGCTATATCTCGCCTGAGACAGCCCACGAGTGGCAGACCTGGCGTCGCAGCCTCTACCAGTTCGCCCAGCTGCTCTTCAAATAAAGCAGTTACACCATATTAATAATATAAGGCAGCCCAGCTCGGGCTGCCTTATATTCGTTTTATAATACTTTAACTCTTTTTGAGGTAAGGTTTTGCTCGCTCGTCAGTCATAAAGATAAAAAAGTGTTTGATTTCAATAAAACAATGATGAATATGAGAAAAGTAATCTTTATGATGCTGCTGACGATCACTGGTAGTGCGTCAGCGCAGTTGGCCGACGGGTTCTATCACATCAAGAACGCCACTACAGGCCGTTGTATCAGTATCAACGACACGGATCCACAGAACTATGGCGTCAACTGGTCTGCAGGTGACGTCAACATGGGTGGTATCAGGACCTATCTCAGTTACGACACGGTGGCTGTCAGTCCGTCGTGCGTCATCTACGTGAAGCGTCTCAGCAATGGGAAATACGATCTCTGCGGACAAGGCTCCAGTCTGTATACGATGTCGTCAGGGCGCTTTGGTGTCAACATCAACAGTCAGGGCGACGGAACGTTTACAATCTCAGGAACAGCCAATGGAATTGTGAAAATACTCTCCGACGGCTCCTCCAGCAATGCAGACAGCTGGATGATGAACCGTCTCTCCACTACCGAACGATGGGTGGCCTGTCCCGTTAACACTTCTGATGAGTACATCGGCATCCGACCTGATGTCAGGACGACCGACGGCACTTATTACGGAACCGTCTATGCTGGCTTCAATTTCAGGTTGGCATCAGAAGGGATGGCTGCCTTCTATGTCACTAACGCCAGTGGTACAGGATTCACCATGAAAAGGATCGAAGACGACGTGATACCTGCTGGTACGCCAGTCATTGTCAGGTGCAATTCCGCCAATCCTGAGGATAATAAGATTGAGCCCGTTGCAGGAGACTACACCTTCCGCGGTGCCAACTACCTGGGTGGCGTCTATTGTTCCATCAGTGTGACCAAGCATCGTAACACCACCTCTTTCGATCCTATCACCATGCGCCTGCTTAGCCTGAACGAAAAAGGGGAACTGGCCTTTGTCGCATCCCCTTCCGAGGACCGTCTGTACAAAGGACAGTTCCTGATGGCAAACAAAGCCTATCTGAGAGTGAACCCTGGCGAAGCCGATGTGATGACCCTCGACGGCTATACGGCAAGTGCCATCAACAAGACGAAGCAAGCCGACAATACCTCAACAGCCATCTATACGCTGGCTGGAACCCGAGTTCCAGATGGCGCAGTTTTATCTCCTGGCATCTATATCCGAAACGGCAAAAAGATAATTGTGAAATAATAGGTTTTATTCATGCTGTGCGCAGCTTCCCCTCCTGAGTAGGAGGGGAGCCCGAAGGGCAGGGTGGTCTGATCCGCCTCGCTTTCCCTTCCTGAGTTAGGAGGGGAAGAAGATAGACTAAAAACTGAAAGAAAAATCTAATATCAATAAAGAAGCACATTATTACTTTTCCGAGCCAAAAAGGTTTCAATGATGAATTATTTTCGTATCTTTGCATCAGAAAAAAAAATGATGATCGTATGAAAAAGAATTTTATGTCTTGGATGCTGCTGGTGTCGATGATGCTCGGCGTAGTATCATGTACTGACAGTAGTGACAATCCGGCACCAGTAACAGATGACAAAGCGTTTAATGCCGATGCTATCAAGGACATAAGTGTACGTCCTGGCGACGATTTCTATATGTATTGCAATGGCGGTTATTGGAACAACACATCAGTGGATGAGACTAATCCGTTTAAGAAAAAGCACATTGATGAAATGGCAGCTGAGATGGAAAAACGTGAGGCTGCCCTGACTTTGCCCTCGAAGGTGAAAACACTGGCTGACGCCGAAAAGACCGACGCGGCTACCATCAAGGCCCAGAAGGATCAACTGCAGAGCGCTATCGACCGCGTGAATGCCCTTACCACCAAGGAGGATGCCTGGAAGCTGGTGGCAGAACTTTATAAGGAGGGTTATCGCACGCCCTTTGAGCTTACCACCTTCGCCGTCGACGGAAAGTTGGTCATCACGGTGGGTCCTTACACAACTCAAGACTATGCTGCTTCCCTGCTCTGGTCGAAGCAGAGCCTGTCGTGGCAACTGGCCAACAATCCCGACCTGCTGGCCCGGGTACGTCCCCTGAAGGGCGATGCCACACGTGGCTTCGACAACGGGAAATGGCCCATGCTGGTCACATTCTTCAAAACCCTAGGCATCTCGCTCAACGATGCCTACACCATCGATACCCATTCCGATTATATTGTGGAAGGTAGAGCCGAGATGTTGGATTACACGATGCAGGAAGTACAGGATTGGGACATCGAAACATGGAAGTGGGAACTGAAAGAGACACTAAAAGAAGATGCTGTTTACTTCGACGACAGCGTAGCAGCGGAAGCATCTACAACCTGCGAGGATGCAGTCAATGAGTTTCTTGAAAAATATTTAGGATATGAGTTGTCGCGTGCCTTTGCCCAGGCTTATGTCACTGACGCACAGAAGCAGCTGATGATGGGATATGCGGAGGAGCTGCGCCAGACGTTCCGTGAGCGCATTCAGCAGTACGACTGGATGAGCGACGCCTCCAAGCAGAACGCTACCGAGAAAATCAACAATATGATATTCAACATCGGTGCCCCCGACGAGTGGTTCGACGAGGGTATCGCAGACCTTAGCCAGGCACAGACGTTGTATGACGACATCCGTGCACTGCGCCGTGCCAAGATGAACCTGAACTGCAAACTGACAGGTATGACCACCAAGAGGGGCGGTTTCCACCAGGTGATCCTGGAGTTGCCGCTTACCACCATCAATGCCTGCTATATGTGGTCAGGCAACTACATGAACATCCTTCCGGTCTTCATTCTCACTCCTCACTATAACCCGGACGTGAACGATGCCCACAACTATGCCAACATGGTGGTTTGGGGCCATGAGATTATCCATGGCTTCGATACCGATGGTGCTAAATTCGATCAGTTTGGCAATTTGGGGTCGCTCTGGGCTAATGAGAATGACAGCCAGGAGTTCCAGAAACGGGTTCAGCAGCTTGTCGACTACTACAGCTCGATAGATATCATGCCGTTTGAGACTGGCCTGAAGAACGACGGCGCCTTTACCGTAGCAGAGAATGTGGCTGACCTCGGAGGATTCTATCTGGCCTACGAAAGCTATGTCAAGCACCTGAAGAAATGCGGATTCACGGGCGACCAGCTCCGTCTGCAGAAACAGCGTTTCTATGAGGCATACGCCTATTTCTTTGCGGGCAAGTGGACTGCAGAATTTGCTAAGAATTATACGTGTGGCAGAGCGGAGGTAGGCATCCCCAAAAACGAGCACTCCATGTTCCGCGAGCGTGTTAACGGGGTCGTGACGAACACCGACGACTGGTATGACCTCTTTGGCGTGAAGCAAGGTGACAAACTCTACCTCGCTCCTGAGAAGAGAATCAGAATCTGGTAATCAGATCACCTCAGGTCTTCCAGAAGCGGGAGGTGATGTCTTCGAACTCGCCCTGGTCGTTCTGGCGATAGAGGCGCTGGTTGGTGGTGGGCTTCTTCAACGGGCCTAAGTGGCGGATGAAGGGGCCGATCTTTATATAGTCGAAATCGTTTTTGGTGATAAGGGGCGAGATGACAGTTTTCCCGCTGTACCACGCCACCTTGAACTGGGGATACTCCTCGTGGACATACTGCGCCAGCTGGTCGATGCCCCTGGGGTCGCAGTCGCCACCCATGAAGGCAATGCAGGTGAGGTCTTTGCCGTACTCCTCGACGAAGTCGTCGATGGCGTTGGTGTCGAGGGGCAGGCCGATGTCCTCCCAGAGGTAATGGCTGTGACACCCGGGACAGTGACACGGGCAATTAGAGATGTTAATTGCCAGTGTCACTTCGTCAGGTATCTCCTGGAATACAATATCAGAGTTGACGTACTTCAGCACAATTGACAATTCACAATTGACAATTATTTGTCTGCCATGGCGTAGTAACGACGGGCGGCTTCCTCCTGACGGGCCTGAGAGAAGTTGGAGACGCGCTTCAGGTAGCCGATGATGCGGGTCATATAGTCCACGTTCTTCGAGTGGCAGTGGGGGCACTCCTTCAGGTAGCGCTTGTCGATATGTCCGCAGTCGTTGCATACGGTGTTGGGGATATTGAAGGTGAAGTAGTTGCAGCCTTCCTGGGCAGCGACCTTCAGCAGATGGAGGTACTGCTCCTTGGAGAGGTGCTCCTCGAGGTTCATGTGGAGGGCTGAGCCACCAGTGAGGTGCTCGATGTAGGGGGCGCCATGCAGCTTGAACTTGTCGAGGATGGTCAGCGAGTTGTCCTCAACGACATAGAAGTAGCTGTTGTAGCAGTCGCGGGGCACGAAGTAGCCGTCCTCACGGTCCCACTTGGCATGCTTCACGCCGACGTTCTCGGCAGGGATCATCTCGCAGTTGAACATCACGTCCTTCGTGCGGTACTGCTTGTTGTACTTCTCGATGAGTCCGAGGATGCCTTGTACGAAGTGGAGGTAGTCGTCGTTGGGCGTGATCTTCAGACCCATGAACTCAGCAGCCTCGACGAGGCCGTTGATGCCGATGGTGAGGTACTGGCGTCCGATGTTGATGTAGCCTGCATCGAAGAGGGGCAGCATACCGTGTGCCTGCAGTTCCTTCAGGTTCTCGTTGTAGGCCAGCTGCACCTTGTGGCAGAGGTCGATGACGGAGCCGAGGTAGTCGAGGTAGTTCAACTCGTGGTTCACGGCAAACTGGATGCAACGGTTCAGGTTGATGGTGAGCACGCTCTTCGAACCTGTCGAGACACCACCTGCTCCAAGGGTGTAGCTGAAGCCGTTGTCTGTGATCTCGTTGCGCAGACGGCAGCAGGAGGAGAGGGAGTCGGCGTTGTTGCTCATGTAGGTGAAGAACGAGTGTCCCTCGCTGTACATCTCAGCGGTGAAGTCGCCCCACTCAGGATCCTTGCAGTCGCCATTCTCGTCGGTGAGCAGGGCCATCGTCTCTACGGGGAAGGTGAGCAGCGTCTTCGTGCGCTCTTTGTTGAACCACTTCATGAAGCGCTTCTGCAACCAGGAGAGACTCTCCCAGTCGGGCTTCGTACCATCGGGGAAGTAGAAATCGCCGAAGATCGACTCGAAATAGTACTTGTCGTAGTAGGCGATGTTCCAGAACACGGCCTGATAGTTGCGGGCTCCTGTGGGCTGGTTCAGGGTGTAGACAATCTGCTCGAAGTAGTCGGTGATCACCTTGTCGATGGTGCGCTTCTTCAGCGAGAGGTCTGCCTGCTGCTCAGGATGCTTCCAGTAGTCGGGACCGTACTCCTTGCCGATGAAGTAGTTCATGTACATCAAGAACTCGGGTGTGGCACAGGCACCGCTGAGCATCGACGAGACCATGAACACCATGTTGACGAAACCGCCAGCAAACGACTTGAGGTTCGTGGGGGCTGTCGAGTTACCGCCAATGGCTACCGTACCGCCGATGAGCCAGGGGTACATCGTGATAGAGGCACAGTAGTTGGCCAGCGACGTCTCGTCGTTCTTATAGATAAAGTGGTGGGCCAGCTTGTCGATATACTCGTCGGCGAGCTCCTTGCCGTACATCTTCTTAATACGGTCAGTGAGCAGACGACGGTTCAGACGGATGAAGTTCGACTTGGGCAGTTCGCCGATGAGCGTGGCGATGTTCTTGTGCTCCACGTTGGCATTGGCGTCGTACTTCGAACCAGTGGCGGCGTTCACGGAATCGGTGTACTCGGAGAGGAACATCATCTTCTCCAAGGTATCGCGATCCTCAGAGTGCGTCTGACGATAGAGGATGAACGACTTGGCCACATTGTAGAAGCCCTCGCGCATCAGGGCTTCCTCCACCTGGTTCTGGATGTTCTCCACGGTGATGTCGTCGTGGATGTCCAAATGGCTGATGATCTTGGAGATGGTTCCGAGATCAGCTGGTTCTTTTACACTGTCGAATGCCTTGACGATGGCATTCATGATTTTGTCCAATGAGAACTGGGCCTGCGACCCGTCTCGCTTCGTGATGGTAAAGTTTTTAATTTCCATTATATTGTTTGTTTATGATTATTCACTCTTCACTCTTCACTTTTCACTCAAAAGTTTTCCGTTTTGGGAAACTTTTTTGTTTTCGGTTTGTCAAAAGTTGTCCGTTTTGGAAAATCGTAACCGGCTGCAAAGATACAAATTTTCCATAAACAACCAAACAAATCAAATCTAAAAAAATCATAAAAAGTAAGATTTCATATCTGCAACGAAAAAATATCCCTTATGACATTGGCAATTCTCAATTAATTTTGTACCTTTGTCCCCAAAGAAACTAAATTCATTAAAATTATGAGTACAACACTGATTATCATTATCGTCTTGGCGGTTATCGTCATTGGTTATTTCATCTCCACCCAGCGCTCGCTGGTCAACCTCGATGAATTGTGTAAGAACGCACTCAGCCAGATTGAGGTCCAGCTCAATTCCCGTTTCGACGCGGTTATTGCACTGGCAAAGACAGCTGCGCAGTATGCTAAGCATGAGTCGGAAACGATTATTCAGGCTGTGCAGGCCCGTGGCGGCAATAGTGGCACAGCAGCCACCACCCCTGCAGCCATCAACGAACAGGCCAGTCTGCTCGGACAGATGATGAGTCGTCTGAATGTGGTCTTTGAGCGTTATCCGGAGCTGAAGGCCAGCGACCTCTATAAGGAGGCCCAGGAGGGAATGAAGCAGTATGAAGAGAATGTACGCATGTCGCGTATGGTATATAATGACACTGCGACGAAGATGAACCGCATGGTGCGCCAGTGGCCGTCGTCGATCGTCGCCTCCATCCTGCACTTTGACCAAAAAGATTACCTGAAAGTGGATGAAGAACAGAAAAAGAGTTATCCGAACCTCGATGAAGCGTTTAAAAAGTGATTTTAGGGGAAAGAGGAAAGAGGAAAGAGGAAAGAGGAATGTGGGAGGTGGAAGGAGGATACTCTGTTGCAGGGTATTTGCTCTTTTACTTTTTTACCTTTTTACCTTTTTACCTTTAAATGCCCGTCCTCAGCTGAAAGACCTCAACATCCAGGTGGTGCTGAGTCGGAATGGTGATGCCCGCATCACGGAGACTCGTCAGATGACCATCGACTCGGAGGGAACAGAGTGCTATATCGTGATAGGCAACCTGAACGGCAGTGAGATCAGCGACCTTACCGTCAGCGATGAGAATGGTCTCACCTTTACCAATACCGGTAGCTGGGACATCGACCGCAGTCGCAGTTGGAAAGAGGGTAAGTGCGGTATCGTCACCAAGCGCAACGGCTACGAACTCTGTTGGGGTCTCGGCGAGAGTGGTCAACGAACCTATACGACGAGTTACACCGTCACCCGTCTCGTGAAAGGCTTCGACGATGCTGACGGTTTCAATTATATGTTCGTGGCACAAGGCGTCTCTCCGTTGCCTGACCATGTCAAACTGGTCATCGAACCAGAGGACTCCCTGCAATTCACGGAGGAGAATACGGGCGTGTGGGGCTTCCGTTACCAGGGAGAGGTGGGCTTCCGCAACTATCGTGTCGTCGCTGAGAGTAGTGAGCGTTTTGAGAACCGCAGTGCGATGGTCGTGATGTGTCGCTTCAACAAGGGCATGTTCGATCCCGTCGATGTCAGAGAGGGCAGCTTCGACAGTATGAAGAACCAGGCCTTCGAAGGCAGCGACTATGTTAATGATGACGAGTGGACCACCAAGGACACCCTCATCCTGCTTGCTATTATTCTGGGCTTCCTCATCGTACCCATCATCGCACTGGTGTGGTATATAATATATGTATGGCGCGCGCGAAAGAAAGTCAACAAGGATCTCATGTGGTATCGTGACGTTCCGATGAACGGCAATCTGCAACAGGCCAATGATATGTTGAACGCCTATAAGTATTTCAATACCGACTACAACAACCTGCTCTCCGCCTGTATCCTGAAGCTCATCAACCTCGGAGGCATCACCATCGAACAGCACCTGAACGAGAAGGGTAAGAACGTGCAGAACTTCGTCATCCACGATTTGAAGGATGCTGATAATCAACCCACCCTGTTGCGCAAGGTACACCAGATTTTCCAGAAGGCTGCAGGTTCGGACACCATCCTCGAGCCGAAGGAACTGAAGTCGTTTATGAGGAGCAACTACAACCAGAGCATCACCGACTCGTTTATCAACACCCTCCACACGAAGACCAGTCTCAGCAGTTATAAGGACCGTCTCGACGAGGTGCGCCAGGTGTTCGGTCTGAAGAAATACCTGAAGGAGTTCTCGCTCATCGACGAGCGTCATGTGCAGGAGGTGTCGCTCTGGAAAGACTATATGATCTACGCCACGCTCTTCGGCATTGCCGATCAGGTGATCAAGGACATGAAGCAGATCAACCCAGAGTACTTCAATATGGATCAGGTGGCTAACCAGATGGCTGACGACATGACCCTGCCAACAATCTACTCGACGATGCACAGCAGTACTACCCGTGCAGCCATGAGTAAGGCAGAGCGTGAGGCAGCTCGTGAAGCGCGCGCCTCGGGTCGTGGGGGTCACTCCTCATGGGGCGGAGGCGGAGGCTTCTCAGGCGGAGGCTTCGGTGGCGGAGTAAGATAAAGATAGAAATAAAAAAGTAAGAAGCAGTAGCGGCATTTCAAATATTTTTTGTACTTTTGCACGCAGAATCATGATGGACGAAGATTTTGACATACGCGAGGAACGCTTCTCTCAGGGCGAAAAGGACTTTGAGAACGCGTTGCGACCACTGGCTTTCTCTGACTTTAGCGGTCAGAAGAAGGTGGTGGAAAATCTGCAGGTGTTTGTCGAAGCTGCCAAATACCGTGGGGAACCCCTCGACCATACGCTGCTGCACGGTCCTCCAGGACTGGGAAAGACCACGCTGTCGAACATCATCGCCAACGAGTTGGGTGTTGGTTTTAAGATCACCAGCGGTCCTGTGTTGGATAAACCAGGCGACCTCGCAGGTATCCTGACATCGTTGGAGAAGAACGATGTGCTCTTCATCGACGAGATACACCGCCTGTCGCCCGTCGTGGAGGAGTATCTCTACTCTGCGATGGAAGACTACCGCATTGACATCATGATTGACAAGGGACCTTCGGCCCGTTCGATACAGATAGACCTGAATCCGTTTACGCTGGTGGGTGCCACTACCCGTAGCGGACTGTTGACGGCACCTCTGAGGGCCCGTTTCGGTATCAACATGCACTTGGAGTACTATGAGCCGGAGACCTTGCAGAAGATTATCGAGCGCTCGGCAGGTATTCTGGCAGTGCCCATCACTGAGGATGCTGCCCTCGAGATCGCAGGCCGCTCAAGAGGTACGCCCCGTATCGCCAACGCCCTGCTGCGACGAGTACGTGACTTCGCTCAGGTGAAGGGTAACGGAAAGATTGATACAAAAATCACGAAGGTGGCTCTGACAGCCCTGAACATCGACCAGTATGGTCTCGATGAGATCGACAACAAGATCCTGCTCACTATCATCGACAAGTTCAAGGGCGGTCCTGTGGGTATTACGACCATCGCCACGGCAGTGGGTGAAGATGCTGGTACGGTGGAGGAGGTGTACGAGCCGTTCCTCATCATGGAGGGCTTCATCAAGCGCACACCACGAGGCCGTATGGTGACAGAACTGGCGTATAAGCATTTTGGACGTAATCCGTATGGTGGGAATATCATGGAGCCGAACCTGTTTGATTAAGGTAAAAGTGAATAGTGAAAAGTGATTAATTTGCTACCGCAATGATAAGGACAGGGATATTCGTTGGAAGCTTTAATCCGTTTACGGTGGGTCACGACTCGATAGTGCGTCGTGCACTGCCACTGTTCGACAGACTGGTCATTGGCGTTGTGGGCGACAATGTGCACAAGCCTGATATGCCGTCGGCAGAAGAACGGATGCAGGTGATTCGCGACCTCTATGGCGACGAACAGCGTATCGAGGTGAAACCCTATTTCGGACTGGCCATGGATTTCGCCAAGGCAGAGGGTGCTCAGTTTATCGTAAAGGGTGTGAGAAATGCCAGTGACTTCGAATATGAACAGTGGCAGGCTGACTTCAACCGTAGACTGGGTGGTATCGAAACCATCCTGCTCTATACAGAGCCAGAACTGGCCAGCATCTCGTCGAGCGCCCTGCGCGAACTGTCGCATTTTGGCGTCGACGTGAGTCCTTATCTACCGAAAAAGAAGTAAAAGAATAGAGTTTATAATATAAAGATGATTACATATAGTGCAGAGGGGGTGAGGTTCCCCAATATCAGGAAGCGTGAGACGTCTAACTGGATCCGTCGGGTGGCAGAGTCGTACGGCAAGAGAATCGGAGAAATCGGGTATCTATTTGTGAACGACGATAAGATCCTCGAGGTGAACAACCAGTTCCTTGGGCACGACTATTATACCGACATCATCACCTTCGACTATTCCGAGGGGAAGACCATCAGTGGCGACCTCTACATCTCGCTCGACACTATCTTTACCAATGCCGATAAGTTCGGACGTCCCTACGATGAAGAGTTGCACCGTGTGATCATCCATGGCATCCTTCATCTCTGCGGCCTCAACGACAAGGGTCCAGGTGAGCGCGCAATCATGGAAGCCGCCGAAGACAAGGCCCTTGCGTTAAGAACGACATGATATTCTACTTCTCAGGAACAGGTAATACACGGTGGGTGGCAGGGCAGATAGCCGAGGCCATCGGTGAAGACCTATGGTATATTCCCGATCTCATCAGAGAGGGCCGTTATGAGTTCCAGGTAAGGGCAGGGGAGCGCATCGGCTTCTGCTTCCCCACTCATGGTTGGCAACCTCCGAGGATTGTGAGGGATTTCGTCAGCAAATTAGTGCTAACCGGTTATGAGCATGCCTTCTGCTGGGCTCTGACCACCTGTGGTGACAATATGGGTGAGTGTATGACCATCCTGAACAAGGATCTGGCGCAGAAGGTGTTGCGGGCAGAAACACTCTATTCCGTCATCATGCCTGAGTCGTATGTCTGTCTGCCGTTCATGCATACGGATACCAAAGAGAAGGAAGCTCAGAAAATAGCTACTGCCAGACAACAACTTTCAGAAATCATCGCTACCATTAAAGATTGCAGGAAGGGTGTCATATCTTTGGAGAAAGGTGCCACGCCACGACTCTATTCCTATGTCATCGGTGGTTATTTCAACAAACGGATGATTACTGACAAGAAGTTCATGGTCGATGCCGATGTCTGCATTCAGTGTGGCAAGTGTGCGAAGGTCTGTCCTGTCGATAATATTGAGGGCACTCCTCCCAAGTGGCTCCATAACGGCAGTTGTACCTGTTGTCTCGCCTGTTACCATCACTGCCCTGTCCACGCCATCAACTACGGCTCCATCACCCGCAAACGCGGACAATACCACTTTACTGACAAACCATAACAAAAGGCAGATGAAACGATTAAGGCTATTATCCTTTTTTTTCTACTTATGTTGCCTATCGCTCCCCACGATGAGCCAGACTCAATATTTCTATACCTCTGACAAACTGTCGAGCAATCAGATTACGCAGATTTGTCGTGATCAGATAGGCTATATCTGGGTAGGTACGGAGTTTGGTCTGAATAAATACGATGGTTATCGTTTCACTAATTATTTCCATGAGACGGACAATGCCACCACCATCAGTAGCAATGTCATCTCTTTCCTCTTTGTCGACTCACGAGGAAACCTTTGGGTGGGAACGCAGAAAGGTCTGGATCGTTATGATGATGCCAACGACCAGTTTATACACGTAGGATTGGAAGGTGCCAAAGGTGTGCCCCGTATCAACTATATCCTGCAGGAAGACGAGTATCATCTGCTGATTGGAACGGCCGGCTATGGACTGTTCCGTCTTGATATCCGCGATGACAGCAGTCAGAAGCTGGAAGGCTATGCCAAGGGCGATACCAACTATTTCAGCTATATCTTTATCGATGAAGAGGGCGCTTTTTGGAAATCTGGCCATGGTAGTACTATCAGCAGGAGGGATTCTAACGGTAAGATAGAGGAATTTGTGTCGCCTTATGGCACAGTGACGGGATTCGTTGGTTACGAGGGTGGTGTATTGATGATCTGTATCCACGGGATGTTGTTCTATCGTGATGGTGTGATGCACTCTGACTTTTTCGATCAGGGAGCACTTGGTGGCAGTGAGTTGTTGCTGCGTACCGCCATCCGAGACCGTCATGGAAACCTGTTTATCGGGACTATGGGAAATGGACTCTGTTGGATACCAAAGGGCGAGCATTCTCTTAAGAAATATGAGTATGCCAGTGCCACGTTCGACTTGGGTTCTTCAAACGTGTGGGCACTTTATGAAGACACTCAGGATAACCTTTGGGTGGGTTGCCAGAAGCGTGGACTACTTCTCTTGCCGCAAAACCAACCATTGTTCAGAACCTGGAAGTTTGCCGACCTCCACGTCAATACAGGTGGCTCCCTGACTTCTGTCTGTATCGGTGATGACAATATGATTTGGTGTGCTGTGCAGAATAATGGCATTATCGGTCTGGATGCATCAGGAAAGGTTGTGGCTCATCCAGCTTCGCCTGAAGGCACATATCTGCTATATCGCGATAAACAAGGTGGATATTGGGTAGGCACCAGTGGTGGGGTATATGCCTATGATCCACTGACGGGCAGGGCTCAGCGTAAGGTGGTCTTCAGCAATGGATATATCAATGCCATGACCGATGATGGCAGGGGGAATCTCTTCTTTTCGGTCTTCTCAGAGGGCTTCTGCTCGTACAATGTGAAAACAGGTGAGTTGCGAAGGTTTAATATGCATCAGGACGACCCAATACGGGGCAGACTGCATAACGATTGGATTTCACAGTTGTTTCTCGACAGTAAAGGGAAATTGTGGATTTGTACGGCTTCTGGTGTCAATTGCTATGACCCAGTAGAAGACCATTTCCGTCCTTATGGATGGGAAGTGGTGCTCGATTATAATGCCGTGGAGACAGTTTATGAGACTTCTGAGCACAAGATTCTTATCGGAACCAACACAGGCCTCTATCTCTATGATCATAGAAAAGGCGATGTTGTGCCATTCCCTGGGGCAGAAGTGATGACGAACAAAGTGGTGTGTGGCATCGTTGAAGACCAGTCGGGAGATCTCTGGTGCAGTACGGCGATGGGAATCTGGCAGTACCAGACGCAGAAGGGCCTTTTCGTGAACTATCTCCACGGAAACGGTCTTGGCAGTCGGGAATATGTGAATGGGGTAGCTATGCATACACCAGACGACCGGATTTGGTTTGGCATTAGTGACGGTATCACATCTTTTAATCCGAAAGACATACGCGATAGCCGTCCTGCAGGTATCTCCATTCATCTGACGGGTGTATATATTGGTAGCAGCTCAGTCAGGATACCACCAGATGACACCTTCGAGTTTTCCTATCTCGACAACACCTTTACTATGGAATTCTCGTTGCTTAATTATCTGAACACGGAGAATGTGGTCTATGAATACCGTATCAACAAATCTGGGGCGTGGACAAGTACGATGGCAGGCCGTAACCGTATTCCATTTACCCATCTGCAGCCTGGTTTATATACACTTGAGGTAAGGGCTTTCGACAGCGGCACCTACACGGAGCCTCGGGAGTATCGTATCGTCATTCGCGCACCATGGTATCGCTCATCGTGGGCGTACCTTATTTATATATTAATGGCCCTGTTAGTGCTCGGATTCATCTTTTGGGCAGATCTTCGCAAGCGTCAGCAGGAGCTCGATGAAGAGAAGATGAAGTTCCTCATTAATGCTACCCATGATATTCGCTCGCCTCTGACACTGATCATGAGCCCTTTGCACAAATTGTTGAAACGTAATCTCGACCCCGAGATGAAAACCGACTTGATGACGATTGAACATAATGCCCAGCGCGTACAGAATCTCGTGAATCAGATTCTTGATATCCGAAAGATCGACAAGCAACAGATGCACCTCCATTGTCAGGAGACGGACATGGTGCAGTATGTGGGCAACCTCTTGAAGTCCTATGAGTATACGGCCCGTGAACGGGGCATAAACTTCAAGTATGTGCCCGCTACAGACAGGCTGAACGTTTGGTTTGACCGGAAAGCTATCGACAAGGTGGTGGATAACCTGTTGACAAATGCATTCAAATATACATACGACAATGGAGAGATAGAAGTGCGTGTGGCAGACAATGGTAACGGCATGGCAGAGTTGCAGGTCATAGACAACGGCATGGGCATCCATGGCGACCTGCATAAGATCTTCGACCGTTTCTATCAAGGCAGCTCGTCTCGTTCGCTGCATATCGAGGGTACGGGTATCGGTCTGAATCTCTGTAAGATGATGGTGGAGATGCATCATGGCACGATAAAGGCAGCCAATCGCGAAACGGGGCAGGGTAGTATCTTCACTGTCCGACTGCCTTTAGGTACCAGCCATCTGACGAAGGAGGAAATGCTGCTTCAGCAGGAGAGCGATGTCAGGATAGGAAAGCCGAAGGCGCAGTCAAATTATCATATTCTTATTGTCGACGATGACGAGGAGATAGGCCACTATATTTCTCAGGAACTGGGTGCTTTCTATCATATCGCTCCTGTTACCAGTGCCCGCGAGGCCTTGCGCTGTTTGCTGGGTGCAGAGGCTGACAAACAGTTTGATCTGGTTATCTCTGACGTCATGATGCCTGAGATGGATGGTTTCACATTGTTGCGGATGATCAAAACCAATATGAACCTCAGCCACATTCCAGTGGTAATGCTCACTTCGAAGACCGATGTAGCCAACCGTCTGGAAGGACTTGAGAAGGGTGCAGATGCCTATCTGGCCAAGCCTTTCGATATGGATGAGTTGCACGTGGTAATTAATAACCTCATCAATAAGACATTACGCCTCCGCGGCAAGTACTCTGGAAGCCAGCAGCAGAAGCATAGGGTGGTGGAAGCCAAGGTGAAAGGAAACGATGAGGCGCTGATGGAGCGTATTATGAAGGTGGTGAACGAACATCTCTCCGACAGTAACTTCAATGTGGAGACGATGACAAAGGAAGTGGGCATCAGCCGGGCCCAACTGCACCGAAAGATGAAAGAGATGACGGGGTTGTCCGTCAGTGAGTTCGTTCGTAACATTCGTTTGGAGCAAGCCGTGCGACTTCTGAAGGAACAGAAGATCAATGTAACACAGGTGGCATACACTGTCGGATTTAGTAATCTTGCACACTTCTCCACCGTGTTCCGCAAACAGTTTGGCGTGTCGCCGTCGGAATATACAGGTCAAAATCTGAAAGATGATACAAATTGACAACCTTACGAAACATACGTTAAAACCTCGTATTGAAAATCTGTCTACCTTTGCGGCAGATTTTCTTTTTTTATTAATTAATTAACTAACAAAACCAAACGTATGAGTTTCAAAGCAAAGAAAACAGCCCTGTTTGTTGGCTTATGCTTCCTTGGCATGGTCAGTGCACAGCAGGCTTCGGCAGCTACTGAGTCAGTGGCTTCCGTTCAGCAAACGAAGCAGGTATCCGGTCACGTGGCGGACTCTCAGGGTCCTCTGATCGGTGCCACCGTGATGGAGAAGGGTACCAACAATGGTACTGTGACCGATTTTGAAGGTAACTTCTCTCTTAATGTGAATCCGGGCGCTACGCTCGTTATCTCTTATGTTGGCTATATCTCTCAGGAGGTGAAGGCTGCCGACGGTATGAATGTGAACCTTAAGGAAGATGGCCACGTCGTCAATGAAGTGGTGGTCATCGGTTACGGTACCCAGCGCCGCGAGGCTGTGACGGGATCTGTTGCCAACATTGGTGGTGAGAAATTGAATCAGGTGGCAGCTACCAACGCCGCTCAGGCCCTGCAGGGTCGTGTAGCTGGTGTGCTGATGACCCAGACTTCATCAAAGCCGGGTGCTGAGATGCAGATCCGTATCCGTGGTCAGCGCTCACTGACTGCAAGTAACGACCCGCTGATCGTGCTCGATGGTATCCCCTTCATGGGACAGCTTTCAGATATCAACCCCGCCGACATTAAGTCGATGGATATCCTGAAAGATGCCTCTGCTACCGCTATCTACGGTTCCCGTGGTGCCAACGGTGTCATCATCATCACTACAGTGAAGGGTAGCCAGGGTACACCTGCAAAGGTTACCTATAACGGTTATGTAAGCTTCAAGAAGGTATTCCACAAATATCCTATGATGGACGGACCTACCTTCAACCAGTTCCGTCAGTATGCTGGTCTGTACCAGAACTCCCTCGACGAGGATGCGAATACGAATACCGACTGGCAGGATCTGTACTATCAGACAGGTATCAGCCACAACCACGACCTCAGTGTCGCAGGCGGTACCAATGGTGGCAGCTATAGCTTTGGCGCAGGTTACTATAAGGACGAGTCGGTTGTTCCCACTGAGGGTTACGATCGTATCTCTGTTCGTGGTAACTTCGACCAGAAGGTGGGCAAGTGGTTCCGTTTCGGTCTGAGCACCAACAACAGCTATCGCAAGACAGAAGGTGTGAACAATATGTACGCAGTTCTGGCTTCCACTCCTATCTCAAGTCCCTACGACAAGGATGGCAACCTGAAGCGCTACAATGCCCTGCCTGCTGACGACCAGGTGGTTGTCACCAAGGAGACTGTCGAGCGTGATAAGGATGTATGGCTGAGCGAGAACAAGGGTATCGCCACATACAACACCCTGTTTGCTGAGCTGAAGTGCCCATGGATCGAGGGCCTGAGCTACCGTATCAATGTCGGTCTGAACTACCGTACTTCCAAGAGCGGCAGCTTTACAGGTACAGGTATTAATAATAAGGATGCCAATGCTGTCAACGGCGGTTCTGTATACGAGAACCAGACCCGTAACTGGGCTGTTGAGAACCTGCTGACTTACGATCGCACCTTCGCTGAGAAGCACAACGTGAACGTTGTTGCTATGTACTCTGCCGAGGAGACCGCCTATGAGCAGAGTGGTGCTTCTGCACAGGAGATTCCTGCTGACTATTTCCAGTACTATGCACTTGACAAGGCTACAGGTCAGGCAAATCTCACAGGTTATAACTATTGGCAGAGTGGTCTCGTTTCATGGATGGGTCGTGTGATGTACTCTTATGATAATAAGTACATGATCTCAGCTGCCCTCCGTTCCGATGCTTCTTCACGTCTGGCCGAGGGTCATAAGTGGCATACATATCCCGCTGTCAGTGCTGGTTGGAACATCGCCCGTGAGAGTTTCATGGAGAATCTGAAGATGATCGACAATCTGAAACTGCGTGTCGGTTATGGTGAGACCTCTAACCAGGCTATCAACCCCTATTCAACACTCGGTGGTCTGGCTATCCGTAACTATAATTTCGGTAACGGAACGAACTACAAGGCCGGTTACTATGTAAACTCACTGCCTAACCCTGAGCTGGGCTGGGAGTACTCTAAGACCTGGAACTTCGGTATCGACTTCTCACTGTTCAATGGCCGCCTCTACGGTTCGTTCGAATATTATACCCAAAAGACCAACGACATTCTGCTCAATGTAAAACTGCCTGACACCTCTGGTGTAAGCAGCTATACAGGAAACATCGGTAAGACTGAGAACAAGGGTTGGGAACTCACATTGAACGGCATCATTGTCGACAATAAGAATGGCTGGAACTGGGAGGCTGGCATCAACCTCTATCAGAACCGCAACAAGTTGACTGAGCTGGCTTCTGGAGAGGAACGCGACGAGGGTAACCTTTGGTTCGTTGGCTATCCTATCGACGTCATCTACGACTATGAGTATGTGGGTCTGTGGCAGGCTGGCGAAGAAGCTGCCATGAGCGTTCTTGAGCCAGGTGGTAATGTAGGTATGATCAAGGTGAAGCATGACCGTGCCCTTGATGCCAGTGGTAATCCTACCCGTGCCATCGGCGCTGACGACCGTGAGATCATGAGCATGGAGCCCGACCTGATCGGTGGTTTCAATACCACAGTCGCTTATAAGGGCTTCGACTTGACCGTTATTGGTGCTTTCCAGGTTGGTGGTAAACTGATTTCTGCCATCCACTCTTCTAATGGTTACCTGAACATGCTGACAGGCCGTCGTAATAACCTCGACGTTGACTATTGGACTGAGCAGAACACTGGTGCCAAGTACCCGAAACCCGGTGGTATCCAGAGCGGTGATAACCCCAAGTACGGTTCTACTCTCGGTTACTTCAATGCCGGTTATCTGAAATTCCGTACCATTACCCTCGGTTATAATTTCGAAAATATGAAGGCCATCAAGGATCTCGGTATCAGCCGTCTGCGCCTCTATGCTACGGTTCAGAACCCGTTCGTACTCTTCTCGCCGTTCAACAACGAGAGTGGACTTGATCCTGAGACCAACTCTTGGTCAAACGAGAATACGGCTGTAGGTTATTCCTTTGGTAGTCACAGGATGCCAATCGTAGGTTATAACACACCTTCAACCCGCAACTTTATCTTCGGTGTTAACGTGACTTTCTAATTGTAAATTGATTATTGAAAATTGAAAATTATGAAAACGAAAAGTATCAAATATATTCTCGCTGCGGGTTTAGTATGTTGTGGTCTCTCCGCTACCATGACATCCTGCAATAGCGTGCTCGACGAGCAGCCACGCAGCCAGTTCGACCCGACATTCTTCAACACGAAGGCGGGTATTGAGGGCGGTCTGACATCGCTCTATGCTCACCTGCGCTATTTCTATGGCAATGGTTACTATCTGAATACGTTGGAGACTGGTACCGATGAGTACACTTATGCACAGTCTGCCGACGGTAACTTCAAGGATGCCGATCTTTCTGGTGTAGGCTCTGTAACTTCTACCAGCACGGTGGCTGGTGGTGCATGGGGTACCCTCTTTGCCAATATCAACACGGCCAGCGGTATCATCGAGAATGGTGCTGAAGCCGGTATCGACCCGGCTCTGCTCGCTGAGGCCTATTTCTTCCGTGCATTCGACTACTTCATCCTGGTTCAGACTTACGGTGGTGTGCCCCTCGATCTGGGTGCAGGCGAACTGAGGTTCAACACCTCTACTGTCCGTACTTCTGTACGTAATACCGTTCCTGAGGTTTATGCCGCTATCTTTGGCGACTTGGAGAAGGCTGTCAATGATCTGCCTGAGAATCCTCGTTTGACAGGTACAGCTACCAAGAACTTGGCCCGTCTGTATCTTTCCAAGGCTTATCTGACCTACGCTTGGTGGTTGGAGAATCCCAACAACATTCCTACTTATCCTGATTGCAGCCGTAACAGCGGCGAGGCCCAGAGCTACTTCCAGAAGGCTTACGACACAGCCAAGCAGGCCATCAACAATCCAGGCCCATACGCACTGCAGCCCACATTCTACGACGTGAACGTGGCAACCAACGACCGCAACTCAGAGATCATGCTCTATGCAGATCACGATGAGGACGAGAAGTATGGTAACGGTGGTGCCGGCTACGGCTGGGGTAATGGTGGCTCTCCTGAGAATTTCGCCTATTGGATGGAGACATGGAACTATACTGAGATGACTGCCAAAGCAGCTTCTGGTGCTGTGATCAATCCCGTTCAGCGTGAGGCTGTCCAGGGCCTCGGACGTCCTTGGACACGTATGGCTCCTGTTGCCGATGCTTTCATGGAAGGTGGTGTTTGGGAAGATGCTGTCAAGGCTATCGACTTCCGTTACGATGCAACTTTCACCCTGAGCTATTTCACCAACTGGGATAAGGCAGGAAACTCAGAGCCTTATGTAATTGGTGCAAATGGTTCACAGATTAAACCGGGCGAGAGCTATTTCAGTTGGGTTCCTGAGAGCGAGGACAGTAAGATCAACTACACGGGTGCCGATGGTAAGCTTGGCTTTGGTGAGATGGAAGGACATGACGATTTCGTAGTGGCCGTTAACCACATCAGCCGTAAGAAGTACCCCATTAACTGGAAGCTCGGTATCTATCGTACAGATAATGCTGGTGGTCTTGGTTCAAAGGTGAACGGTGGTAGCCCCCGTCCTTGGAACGTTGCCAAATTCTCAGAGTTCTATCTTATCGCTGCTGAGGCTGCTGTAAAACTGGGTAAGAATAGTGACGCCTATGATCTGGTTAATGTCCTCCGTGCCCGTGCTGGTAAGCAGACTTACTGCGTGAACAAGAGGGCTCCGCAGACTGCTGACACCAGTGCAGAACTGGTTGCTGCTACACCTGCCACAATCACTATCGACTTTATCCTCGACGAGCGTAGCCGTGAGTTCTGGGGTGAGGGATACCGCTGGTTTGACCTCGTACGTACCCAGAAGTGGGCAGAGCGCGCAAGCGTTTACCATATTGCTGGTAATGGCTATACCGATAAGGATCTTGAGGAGATTCATCGCGACATTCCCGCAGGATATTACATCCGTCCTATCCCACAGGGACAGCTTGATGGTATGGAGATGACTCCTGATGAAAAGACTGCCTATCAGAATCCTGCATACAGAAATTAGTTATAGTTAATTAGGTTAGTAATTGTTTCTCTCTTGTACACGGGTTGTCGTTGACGGACAACCCGTGTTTTTGTTCGTCTATGCTCACTTTGCGACAGGTTTTGGGGCCTATCTTGTAGAAAATAATTGAAGGCGGTTTCTCACTCAGTACCCCGACCGAGAATCGAACTCGGAACTAAGCTTTAGGAGAGCCTTGTTATATCCATTTAACTATCAGGGCAGTTGCTTTTCGGATGCAAAGATACGAAAAAAAGTGAAAAGTGAAGAGTGAATAGTGAAAAATTTGCTTCCGCTGTTGAAAAATAGCTTTTATCTACTCATTTATCTTTGTATCGTCTGCTGAAACTCGTCAAATTGAGCCTTACCGTTGGGGCCGTAGCAGAAGATGCCGACGCGGATGCCCTTCCAATAGCCGCCTCGCATGGGAAAGGGATCGCAGGCAGGGAGATAGGTTTCGCCATCAGTGCTGTAGAAGTACTGGTGGCGGTTTTGTTGGCAGTCGTTGGTGATTTTGAGGTAAAGACGAGGGAATGTGCCTGACTTAATGAGCGTGCGATGGCCGTTTTGTTCGATGAAAACGCCGTTTTTGCATAGGCCGATACCAGTGAACAGCTTGCCAGAGCAGAAAAGACCAGCATAACAGTCGCCAGAGGTTTCGACAACTGTAGTACTCTCGCTCTGATAGCCGATGACTTTTTGGGTGAGCATGTTACGGCAGAGTTTCAGGCTGTCGGCAGGCTGGGCGTGGATAGTCAGATAGCCTTGCCGCTCGCTGAGACTCCAGTGGGCATCGTCAGGATTGTGGTTCCATTGCCACTGGAGACCGATGGAATCGGAGACATTGTCGGAAGTGCGGAGAGAAAATCCCTTCTTCAGACCCCTCCTGACCTCCCCTGACTCAGGGGAGGAAATCGAGGCGGATTTCTCGTATATCACAGGCTTCTGCCAGCGCTCGACGGGTTCGCCGATACCATTACCATCGTAGTCGACACCCATCAGTGGCCAGTCATCTTCCCAACGGACGGGTTGCAGATGGACGACACGTCCCAAGACGGGTGTCTCCTGGAAATGATAGAACCACCACTGTCCATCAGGTGTATCGACCAGAGCACCCTGATGTGGGCCGTTGATCTGAGTAGAACCTTGTTCGAGTACAATCTTCCGTTCGTATGGTCCGTAGATACTTCGTGAACGCAGTACCGTCTGCCAACCTGTACCCACACCTCCCTCAGGGATGATGAGATAGTACCACCCGTTACGCTTCAGCCATTTCGTGCCCTCGGCGATAGGACCCTCATAGACG
>Ga0310786_10002187_pt1 | contig 30400 bp, 35 predicted proteins | sample AusTroGonzalo_MG_FD_203881 | JGI IMG/M metagenome (GOLD analysis project Ga0310786, IMG submission 203881) | Bovine rumen microbial communities from tropical cattle in Woodstock, Queensland, Australia - Gonzalo_03 (v2) (version 2) | ecosystem: Host-associated > Mammals > Digestive system >...
TGCTGCCGAACCGGCAATCCCTACGGGATTGAGGGTCGCCTTGTGCGCTGCGAGGCCAATCCCTACGGGATTGAGCCGCTGATCGTGGCCTTGCCGCCAATCCCTACGGGATTGAGGGTCGCGCTCGGCGTATGTGAGGCCAATCCCTACGGGATTGAGCCGCTGATCGTGGCCTTGCCGCCAATCCCTACGGGATTGAGCCGCTGGCTGCTGCCGAACCGGCAATCCCTACGGGATTGAGCCGCTGATCGTGGCCTTGCCGCCAATCCCTACGGGATTGAGTCGCTGGCCGCTGCCGAACCGGCAATCCCTACGGGATTGAGGGTCGTGTGCAGCGTATGCGAGGCCAATCCCTACGGGATTGAGTCGCTGGCCGCTGCCGAACCGCCAATCCCTACGGGATTGAGCCGCTGGCTGCTGCCGAACCGGCAATCCCTACGGGATTGAGGGTCGTGTGCAGCGTATGTGAGGCCAATCCCTACGGGATTGAGTCGCTGATCGTGGCCTTGCCGCCAATCCCTACGGGATTGAGTCGCTGGCCGCTGCCGAACCGGCAATCCCTACGGGATTGAGGGTCGCGCTCGGCGTATGCGACCCACACTTTCCCCAAGGGGGAAAGTGGCCGTCGATTTGGTTTTTGCCGGTCAGTTCCCCAAGGGGGAACTGCGGGTTGCGCTCATGCGCGGAATAGAAGGGATCGGCGCAGCTGCCGCCGGTTTTTGCCGCCGGTCAGTTCCCCAAGGGGAACTGCGGGTCGCGTATCCAGGCGCGATAATAGGCCGAAGCCGCCGAAAACCGGCCGAAAACGGGGCGGCTCGGCCTATTAAAAGTACGCGCGCGACCCAAATTCCCCCTGTAAGGGGGAATTTGACAGGCCGTTCGGTACCGAAACAACGGTTTTCGAGCCGAAAAGTTATTTATTTCCCCAAGGGGGAAATAAATAAAAAAAGGCCGAAAAATTTCTTTCACCCAGCATCATCTTTTTTTTACTACGTAAAAAAAAGTGATGGTGGGTGGTTTCGGCAGTTCCCCCTACGGGGGAACTGGGCGATTTGCAAAGGGCCGCCGGTCGGTGATATGCTTTTCTTGCCGCCGAAGCCAGCGAGGCCAACGGCGGCCCGGCGAAGGCCACCCGGCCCGCCGGACAACACGAGAGCGCCGCGAAAGGCGCAGGAAGGAGCGCACCCATGAAGATCGCCGCCAACACCACCCCGAAGGCCGCCGCCACTAAGGCCGCCGCCGCCAAGACCCCGAAGGCCGCCACGAAGGCTGCCGCCCCCGCTACCCCCGCTACCCCCGCGAAGGCCGCCCCGGCTGCAAAGCAGCCGAAGGACAAGCGGATGACCATCGTTCCCGAAGGGAACCGCTGGACGTTCGAGCCGAAGGCCATCACGCTTGACGGCCTCACGTTCCCGGCCACGTACAGCGTGAAGCCGCAGAGCGGCGACGTGTTCGTTTTCGCCGCGATGCAGGGCATTGCCCTGCGGCTCCACATCGCCACCGGCCACCCGCTGTATCACGGCGCTTTCGACGCCGCGATGGCCGCTAAAGCGGCCAAGCCCGCTGCCAAGGCCGAGCCGGCTGCGAAGCAGCCGAGCGTGAAGGCTCCCGCTGCGGACAAGGCGAAGGCGAAGGCCAGCCTTGCCAAAGGCAAGGCTGAACGCGAAGCCGCCAAGGCCGCCCCGGCTGCGAAGCAGCCGAAGGCCAAGGCCGCTGCCCCCGCGAAACCCGCTACCCCCGCGAAGGCTGCGAAGCAGCCCGCTGCCAAGGCCGCCCCGAAGGCCGCCGCCCCGGCTGCGAAGCAGCCGACAGGCGAGATCACGGGCAAGGGATGGCGCATCGTCTTCGACGATGCGGAGCAGCGGACGAGGGTTTGCTTCACCGGCAAGCCTTCTGCGAAGCAGAAGGCTGCCGTCGAGGCCGCCGGGTTCTTCTGGAGCCAGAGGCTCCAGAGCTGGAACAAGAAGCTCACGCACAAGGCAGCCCGCGCCGCCCAGGCGCTGGCCGTCCAGCTGGCCGCCCTCAAGTGAGGGCGGCCTTGCCCCTTCGGGGCAACGCCCACAAATCATTTTGCCGCCGCCGTCCCTAACGGGACGGCGGTTCGTTTATGCCGAAAGGAGGCGCCATTATGCGCACACAAGAAATCCTCGCCCGCGTCCATGAAGCCATCGGCCTGTTCGGCGACAATAAATTGTCGTCGCCGTGCCGCGCTATGCAATCACTCGCGGATGACCTCGAAGCACAGCTTCGCAGCGAGATTGCCAACTCCAAAGGAGTTGGCAACGCCCTCAAAACGATTGTCGGCATCCTCAAGGGAGCCGAGAAAGGCAATCGTCACGGGCTTGCGTTCCCGTGGATTGACGGCGAAGGCCGTCAATGCGTCTGTGACGGGTTCGTCGCGTTTAGGCTGCGCAACCATTTGCCGCTGCCGGAGCGTCCGAAGGACGCCGGAGATCCGATTGACCTTGACCGCGTTTTCCCGGCCGATTTGAGCGGCTATAAGCCGCTGCCCATGCCAAGCGCGAAGGAGTTACGCGAATACATCGCCATTGAGCGGGCGAAAAGCGGCGGACGCCGCCGAAATGATCCGGTTTGGGATTTCGGCAATGAAAAGCCCGCCGTGAACGCGTGTTATCTGCTTCACGCCGCCACGGTATTTCCGAACGCCGCCGAATTATTTTGGACAACGATCACCAAGCCGCTCGTCATCGCGTGTGAGGACGGCGATGCTGCCGTTTGTCCGATCCGCGTTGCGGGCAAGGTGGCAAGCGAAGAAGAGCGCAATGCCGAAGCCGAACGCCGCGAAACCATTCGTAAAGCGCATGAGGATCATAACGCAGCGCAGAAAGAGGCCGCCGAAGCCCAGGCCGAGAAAAATGCCGCATTGTGCAAGGCCGAACTCGCCACAGACCCGGACGCGAAGCGTGATCACATGGCGCGGTATTACGAGAGCGCCGAAGCCGAAGGCCGTGCGCGACTTCGCTCCGAAGTCGCAATGCAGATTGCAGATCCCGAATGGGATATGACCCCGGAACAATTCGCCTATCTCGTTCACCTGCTCCATGTTCGCCACTTCGCAGCGCACAACGCCGAGTGACCATTTCGACCGCCCGCCCGTGGGCATCATACGCGGGCAGAAAGGATCGTACAATGAACGCCAACACCACGACGAACATTATCCCCGGACAGATCGCCATGAACATTAACGCGCCGGAATCATTTGGGCGCAAGCCTCTCACCGAAGCGCACATTACGCACGATATGATCACGTTCCGCGAATATGCGCCGGATCTCGATGACCGCGAAGTTCTTGGCTACATTCTCACCCTGTCCTCTTCCCGCGATCGCGATCACCTCACGGAAACGCTGCTGGATCATTTTGGTTCGCTCAAAAACGTGCTTGAAGCGCGGCCGGAGCAGCTGCGCAATGTCCACGGGGTCGGCGAAAAGACAGCGAAGCTGATCGCGGCCTTCGTACCCGTCATGAAAGCGTGGCAACGCCGCGTGAACGATATTCCGCAGCGGATCAACAATACCCGCGAAGCCGAGTCGTTCTGCCTGTCGCTGACAGCCGGGAGTCGCAATGAAGCATTTTGGGTCATCAGCCTGAACGCAAAGTGTGACGTGATCGGCAAGCGCAAGATCTCCGAGGGCAGCCTCTCCGAGGTATCGGCCTATCCGCGCTTGGTCATGGAAACGGCGCTGAATTATAACGCCCATTCCGTCCTGTTCACGCACAATCACCCAGGCGGAACAATGGCGCCGTCCCCGGAGGACATTTCCTCGACATTGCAGCTTCAGCGGCTGCTGAAAGGCGTCGGAATCCTCGTCCTTGATCACATTATCGTGGCGGGCGAAAACACATATAGCATGATTCAGCACGGCGACATTGATTACAGGCTCAAAGGCTGAACAACGGCGCCGGATCATTTCAATGCCCGCCCGTGGGCATGGTACGCGGGCAGAAAGGAGCGCGTTATGAGTTACGCGTATTTTTACATCCCCGGAATCCTGCTGATCCTTCTGCCGTTCTTCAAGATCGCGTCTGACGCACATAAGGCGAAGGTCAGAAGGCAGATTCAGATTGCCGAGAAGGAACGCCGCGAAGCTGCACGGCGCGAAGCGTTGCGCAAGGCGAACGAAGAGCGCGAAGCGAAGAAGGCCGCCGAAGAAGCCGCCAAAGCGGCTATGCCGAAGCGTAAGCCGGGTCGCCCGCGTAAGAATCCCGTCCCGGAAGAACGCCCCGAAAACATTTCACCCGTAGCACCCGTGACAGAAGCCGTGCCGTCGGCAGAACCGGCAGCAGAACCGGCAGAAGATCCCGCGCCTGTCGTACAGGCCACGCCCAAGCGTCCCGCCGTGTATATCGGCAACAATGCGTTTGCCGGTGAAACAGTTGCCTTCACAGGCACGTTACCCGGCATGACGCGCCGCGAAGCCATTGAGGCCGTCAAAAAGAACGGCGGCAGAGCATTTGAGAATATGTCCGCGTCAACCACGATCCTGGTCGTGGGTGATAAGCCTGGCAAGCGCAAGTTGGAAAATGCCGACAAATGGATCGGCTCGTGCCGGAAGATCACCGCAATGGAGTTTCGCATTATGCTCGAAACGCCGCTGACCCTGACCCCCGAAGAGTTCGCAGAATATGTTCACTCGATATATGACGCAGCATGACGCGCATTATGAAAGGAGAAAAAACAATGAATACCACCATCATCACGCCCGAAGTCGAAACCCTGACCCCCGAAGAGTTTATTGCCCGCGTTTATTCCGTGTGCGATCCCGTACAGGAAACGCCCGCAGATTATTTTGTCCGCAACTTGGACACCGGCAAGCTCGAATTGCACATCACGAAGGACGCGTATAGCGCGTTGCCCGCCGAGGACAAGCAGTCCATTTGGGACTCGTTCCGGTGGTCGCGCAGATCCGGCTGCTGGATCAGCCGCGGATTGCCATACGAGGATTTGGGCCACCTTGAGTCGGTCGCCAAGCTGTTCGGCCTTGCCGATGGCGGCTATTTCGTCACCCTCACGCTCGACGATACGGGCAGCCGCGAAGCCGAGCCGGTCGCCACCCCCGCTCCCGCACCGGCGAAGCCCGCTGCACCCGCGAAGGCTGCAAAGCAGCCGGTCGAAAAGCCTTCTGCGAAGGCAAAACGACCCGAAATCATTCCGCCGAAGCAGCGCAAATATTATACCGGCACGATTGGCACGGACGAGATCGAACACGCGCTGCATCGCGGCAGCCTGTTCGAGGGCGGCAAAGTCAGGATTGCCGCGTTCTTCGCAAGTGATCATACGCCTGACGAGTGCAAGAAATTCCTCAAAGAGGAATACGGCGTCGGCGGATGCAGCCACGATTTTCTCAATGGCGCGAGTGGTTTCGTGGAGCATGACGGATCCGGCATAAGAATCCGCAGCGGTTTCCACGGCGAAGGATCAGAGCTGAAGCTGAGTTGGGTTTCGGTCGCGTCCTATCTGCGCACGATGGTTCGCGAGGGTCGGTTCCTCACGGATAAAGAACAGGAGCGTTACAACGCCATTGCGAAGCAGTACAAGGGCAAGCTGCCCACGCCGAATCCTTGTAGGCAATACCCGCCCGTCAAACAGGGCGCGTAATACACACAACACGAAAGGAGCAAAACACAATGAACGCCAACACCAATGTCACCCCTACCAACGCAACGCCCACGGATTATTTCGTCGTGAACATGGAAACCGGCAAGCTCGAACTGCATTTCGAGAAGGCCACCTACGCCGCACTTGACGAGGACGCCAAGAAGCGCATTAAGAGCGCGTTCCTGTGGGGTCGCAATTCCGGCTGCTGGATCAGCCGCTGCAAGCAGCCGAACCTGTACATGGCGAAGCGCGTGGCCGAATCCATCGGCCTGTATGACGCTGGCCGCACGGGCGAACACCTGTCCTACGCGGAGCAGATGGCCCGGAAGGCCGAGAAGGCCGAGCGCCGGGCTGACCGGTACGAGAACCACGCCGAAGCTGCCGTAAAGCGCGGCGAAGCGCTTCAAGCCCCGATCAATAGGATGCACGGCGACATTGCCTTCTTCACGCAGCCGAACATCAACACGAGCGCGGGTCGCGCTTTCACCAGGCAGCGTGACCGGATGTGGGCCAGCTTCGAGCGCGGCTTTGACGAGTTCCGCAAGTCTGAATATTGGCAGAATCGTGCCAAAACCGCCCGCGCTACGGCCAATCAGAAGGAGTTGCAGGATAAAGGCTACATCATGCGCAGAATTAAGGAGCGCGAGAGTGATATTCGCGGATTGCGCAAAAAGGTCGAAGAGTACGAAGGCTACATTGCCGCCTATGATCGCGGTGAAACGCCGAAGGACGCCTTCGGATGGGAGATCAAGCGCCCACGCGCTGCGCTTGAGTCGCAGATCGCAACGTGGCTTGAGCAGATGGAATATAAGCTCGACGAATTGGGCTTCTACCAGGATTGCCTTGACGCACTTGGTGGCGTCCGTTACGGACGCGAGAACCTTGTCAAGGGCGACCTGCTCATTATCGGCCGGTGGTCAACGCCGGTTCGCTATCTCCGGGGCGGGCCGCAGAATTTCACCTACGAGTTCATCGAGGGTCACATGAAACTCGCGGACGGTACGCCTATGCAAGGCAAGGCAGCTTACGCGGAGATCAAAGAAGCCCGTCGCGCGGATCCTGACCATCCCGGAATGTACAACAAAGTCGGCTGAACAACGCCGCCGGATCATTTCATCACGCCTCGCCCGTGGGCATCGTACACGGGCAGAAAGGAGCCTCACAATGGCAACCGAGAAGAACCTCATCGTCACCACCACGAAGATCCTGTCCGTTGCGTACTGCACGATCTTCGGCATCACCACCGACCGCGGTTCCGGCATCGGTCGGTATTACGACCAGTACACCGGCGACTCCTGCATTGATTACGCGCACTTTGACGGGCATTACGAAATGCCCTTTGACGAGGACACCGATTGGTTCGAGTGCGTTACCGAGGACGGCAGCGAGGGCTGCTGGATTCGCGTTGATCTCGTGCGTCGCGTCAGCCTGGGCGATCATTACGACTACATCCGCAGGAGGGCCGGGACAATTAAGACCCTCGATTCCGGCGCGAAGGCATGGCGCAATATGGGCGCTCTCGCCGGGGAACTGACCTACGTCGCAAATTTCGATGCTGTCACTAAAGTCATCAAGCGCGCCAAGGAATTGGCCGCCGAGCAGAATAACGCGTAAGGAGGGATCACGCATGGAAACCATTCGCATCAGGGACATATTGCAGAACGGGCAGTTCACCGTTCAGGGCCACCACCGCATTATCCGCTACCTTGGCATCGAGCATGGCAACGAAGCCGTCACCATGTGGGACAGCGACTCCGGCACATTGCCGCCGGATCGCCTCATGCCCCACGAAATCACCGCGCTCCACATCACCGAGGATGGCTGCATGGAGATCGAGTATGACGGCGACGAATACATGGGGCCGGAAGAGGATCGGGAGATCCGCAGCATCAACGACCTCGCGGAGTACCTGAACACCACGCCGGAACACCTTGAGCATGACGTGTACAAGTACACGGATTGCGGCGCGTGGATCAAGTGGGATGACGCGTCTGTGACCGTTGGCTCCATTGTCGAGGGCAGCGACGCAGAGTTTGACCGGTCGTTTTCTTTCCCGTTCATGGCGTCTGATTATGACGCGTGGATCGAAGAGCTTGAGCAGCTGACCGATGAAGCATGGCACGAAGCCAACGACGAACCCGAAGAGGAGGAATGAAATCATGTTACGCATTAAGCAGATCACCATCAATGAGGATGGCCCCGCAGAGCGCGGCGTCATCCTCACGCTTGAAAACGGCGAAGCCTTGGTTCTCTCGTTCGCTGACGCGGGCATCATCAAGCAGCAGCTGCTGCTCGAAGAGCTGCGCTGCGGAATCCGCAACGTCATTGATGACGAGATCAGCGAGGGCAATATTGACGAGGCCAAGTACAACGAAATCCGCGATGACTTCGACAAGGAGATCTTCGAGGATCTCGAAGACGATATCACCTGCGGCGATTATTCCGCGCTGTGTAATGACGGCGAATGGATCCGCGAAAGGGTTGGTGACCTCGCGAGGGGTTACGACCTCGAACCTGACGAGCCTGACGAATCAGACGAGTGAGAAAGGAGCATCACCGATGGATCAGAAAGAATTGTTCGACCTCAAGCTGCGCATCATTGAGCGCGCCGAAGCAGCTGGCCTGTCCACTTACGGGCGCTGCACAGCCGTGCTGGATCTTGATAACGCGATCCGGCAGTTCGATCTCCGGCTGGCCGATTGGCTGGCCGCCGACGATATCAGCTTTGCCCATGATTGGGTGGGCATACAGCAGCACATGAACCGCTCGTCGAAGCGCATCGAGGATCTGTTTGTGCCGCGATTCGCAACGAGCAGGTCAACCAAGACGGCGCAGATGGAGTTCATCGCGCAGAGCATCACCGCAATGGTCAACCGGCTGATCCGTGACGAAATCAAGGTCACCTACCGCGTGGAAACGGAGCAATCCGTGAATGAGTTCACGGAATGGCAGCGTGAACGACACGGAATCATTCCGGGCGAGGAATATTTCTTCGTGTGGCGCGACGGATTGCTCTACGTGGTAAATGTCAGCGCCGATTCCCCCCTCACCGCAGCTGACGAGCTGATGGGTCTTCTCGCCCGGAAGTTCTGACGCATACACAATTCGCCCGCATCGCGGGCAGAAAGGAGAACGCCATGATGTACACCGCCAACACCACCCGTGGTCTGTACGACCGCCGCACCGAAGTCCAGCGTAAGCTGGAAAAGGCGTCCGATTGGTTTTACAAGCCGATGACCAAGCGCGCGCAGATCTTCGTCCCGGCCATCACGGGAGCCGTAATGTTCGTGCTGCTGTTCACCGTCTACATGATCGCGTAATGATGCAGCGGCAACCAACCGACGCCCGCCCGTGGGCATTGTACGCGGGCAGAAAGGAGTGTCACCATGAATACGACACCGATCTATTGCCGCGATGCACGGTACGCGAAGGAACATGACGAGGTAGAATTGCTTCGCGAGTCCGATGCGGCGAACCTTCATTGCCGCGCTGCCATCGAACAGGCCATCACTCGCAACTTTGACGGATGGCACCTGAAGCCCGGCTGCCTTGACGAAGTGCTTGAGCAGTTCCCCCTTGAGCGCGTCACGTTCGTCCTGTCCGCAACGGTGGACGTGAAGAATTTTGACGGTCGCTTTTCACGCGAGAACAAGGCATGGGCGCATGATAAGCAGCTGCGCGAATGGCTGCCGTATCACAATGAACCGGTTGCCTACGATCCGCGTGATTCATTCGTGGTCGGTACGCACCCGGCGATCCTCGACGGGTTTGTGAATCTCGCCCGCAAGGCAGCTGACAAAGCTGCGGTCGATGAATTGCTGGCCCGCCTTACGGGCCTGCTTCATTTACAGGATCACACCATCACGTTCCACATCATTGATGACGAGATTGGCTCCGGCATGATTATGGAGAGCGAAGATCTCCAGGAAAGCGACGCGTTCAACGCGATTGCGGATCGCCTGTACGATCAGCCGTTCATCGAGATTTCGGACGTCACCACCTATCAGCTTGGCAGCGGCGAAAGCGACCATGCAGATTGTGCAGAAATAGCCGCGCTGGTTGACGCGTATACCTGTTGCCCGAAGGAGTTTGACCGGCTGCTTGCGGATCACGCGGAAGTCATCGCATCGCTGCACGATCTCAACGTGGCCAACCCCGCCTATGACGAAGACGAACTGGACAACGAATAATCCCCGCAGATCATTTCACATTACGACCGCCCGCATTATGGGCAGAAAGGAACATCACCATGTATAAAATGCACACGATTGGCCGCAACATTATCATCGAAACCAAAGATGCCGGGAGCGGCAAGCTGATCACCACCGTCATCAATAAGGCCACGGACACGCTCGTGTCTTCCAAGGTTGCCGACAATGAGCAGGATGCGCTCAAGGATTTCGATGATATGGTCACCACCCATGCGCTGCCGCTTCAGGGGCGCGTCCATGCCGCCCGCATGAAAAATGGCGAGCGTTATACCCTCGTCACCATGGGCGACTTCGGTTTACCGGTCGCTCTGAATTTCACCTATCACGACGAGGATTACACGGCCTACGCACAGTATGACGATGCGGCCACAATCTACTGCTTCCCGAAGGGCGCCCGCAATCTCCGCAAGATCCGGCTGCACAATCAGTCCTTCGCGATCTATAACGGATGGCGCGTCCTGTCCGATGACATGATTTTCAATATCGACCGCAAGCCGAACGGCGTGGTTACCAAGGCGGGCAAGTACGGAAGCTTTGACGAGCGTTACATTGTTGACATTTGCGATGTTTGGGCTGATTTCATCACGCTTTATCAGAATGTGCGGCCTGAACCCGCGAAGAAGCAGCCGGAGCCGATGCCCGATCCCGATCCGGCCACCTTCCAATCGCACGAGGTCGCGCCTGGGATCACGCTCATGTGTGATGCAGAACACGGCCTGTACGTGGATATCGCACCGGAAACCTTCGAGGCGCTTTATGCACCGCGGCCGAAGGATCTTTCCGCCGGGGAAATCCTGATCCGTGCGCTTCGCCGCGCCACCATCGCCTGTTTGGCTCACGCGAACGCAGAGGACGGCGGCACCTGCAATTTCGATGCGCCTACGCTGGATTACAAGACGTGTGGCATGACGCGGGACGAGGCCGAGAAGGCCATTAAGGCCGCCGGGCTGCATTGCTACGATTGGGAAAAGCAGCTCGTCATCACCGGCCCGTTCTCCGGCCAGGGCAACCGGCGCACGAAAATGGCCAAAGCCTTCTGCGAGAGCATGACCGAGGACGGCGTGGCCGCCGGTATGTACTATCAGATGGATTGACAACGGCGCGGGATCATTTCGCGCCATGATCGACCGCCCGCCCGTGGGCATTGTACGCGGGCAGAAAGGAGTCCCGATGGGCAATCATCGCAAGGATCTCGCAGAGCGGGTCAGAACCACAACGCGGATCAAAAACACGCTGATTAACGCGCTGGAAATCGCTCATAACCTCAAGGACGATGAACAGGATGTGCCGGACAATAAAGATGCCGTTGACGCGATTGACAACGCGATCAGCTGCATCGAAGAGGCCGGTGATTATCTCAGGGATCTGTTGGACGTATATGACGCACTCGCGAAGAAAGGAGCATCATAATGGCATACGTGAGGAAGACCCATGACGAGTATTGCATCGAAGGCTTCTACGAAGGAGCATGGTACTTGGAGTGCAACGCGGAAGATCGCGAGGACGCGAAGCGTCTGCTGCGCGAGTATCGGGAAAATTGCCCGCATACCGCCTTCAGGATCAAGAAATCCCGCGTCAGGAATTGAAAGGAGCGTTACGCATGAACATTGTGATTGATACCGAGGAAAAGCGGCTGCCGGCGGCGGTCGCTTTTGTGAAGGAGCGGATCGAGGATTTGGATCGCGAGATCCGCAGCTGTGATTATTACGAGGATCCGAATGGCGAGTTGGTCTATCAGCCGAATTGCTACGCGGAAGAGAAGCGTCAGCTGCAAAGCGAACGTGACGGCTGGCAGACGATGCTGAACGTTCTCACCATCAAACCCCCGGCGGTTGTGGTGGATTATTAAGGCGGTGATGATGATGGCATATAATCGTGTTTATGACGATACAAAGCGTGAAACGCTTTACACAACGCGGGAAGGCTTGGGCGACGCCTGTGATTGGATGATGGCGCGGGCAGATCAGTTTGACCGCCACAATGTCGGGGTTGAGGAAGTCCAGGAAGATGGCGAGGTCACCGGCTGGTGGTCGATTGACGATCTGTTCAGCTGCAATCCGCAGGGATGGATGCTCCCTGACGGTAACGTAATACGCGACAAAGAGGAGGCATGACACATGGATAGCATCACGAACCTGAAGGATAAACTCGTCCCGGATCTGCCGTTTGATGATGTGTGGAATGACAAGGACGAGAAAAACGAACCGGCCACCGAGGTTGGCTACATACGCGCTGATTATGACGGCTATCGCTGGTGGAACACCTGCTGGCACAAGCATGAAGCCCTCGAAACCCCGGAGATCATCGCGGAGATTGACGCGGTATACAACGCGTTCAAGGAATCGTTCCCCGACCTTGCCGCCATGACGAATTGGTGTTGGAACAATGCGTCGCGCACGAATGATACCACGGAGTTCAACGCCTATTACGTAGGCGAACACGGCTGCTATTGGCTGCGGATGATTACCCGCCGCCGCGATTATAACCTGTACCTGCATTGCTTCAGCAAAGCAGCGATGAAGAAGGAGGCATGACCTATGGCATTGCATTGGAGTTTCAAGGAAAAGGCCGGTATGGTTACCGAGGTTCAGCACGGGCGCGAATTTACGCTCCCGTTCTATGTGGGCAACGCGATGATGATCGCCACCTACGAGTACAAGGACAACGGCAAGGATATGTACGACCTCATGTGGTTCTTCACGGGCAAGGAACACGCGCAGAACTGCCTGGGCCTCAAGAAGAACACCCACGGCGAACAGGACAATATGTTCGGCGAGAACGGCATCACGAAGCTGGTCATCTACCGCGAGTGGTGCCGCGATTGGCAGACCATCGTGGATCTGTTCACCAAGGCTTTCCCGCATATTGTGATCGAGATCTACGAGAAGGAACCCGCTGCGGAAAACGCAGCGCCCCCGGATGACGCTGGACGCGTCGTGGCGTACCAGGAAGGAGGCGACGCACAATGAAGCACATGATATGGTCTAACTGCTATGACGAGATCGAGGCTATCGCGAAGGATATTCGCGCCGGTAACCCGGATCTGACCGAAGAAGAGTCCCTGGACGAAGCCAGGGAATTGAATGACGGCTATCTCGAAGACGAGCGCGATAACCTTAACGTGAGCGTCGGCGGCGAAATCATCGTCCTTGGATCGCTTGGCCTGTGGAACGGTCGCCGTCAGGCGTACCGCGTTCTGAAAGGCCCGGATGTGAAGATCCGGGATTGTCTGAATATCACCTGCGGCGACTACATCGAGTGGTATGTTGACGAGCGTGGCGATATGATGATCCGCGATTATCATCACGACGGGCAGAATCTCTACACGTTCCGGGCGTGGAAACCCGGCATCACGGAAACGCAGAAGGAAAACTTTCTCGCCAAGGCTTACGAAGGCAACGCCACAAGGCGCGATGTGACAAGGTACACGCGCCGCCTGGGAGATTATGCAGCGCGTGTCTACGGCTGGAAACTCCCCGGACGGTCAGCTGCTGCAAAAAGGGGTGACGCACAATGAGTCGCAGCGAATACACCTTTCCCCACGTCGAGATCATCAGCCTCGCGATCATCGCGTTAAGCGACCGCTGCGTGAAGGCGCATGAGCGCATCGCACTCACGCGGCAGAATACCCCGGAATACGTGACCACGATGAAAGCAATGTATGACGAATTGTTTTTCAAGCTGCGCAAGCTGCTCGAAATGTACAGGCTTGAAACGGGTAAGGAATACGAGCTGGAGGCCCTATGCGGCCTCAAGCCGTCCGACCTGGAACTGAAGGAAGGGGAATGACGCATGGCAACATACACCGTAACGTACAAGATCGAGGGCGCGGTGGACGTGGAGGCCGACAGCTACGAAGAGGCCCGCGACCGCTTCGAGGAAATGGACGAGTCCGAGAAGGTGGGCAACACCTTCTGCGGCGGCTGGGAAATTGACGATGTGCATTTCAAGCACGAATGACGAAAGGAGCATCACCCATGATTACAGACGAAACACGCATCAATCCGGGCGACCGGATCACCGCCCTGGGCTACACCTTTACCGTAGGCGAAATCCTGTACCAGGATTATTACGGCCCGCGCGAGGCCGTACCGCCTTGCTCCGATTGCTGGGGTTATGACATTGAGTTCCTGGATCCCCTGGGGAATTACCACCATTGGAAACAGAACCAGGACAAAGGATTCCTCACACGTAAACCCGCCTGACCAACGGCGCGGGATCATTTCATCGCAGCCCTCGTGCATGATAGCGCGGGGGCGTTTTTTATGCCCTTTGCGCGTGGGTGTCGTGCGCCCCTTCCGCACTTTGTCATAATTGGGGGTTGTGTTAAACTGATATTCAGATTTTTGTTTCCTATTATACGCCGGTAAAAAACGCCTGTTTTCAGATCTTCTGTTTTACCATCACTTATTATGTCAAACTCATGCCCGCCCAAAACGCCTGGAACCATTGATAATACGCGAACGTTCGCGTTTTTTGGCGCAAAAAAAGAAGGCCATCGGATTTCTCCGGTGGCCTTTCGTCATATTACGCGTCCTTTTTGACCCGTTTCCCGGCAAGCATATTAAACTTCATCAGGCTTTCGTCAATGTTCTCCTGCACCACGCCGATGTACACGAGCGTTTCCCGCTGGTAGCTGTGGCACAGGATCCGTTGCAGACTCACCACGTCGCCGGTCATTTTGTAATAGTGATACCCAAAGGTCTTTCGCAGCGTGTGGCAGCCGATCCTGTCCTGGATGCCCGCGTCACGCGCTATGGTATTGATGATCTGATAGCACCGCTGCCGCGATATTGGCCTGTATTTATGCGTTATGGCGTCTCTTTGGCGGCTTTGGAAGATATACTCGTCGCCCTTCCTTCCGGCCAGCAGACGGTTGATTTCCCTCCGCGCAGAGGGGTTGATCAGGATCCTCGCCTCTTTGCCGGTCTTCTTGGCCTTGATCTGTGCGTAATCCTTGCCCTTCAGATCTTCGACCTTGAACCGCCGGAAGTCGCTCACGCGAAGGCTCGTATTGAATCCGACCATCAGCAGCAGCTCCCAGCTTACCTCGTTCGTCTTGCGGTGTCTGTCGTGATCCCGCGCTATATCGAAGCACTTGTTCAGCACGTCTAAATCCCGTATCGGTTGTACTGTTTCCATTGTGTTTTCACCTTTCAATATTATGTCAATTACACAGGGCCGAAAAAGGAAAGCCCCGTGATGGTTGCCCGCGTTTCCGCGCATCACGGGGCATGATCTATGATAAATAGCCCGCCTTACGACCTTTGACGGTCAAACTCCGCCGGAGTCCTGGACAACTTCGGCATATAAACACCGCCTCCGGCAGGCGGGCAGCCCACCCTGGGTGATTCGGTGATGGTGAGCCTGGCCTTATAGGCCGTTGCTGTCTGTGGCTTTGTATTTCTTCTCGATCTTCGCAAGGGTCACTTCGTACCCGCCCATAGCGGCAAGCGCTACAATTACGGCATTAAAGGCATTGAGGATTGCGCTGTTTACTGTAAGCCCTGTCGTAAATTGTGTCGCAAGCTCCATGATAATCAGAGCGATAATGTACACTATGATTCGCGTGGGAATCTTCCAGATCTTGTCCAGCGGCAGTTTAAGCAGCTGCACAATCATCATGGTCGCCATTGTGGCCCCGGCGATGGTCGCCAGGTATTCCCAGGAAAACGGTTCTGACGGCAGCCCTGTCACCGCTTCACCCGCGCTCACGGGGGATATTTCCTCCGCAACCGCGGCACCGCAAAAAAAGACGGATACCATCAGCGCCAGCGCCATCAGTACAAAGATTTTTTTCATGGTTTTTCCTCCTGTCGTTTTCATCATTTTCTTTCAGGGATTGGGACAATCGGCCTATGGATTAGGTAATCATCTAACTCCTTTGCCGCTTCTTCCAGCTCTTCTTTATTCCCGTTGTGGATCTCGTGGTTCAGCGTGGCGATTGTCCCCCGTGCCAGATAGGTAAACCCATCGTGGATGTCCATGATATTGGTGGCAACGCTTTCAAGGGTCGCTTCGATCCTCTCAAGCGCTTTGTCATGCTCGTTGCTTCGGCGTTCTGCCTCTTCAATCCGCTTTTTGTCGCCATCAAGTTTCTTGTCAATCGAGTCAAACTTTGGCTGAATATTGACCGTCACCTTTTGGCTGATATCATCCGCAAGCGCGTCCACTTTACGCTGCATGACATTTTCCGCGATAGCCGTCATTTCGTCTGTCTTGCGCTTCTTCTCGCTGCGGGTGATCTCCACGACCTTCCACACAGCGGCTATCGCGATACACAGCACGACACCGGCCACCAGGGCGACCCATAACATCCACGGGGCGACCCCCTGGTATGTGAGTTCCTTTGCTGCCTGTTCCATCGCTTTCACCCCCTTTCTGTTCCGGCGTCATTGTTCGCCGTTAATTAGCACGGGGATGCGTCGGCCTCCGCCGCCGCCTTATCCAGCGCCGCCCAGGTCAGCGGGCCGCAGATCCCGTCCTGCTTGAGTCCGCTTGCCGCCTGGAAGGCCGTTATGGCAGCTGTCGTAGCCCGTCCGTAGTCGCCGTCAATCCCGCACGGCCCGATATCGTATCCCAGCTTTACGAGATACGCCTGGCACTCTTTCACGTCATCGCCCTTGCTCCCGCGCTTCAGCGTCCTGCGCGTCACAGGGTCAGGGGTCGGATCCGGTGCTGGATCCGGTGCGGGTTCGGCCTCCGCGATGGCTTTGTCAAGCGCGGCCCACGTCTTCGGGCCGCAGATCCCGTCCTGCTCCATCCTGTTGGCTGCCTGGAACGCAGATACTGCGGCAGCCGTGGCCTTCCCGTAGTCGCCGTCAATCCCGCATGGCCCGATATCGTATCCCAGCTTTACGAGATACGCCTGGCACTCTTTCACGTCATCGCCCTTGCTCCCGCGCTTCAGCGTCCTGCGCGTTTCCGTTGCGGGCGTTGGCGCGGGCGTGGGTTCCGGCTTCGGAATGTCGTTTTCCACACAGGCCGGGATGCCCCACACTTCCCACTTTTTGTTCAGCGTTTTGCTGTGCTGAACCCCGTTGGAACACTCGCACGTTTCGCCGTTGTAATACAGCCCGGTATGTTCGAGCGTACTCGTGCGGTTGCCCTTTTTGTCTTTTTTGTAATAAAACAGGCAGACGATCACGCCCTGGGGGATCCCGTCGGCCACGTTGCCTTTGGCCTTCCAGTTCGCCGCGTTGTTCCATTGCGCAGTACAGCCTGAACCCATCAGTTTCCAGCCGTAGATCATCAGCAGGATCCAATACGTGAACCCTCTGCAATCGTAAAAGCGGGTTCTTTTCCCGTCGGGATACCACTTGCAGCCGGTGCAGCTGCCTGTCCCGTCAAAGTTCTTACAGGCCGTCCTGATTGTCGGATGTGCCTCGTAATCCTTCGCCCGCCGGTTGCCGGGTGTGCAATACTGACCACGAGCGCCGAATACATACGCCCAGGCGACGCATAATAGCGCCGCCTTCCAGGCCGCTTCGGACAGCGGGATTCCGCTGTCCTTCAGCTTCGCGATCTGCTCGTCAACATACGCTGCCGTATTCATTTCTTATCCCTCCGCCTCCCTGTTTTCTCGCGAAAAAGCCAGGGTATTATTACCCTGGCTGAATCGCATCCTGTATTGTTCTTTTACCGCAGCAGTTCCGCAAGGCAATTCCCGTAAAATTCCTGCGCGATCTTCATCATTTCCGCGCTGCCGCTTGCGTAGGGGAAGTCGTTCATGAACGTGCTTACCTCGACCAGCGCACACGGGAATCCCAGGGACGCTTGCCAGCTCGTGAACCCTGTTCCGGGGGCTGATTCTCTGGCGTGATAGTAATTACTGAAATTCAGCTCGTTTCGGAACATATAATAAAAGTCCTCGATCACATTGGACATTCGATAGAATGTTTTCGATCCGATCGCAGAATACCCGTAGCACCCGTATGGGTCTTCATACGGCCTCGGATCGTCGATATCCACGTTCTCGGTGGATCTCCCGGAATACGGATCTGTGTGGAAGTCAATCCACAGGCTGATTGCGTCCTTGTACTCGTTCAGCGTTTCCCAGATAACGTTGGCTTCTCCGACGTCCTCGATGTTGTAAACAACATCGCCGACCGTTATGGAATGGTTGCTCTTGAACAGCCAATTCCACGCCTGGTGGGTTTTCCCGCCGTCATACGTGGGCGTATTAAGCGCACAGAAGGCGTTATAGCGCCGGTAATGCTGCATACCCCACGGGTTCCAGCTTGGGACGATGATAAACCGCACGTTCCGCAGGTTCCTCAATGTGGGATATTTGTAACCCTCGAAGTAGATCATCTTGATCAGCCGGAACAGGCCCCAATATCCCTCCGCCTCATTGCCGTGGCATCCAGAAGTCAGCAGCACCGTTTTCTCGTATCCGTTTCTCGGCGTGAACGTGTATCTGTGTATCGGGTACGTGTCAATGTTCGTGCCATACGGTGTGCTTGTCCAGCGCGTAACCCGCTCCACGAACACATTCCTGATCTTTGTGGTGTTCGGATTGTATGGGTCGCCTTCCGTATAATTGTTTTGCAGCAGCGTGTCCCAGGTCTGCTCGATGAAATCGTTGTAATCCATGTGGTTTTCGTCAACCGGTATCGGATCCGGCAGCCTGTCCATTCGGAGGATCGCGCCATCATGCAGGAATCCAAAGTTCTTCGCTTCTTCCCGCGCAATGTGGTCTGTTGCCGTTTGTTGCGGATAATAACTTGCCCATTTTCTCACGGTTTCCGCTGGCAGCTTCACGACCTTGATCTCTTTGAAATAATACACCACATCGTCATCCGGCGATCCATTCTTTCCGAACACGATCTTCCTGGCCGTCGCCGGGAAAGTAATGGCGATAGACCGGTGAATATACGCGGAGAAATTCGTGAGCTTTATGCTCGTTTGGATTGTGCCGGTGCTGACGGAAGTAATTTCAACATTGTTTCCGTTTTCATCAAGCGCGGCGATGGTCGGCCCGGCCGTTCCGTCTTCGTAGGCGGTATTGCAATAATCCCACTCGAAGTTGTAGGTGCATGGATCTTCGTTGTCGATCTCCATCAGCGTTAAGTGATAGAGCTGGTTCGCCGTGCCTGACAGAACGTGCGTTTTCTCGTTGTATTGGCTGACGCTTCGCCCGTCGAACAGATTGTCCGTGTTGCTTTCGTTGTCTGCCGTAACGTCCTTCAGCAGCACCTGGTAAACCACCTTTGAGAACGTGATCCCGGCGGGGATGTACATGAGCAGGTTCACGCTGTCCCCGTCAGCGACAAACAGCATTTCGCTGTCATATCCGCGGAACAGTTTGTCAGCGATCTTGTCATGTTCGCCCGTCTTGTACACGCTTACGCCCGGATATTCCACGCCCTCCGGCACAACTATTGTGCCGGATACATACCGCGCTTCGGCCTTGTAATAATGGCCCGGTTTAAGTGTCAATCCGCCCGTCCATGCGTCCACGTCGCTGTTAAGCGAAGATCTTCTCAGATCCCTGCCGCTTAATCTGATCCTTACCGACGATTCCGGGGCGACAGAAGCGTTAAGCGTGATCTCTGTGAGACTTTGTTTAACGCCCACTTTTCTGCCCTCGTATGAAGAGCTGGGGCTTTCGATCAGTTCGAGCGATTCCATGTATCCGTAATTGATGTATCCATCAATTAAGCTGTCTTTGTTCGACAGGCTTTGCGCCATGTCCGCAGCTTCGCCCCTGATATCGCGTATCGTTTTGGAAATGTTGTTCCCCTTTACCGCGTACACCCCTTCTGCGTCGGTAGTGTTGACCACGAGGTATGCAGCGTTTGCGGGGGCTTTCATGTACAAGTCCGTCGCGGTCGTGTTCTTGGCGGCCATGGAAAGCACAACCCGGCTTGAATTAAGCCATGCGTATGCTCTTGCGCCGCCGGTGGATGTTCCCGAACCGATCACGGAGATCTGAAACTCGTCGCCCTGCTGGCACTCAAACTGATAGCACATCATGCCCGTCGATGTGGCGGGCGTTTCGCTTACCGGGTCGCCTCCGACGGGGTTCAGCTGATATGTGCCATACGCAAAGCGGGCAACCTCGATATTGTCGGACACTTTTACGGTGCTTTTCAGTTCGCCCGTTGTCTTCGCGTCCGCAGCTGCGCCGTCCACGGAAAGGCTGCGGTCAACGACCACCGTTGTTCCGGTCGGCACATTGTCGCCAAGCCACTCCGTTACGGCTGCACCGATCTCTTCCTGCGTGGCCGGGCTGTCCCAGCGCGATGTTCCGTCGCCGTTTGACCTCATGATCTGATTCAGCTGACCGTTTCCCTCCGGCAGCCTCGCGTTGATCTCCTGTATGCCTCCGGCCAGCTGCGCTTTCTCCGTTTCATATTGTTCCGTGCAAGGCCCAGGCCCAAGATGATACATACCTCCCATGTCAATTCCTCCTGTCTTTCGTGATTATCCCTGTGCGTATGCCTTATTGCGCCTGTCAATCTTCCGGGTCATCCGGGTCTGGTTCGTCATGAATTTCGCCGGAAATAACGTATGCACCAAACTTGCCCTTCGCGAAGAAGGTTTTCACGGATCTGACCGATGAAAGGTGCGCACGTTCTCCGTATATCGCATACGGGTTCGGGAGCAGATTGCCGTCAATGTCTTTAATGCCCGTCTGCTTCGGAATGATCCAGTTCCCGCCGGTTTTCCCGCCGTATGCGTCCGCGTGGTTATGCCCGCTGGTGACAACGTACCAGAAGTCCACGTCGTTGGTAATGCGCAGGATCCCGTCTTCGACCACGAATGTCACGGGGTTCGATACGTCGTGCCACTCGAAGTATTCTACGTTCTCCGGTGCGGTCGCCTGGGAATCGTCCGTGCTTGCCCATACGCCGTATATTGCGCCGTCTTCAAGTTCGATGCCCGTATGTTCGTTGTTTACATCAGCGGAGCGCAGCACAACCTGCGTTTCGCCGCTCTCAATCGGCACATATTCCGGGCTGTCTTCGGCGACAAACGATGACGTCGGTTTCCCGTATTGGTACGACACGGAGAATTTCTGGTAATAAAGCCGGTTCGCCGCATTGTCCTTGATATTGATCAGCACGTCTTCTGCGGAAGTGAACACGCATCTGTCGCCCTTGTACGGCCTTGCCGATCCGTTTGTAATGTCGCCAACCTCAATGTCATACGGCACGAACGAATGTTTTTTGTGTACGCAGGAGTAGCAGTAGTTTTCGAGATACGTGCGGTCAAGTCCGATGCCCTTCCAATCGGACACAGGCGATGTACCCATGATGATCGCCCGTCTTGTGATCGGGCCTACGCTCTCCGCGATGGCCACCCGGTTGTTCCCTTCGCCATACGGAACCATGCAATGCCCGTAGCCGTTGGACAAGATTTCGCCCACAGCGGGCTGGTTGATTTCCCTGACCAGCACGTTCGGATCGTGCATCATGCTGTAATTCGTTACGGGGTAAGGGAAACGGTTTACGAGCGACGCGAAGATGGAGCATACGAGCGAATAATACGGCCCAGGGACGCTTGTGCTTGGGTTGTTGTAGAAGATGCTGTCCGGGTCGTTCGCCGCGTTGATGAACGTATGCTTTGTGATGTGCCATCCGAAGAAATGCGCGGTGGAATACCCGCTCCGGTACGGAATACCGTCGTATGTCACGCCTTCTTTGAATGTGTCGCTTCCGTTGCTTTCGAGATCCTTTTTGCACTCCCAGGGAGTGGCAAACACATTGTCGATGGCTTCTCTCACGCGCTGCGCCCATCCAACGGGGAACATCAGGCCAAGCGCGGAGTTTTCCTCTATGTAGCAAATGTCAAACGTGCTGTCCATCGGCGTGGCTTTTTCGTATTGCCCTGTGCTGTAATCGTAATTCTTCACGACCGTAACGTTCTTGTTGCGTGTCGGATAATTGAGCGTTTGCAGCGATATAATCTGTGACGGGAACCGCTGGGCCTTGTCGCCCGGAACGCTCGTCGCGCTCGAAGAGGATTGGAATACATCCAGGAAGGTGTATCCGGGCTTCGCGATCAGGAATACCGCAGCGGAGTTTACATACAGGCTTGCGCCGCCGTCCTCCGGCAGCGATTCCTTTGTGCTTGTGTTCGCGAATATCGAGCTGTACATGGTTGCGGGGATGCCGATATTCTTGCCGTCCCACACAAGAAGGCTGACGCCGTAGTTGGAAAGAACCTCGACGTAATATCCGTTCGGGATATCAGAGAACAGGCCGCCGTTTTTCTGCATGAGTTCCTGCGAAGTGTAGGTGTTTTTAAAGCCGTTCCCGTTTGTATCGTTGAGGTAGCTCCACACCAGCGTCCCGTTGCTGTTGTAGAAGTTGATCGTGAGCGTCTGTGTGGTCAGGGTTGATTCGCGCAGCGCAATATACACGTAATCCCCGGAGGATATGCGCACACGTTTTGTGCATGGGCGAACGTACCCAACCCTGATTTCTCCGTTATCTTCGACATACAGGAAACCGTAATTATAATAATTACGGTATTCGCGTACATGGCCCCTTGTCCACAATGCCGTCAGTTCTTCTTCAGGTGTTTGGAAATCTGTTTTCAGCGCCCTGTTGGTCGCGCTGAAGATTGGAAAATCCGACGGGGACAGCACGTACACGGCAAAATCGTCCTTAGTGGAAAGCGTGTATGTGCAGCGCACATATTCGCATCCTTCCGGGACAACGAGATACGGGAAAGCGTTGCTTGAGCCAACTCCCAGCAGCGCTTTTTTGTTAATATCGTACAGTACATCGCCGTATGTCGCGCTGTCTACGTGCTTGTTGCGGTAAACGATATCGCCCGTTCTGCACGGGATGTAATCCGTAATGCCGAAGTTCGCGCTTGCGACCTCCGTTTTGTCGGACACCCTTAACCTGTATCCTTCCGTTCCTTTTGCCTTGTCAAAGCGGTTTGTGATGCCCTGAACAATATGTTCGATATCCAGCTTTGCTGTGGCAATCTTGCTGACGCCTTTATAGCAGTAGGTGTTCGCGTTTTTGGAGTTCAAAACCAGCTTCGCTGCGTTCTCCGGCGCGACCTTTGTTGTATTTGTCGCGCTGTTCGATGTGGCCTGTGAAAGCACGTTATTGTTTGCGTCAATGAACGACCACGGGCGGTGGGATGAATTGCACCCCGAAAGGTTGAAAGTAAATTCGTCGCCTTCCTGGCAGTCTATGACGCAGCAATATGCGCTGGATTCCGCGCTGACCGATTCAGGGTTTACGGAAGAGGTTGTTGTCGGAATCCATGCGCCCTTCGTGAACAGGTAGTTCCGAACGCCGGTTTCGTCTGCCATCCAGCCGTTCACTTTGTCTATTGATTCCTTCACCTGGCCCGTTGTCTTCGCGTCCGCGGCTGCGCCGTCCACGGACAGGCTGCGGTCAACGACCACCGTTGTTCCGGTCGGCACATTGTCGCCCAGCCACTCCGTTACGGCTGCGCCGATTTCTTCCTGCGTGGCCGCGTTATCCCAGCGCGATGTTCCGTCGCCGTTCGACCGGATCACCTGGTCATAGGATCCTCCGCCCGCCGGGAATCCAAGGTTTTCTTTTGCGCCGGTGATGTTGGACGCGCCTGTGCCGCCGTTCGCAATCGGAACAACCGTGTCCTCAAGCACAACCGGGATCTTTCCGTCCAGGGAGTCGATCACGGAAAGTCGGCCGCTCAAAATGCCGACGGGGATCGCTTCTGTCGTGAATACGATCCCTCCGCCTCCGGTCTTTTTCACCGCGTCAATGTCGGCCCTGGCAGCTGTTCTGATGCTGGAATCGTAGATCACGCTTTCCCTTGACGAGTTCGTAACGTATTCTGTCAGGAACGTGGCCTTATAAACCCCGCCGGTAAGCGTCCATTCGTCAACGCCGATGGCGAACGGGACGTCCCGCATCTTCGAGCTTAATTCCTCGATTTTTTCCTCCATCGTGCTTAAACTCACGTATGCGTCCGTGTCGATGTTCACGACCAGGTTCCCGTTATTGCTGATCGCGTGTTCCAGGTAGATGCTGAATACGAAGTCCGGGGCTACGCTGGCAAGCGGAACGCCTATGCCTCCGTCCTTGTCCTGGTGCAGCGCGATCATGACGGATTCTTCGTCATCCAGGTGACCCCAAAGGCCGACCTCATGGGCTGTATAAGCGCCAATTTCCGCGCTTGCCGGGCCGACCTGGATCTTAAATTCCGTGCCGCCTTCAATGGCTTTTGACGCGACAACGGAGGCAATGTCCTTCGGGGTTTTCAGCCCGATTGCGCTGCGCATATAGTTTTCTGCGGTGACTCCGCTGCCGACCGCAGCGCCGTCAATAATCAGCTTTCTATCCCCGCGCTCCCATTGTTCAAGCAGCGAAATGCCAGCGTTCGTAATGACTCCCATCCAGCTCATATTGTTGTCCTCCTTTTTGAGCAAAAATCTCTTTGTGAATCCCCTGTCAGATTGTTACGCTGCGGATCCGTATATCCACGCTCGGCGCAGCTGCTGCCGCGCTGATCTCCGCGTCGCTTTTCCCGGAGTTGAAAACAATCTTGTCCAGGATGCTGCGCACGTTTTTCGTCTTTCCGACAGCCCTCTGGATCCATTCGTATTTTTCCGGCGTCCAGAGGCCGTCCACGCTGATGTTGAAATGATAAGGATCTCCGCCGGTTTCCCACGCCTCTTCCACGTCCACATTGTCATACGCTGCGGAAATGTATTTGCGCACGATTTCCGGTGTGCCGTACAGGCTATAATACGGCAGCGCGGTTCTGATCCACCCGCGCTTGGTGTCAATATCCGCGTTGGCGTCGTACAGGCAGTTCAGTTCCCACGCCATTTCATCAAGCCGCCATTCCGGCATTTTCTCAACGTCCAGCACGGTGTCGATGCCTTCCTGGCACTTCCGCAGGAAGTAGTTGATCCCGGCTTCAAGCGCCTTGGCCATCGCGTATCCGTTCCGGTCGCGCAGCATGAATTTCGGCCAAAGCTGGTAAATGTCATACTTGATCATGTAGGAATCACCGCCAGCGTGATTTCACCGGTGCAATATTCGTCACCGGCGATCTCTGTATATTCGGCAGCCCCGCCGTCAAATTCGCTGCCTTCGCCTATCTCCACGCGGTTGCATCCCGCCTGGTAAAGCAGCGCCTTCAGCCGGTCGGGGTTGAAGGCCCGTCCGATGCTCTTGTTCTGCCAATCCTTGTATTCGTTCACCGCTTCGCTGATCGCTGCGCTCACGTTCTGCCCGGAATACACCGCGTATTCGATGTTCAGCGTGTATTCTTTCGCCGTGGCCAGGTCAACCGTCACGTTATCTGTCAGCGGCCTCACGTAATCTGCGCGTAGCGCGTCTTCAACCGCAGCAATAAGTGCTGCGGTTCCCTGGTCGCTGGCGGGCAGCAGATACACTTCCACGTTTCCGGCGCCTCCGTTCAGGGCAACGGCATCGACGATCTCGCTGCTGACCTCCATTGCCGCCCTTCTATACTGCTCTGCCGGGCCGGTTGTGATTGCGTTGAGTCCGTATTCCCGGATGCGTTCCCGGTAGGTTTCATCGTCCTCCGCGTTCTGCCCGCCGCCCGCATCAGCCGTAACGACCACGCTGTTTACCGCTTCGTGTTTCACAACCATGCTCATTTCCATCCCGGACAATAGGCCATTTCCGACCGCGCCTTTCGTGCTGGCCGTAATGGCTGCCGTCACGGTTTCAGCAAAACCCGTCAGGTAAATATCTTCGTCCAGCGTCCAGAAGATGCTGCCGTCCTGTGTCATGGCCGTCCCCGCATACAGGGTTGACGGCGCTCCCGTCGCGTTTGCGGTGATGCTTACGGTGGCCTTGGCAGCCTGTGCCTGGATCCGGTAGCAGTTCCGCTTTTCCCCGTAAACATCCAGGTAATCGCGTACCGCATAGCGCAGCGTATCCATGCGCAGCGCATTGTCAATGCCCGCGAAAGCCTGCATCATGATCTGCTGCACACCGCGCAGCAGCATTTCCTTTTCATCACCAGGATAAAGGATATCGCCCCCGGCTTGGATGTATGCCATGCTCATTTCAGACCATATTTCACCTTCGTCGTATGTCAGGTAATGAAGTTCATTAGCGTCCATTCTGCCCGTCGCCTCCCGTCAATCATTTTCAAACACGACGTCAATCACGCAATGCACAACCGTTTCGCCGTTCTTGTCCCTTTCAAGCCACGCGCTGTCCACTTCCACGTCCGGTTCCCACAGCATCACCCGGTCGAGTTCTGCCACAATCAGGCTGTTCGCCTGGTCAAACGGAAGGTCGAGTATGGATTGGTCAAGCCCGCGCTGCTGATCCATTGGGATTTCACCCTTCCGGCACATCAACAGGTTTTTTGCGTTACGGATAGTGCGCTCCGTCATGTCGCTTTCCATCGTGCAGCTAAAGTCGAGCGGCAAGTCTTCGCTCGTGATTTCGTATAATGCCATCTTCTGCCGCCCCCTTTATTTAATGAGACCCAGTTTCTTCTGTATGACCTGGTTGATCCGCGCCACAATCCCTGTTCCGCTGCTTTGATTCTTCGCAGCCTCCGTCTGCTGCTGCTGTGTCTGTACCCGTTTCCTGGCAGCTTCAAGCGCGGCGTCCGTCAGCGGCGGACTCTGGTTGGTCGCCTGTTTCGGCGTTTCGCTGGCCCACATTGCTGTCTTCGGCACTTTTGCCCAGGCTTTTTTACGTGCGTCATCAACGCTCACGTTACTGTATCCGACCACGGAGCTGACCGCTCCGCTGCTCCCGGAATAATAGACCCGCACGGAATATTTATAGCCTCCGCCGCTGCTTTGGCTGGTTGTGCTGCCGTCCAGCTTGCTGCACGTTTTCAGCGTCATCGTGACTTCGCAGCTGATCCACATCCCGTTCGGGGCCATAATGATGTTCCCGGCTTTTGCGCTCGTGAGCATCAGGACGCTCGATACCAGCTTTTCGCCCTGGGCGTACATATAGCCGGTCTGTCCGTTCGCGCCGTAATTAACCAGCGTCATCGCCGCTTTCTTGACGTCGCCGACGCCCAGCCGTTTGTCGAAGTAAGCAGTTATGCTTACTTCGTAACCCTTGCTGTTTTTCTTGCTGACATACTTCGTTCCGCCATTTTCTTTGTCTTCGGTTTCAACGCTGCTGCTGACGGAAAGATTGCTGAATCCGCGCACTTCGCTGGCGTTCGCGAAAAATTTCACGTCATGCCATTGAATCAGCACGTTTTCCTTCACAACCTCCGGCGTTCCGGCTGATGCCGGAGCAGTTGCCGTCTGTGACTTTGTGGTAGAGTTCTGTTTTTGGGCTGCGCTGGCCGGTTTGCTTGTGGCTTTTGCAACCGTCATCATAGCTCCTTTTATAGCCGATGCGGCAGCCGCTTTGGCGGCCGGTATTGTCACTTTCGTGGATACTTTGGCGGGTTTTCCCCCGCCGCCGTCAGCAATAGATACCGCAAACATTGCCATCGCGTCAGCCCTCCTTCCACGGCGCCTTCTCCGGCATTTCCGTCATGTCGTCCGGCGGCACTTCAATCACGGGCAGACGCCACATTTCGCCGCCTTCCATGCGCACTTTCAGCGCGTGTTCCGGGTTGGCGCATAGCAGTTCTGCGGCATATCTCTCATGGCCGTAGATATCCCGCGCAATGCCCGCAACGCTTTCTCCCGCGCTGGCCTTATATCCGTACCCGCTCATTTCCATCAGGCGTACACCTCCGCCGCATCTTTCATCTGCTGGTCTGCAAACCACTTCTCGAACCGCCGCTTATCCTCCTGGAGAACCCTGTCCACACCGGTGGCGTCATTGGCGTTGATCGTCGGGCTGTATACGATGGTTGTGGGCGAGTTCTGCGGGTTCGCGTTCAACCCGCCGAAGCGCGATAGGATATCTCCCCATGTAAACCCGCTGGCCGCCCGTGCCGCGTTCAGCAGGGCTGCCGTCCGTTCGCTGTGCTGCTCCGGGATCGCCCATTCAGGCCCAGCCTCGCCGAATATGGACGCGCTTGTGGCACGGCCGCCTTCTGCGAAGAGTTTCTTTCCCGCGATATTGACCGTGATCGTTTTCCCGTTATACTGCGCGATCACGGCTGCAAGCTGTTCCGGGTTGCCGGTCACGTTTTCCGTGAGCAGCTGCCCGTTCTCGTCCCAGATCTTCAGGTGCAGATCCGTCGCGTCGCCGTTGAGGTATTCGGTCAGCGTCTGTCCGTCATGCGCGTCAATCGTCGCGGTCAGCTGCGTATCGTCCGGTGTCATCGTGACCGTGACGCCCTGTTCCGTCAGCTGATCCCACTTGTCCGCAGCGCCTTCGCCGGTGGCCACATTATGAATTGGAATTGCAGCACCGGCCGCCGTTTCCTGGGTTTCCGCCGCGCTCATTACCGCTTCAAGTTCCGCAACCCGCTGTTCCGCTGCGGCCAGCCGGTCATAAAGGCCGCCGCCGGTGAATTCTCCCAGCACATAGCTGCCGTACAACTTTACCTTTTGGGTCATTTCGCCGCTGTTCAGATAATAATCCCAGGGCCGTTGTACCGTTCCGTTAATGATTCCTTCTGCGGTAGCGATCTGTGCCTTCAGGTTTTCAACTTCCTGCTGCGCCTCAAACAGTTCCCTGTTGCCCGAAGTGTATTGGCCTTCAAATTTTTGTCTGTTTTTGTTTGATGCGTAATATCCCGCGCCGGAATTGGTTTCATATTCGCCGAACAGGTCGAGGTTCAGGCCGAACAGGCTGATCGGATCCGTTCTCGTGACGTCAAAAAATCCGTTCGCCAGCTGCTCCATAGCGAAGAATTGCCGCAGGCGGTTGGCCATTTCCGTGTTGCCGTTTTGGGTATAAAAGTCAATCTTCCGCCGAAGAGCATCTTCGCCGCCCATTGCTTGCAGCATATAACCCGTGATCTTCGCCAGCTGCGCCCGTGTGGAGCCGTTGTCAAATCTCGTTCCGTCGCCGGAATAGGTGCTTTTCCCAAACTCCGCCTGAACCTGTTTCAGCGCTTCGTCCGTGGAAAGTGTGCCGCCGAGATATTGATCCGCGACTCCGCGAAGGAACGACCAGTTATCCATCTGGCCGTTTGCGGAAAGCTGGCTGTCCCACAGCGTAAGCTGGAATTGATCCCATGTGGTGTCGATCTCGTCAAGCCGCTGCTGGTGCAGCATTTTGGCGCGTTCCTGTTCCTCTTTGTCGCCGCCGTTCTCAATCAGCCGTGCCAGCTTATCCAGGTAAAGTTCGTTCTCTTTCTGTAATAGCGAGTCACGCTCTGCGGCTGCCGATTTCGACAGCTCATTGATATCGTCAAAGCTGCCCGTCTGCGCCTGAAGCAGCATTTTGCGCATCTGGATCCGCTGTTCTTCTTCCTGTGCCTCTGCCGCAGCCTTTGCGACCATTTCGTTGTACCGGCGGAAATAGGCCAGGATTTCCTCGTACTCTCCCTGATCCAGCTGATCGTCGGCGAAAGCGTTCGTGATCGCTTCGCGCATCCCCTTGCCGATGCTGTCGAGTTCGCCCTTGCTTTCCTCGTAGGCCGCGTTCGTCTTCTCGATAATGCTCCGGTAGATCGGGTCTTCCAGCGCTGCTTCTTCGCCGCCGAAAAGCTGCGTCCAATATTCCGCGTCGCCGCTGGCCGCCGTATAAAGCGCCTCCTGGGCGTATTCATACACCTGGTTCGCCATGTTGAGCAAACCTTCCAGGTCTTCCGGCTTCAGCTTCGCGTTCGTGATCATCAGGCTGAAGAGGTTGCTGCTGAAAGTGCTGCTGGCGGCAGAATATTTGTCTACGGCCTGTCCGAGCGCTTCCTGGAATTGGTCGGTGAATTGATAGGCTTTTCGGAAGTCCTCGCCGAGTCCCTGGACGTATGACGTGATGCTTTCCGTGTCGATCTGCATATCTCCGAAGGTGTCCCGGAGATCTGCCTGTTGCAGCTTTTCAATGGCGGTTGCCGCTGCGGTCAGGGCAATCAGGCCAAGGCCAAGGCCGCCCGCCGGGGTCAGCAATGTGCCGATCAGACGGAAAGCCCCGCCGGCAAGCAGAAGGGCCGGTCCCGCGCCAGCGATGACCTCAAGACCGGCAACCAGCGCGGAAAACTTGCCTTCGTCCATTTCGGCGATGCTGTCTACAATATGGCCGACGTTTTCCATCACGCTTGCAACCTGTCCGGCCAGTTCTTCGCCGACCACCTGTTTAAGCCGCTCGATCTTACTCTCGAAGATCTCGCTTTTGCCGTATGCGGTGTCCATCATGGTCGCAGCCGCGTATTCTCCGTATCCCTCCGCGTTGCCCTGGATCAGTTTGTCCTGAAGCTCCACCGCGTTCTCAAGGGCGGTCACGATGTTCAGGGCGCCGGTAATGCCGCGTGTGCCGAAAATCGTGCTTAAAATGCCAAGCGTGGTCTGGTTCTTCGTGATGTTCTCATATCCGCCCGCGATCTGCGCAAGCACTTCGCCGAGTTCGGCATATATCTGAATCATCGGCTTCGCCTGTCCGTTGTCCTGGAACGCATTAAACCCATAGTCTTCGAGGGTCTGAAGGGCGGCCAGCTTGCTGGCGTCTTCCCGGATCTCCCGGATTTCCTCGTCTGTCGCACCAAGCTGCTCCATGACCTTGCTGGCCACGCCGCTGGGCGCGATAA
>Ga0310786_10002189_pt1 | contig 30379 bp, 23 predicted proteins | sample AusTroGonzalo_MG_FD_203881 | JGI IMG/M metagenome (GOLD analysis project Ga0310786, IMG submission 203881) | Bovine rumen microbial communities from tropical cattle in Woodstock, Queensland, Australia - Gonzalo_03 (v2) (version 2) | ecosystem: Host-associated > Mammals > Digestive system >...
CAGTCCTGCTTACGAAATCAGCGATGCTGAGCGCGAGGACCGTGGCTCTGACATTATATTATATATAGACGATGACTGCAAGGAGTTCCTCGAGAAGGACAAAATTCAGTCACTGCTCACCAAGTACTGCAAGTTCATGGCCGTGCCCGTGGTATTCGGCAAGAAGCAGGAGTGGAAAGACGGCAAGATGCAGGACACCGATGAGGACAACGTTATCAACGACAGCGACCCCATGTGGACCAAGGCTCCGTCGTCACTCAAAGACGAGGACTACAAGAAATTCTACCGCACGCTCTACCCCATGCAGGACGAGCCGATGTTCTGGATTCACCTGAACGTTGACTATCCCTTCAACCTCACGGGTATCCTCTATTTCCCTCGAATCAAATCGAATATTGACCTGCAGCGCAATAAGATACAGCTCTACTGTAATCAGGTATTCGTCACCGATCAGGTAGAGGGTATTGTGCCTGAGTTCCTGACGCTGCTGCACGGTGTCATCGACTCACCGGACATTCCCCTGAACGTCAGCCGCAGCTATCTGCAGAGCGACCGCGAGGTGAAGAAAATATCCACTTACATCACTAAGAAGGTAGCCGACCGTCTGCTCTCGCTCTTCAAGGAAGACCGCAAGGGCTACGAGGAGAAATGGGACGACCTCAAGCTCTTCATCAACTACGGCATGCTCAGCGAGGAGTCGTTCTATGACCGCGCCAAGGAGTTCACATTGCTCAAGGATAACGAGGGCAAATACTTCACACTCGACGAGTACAAAACACTCATCGAGGGCGAGCAGAAGGACAAGGAGGGCACACTCGTCTATCTCTATGCCACCAACAAGGAAGAGCAGTATTCGTACATCGAAGCTGCTAAGGGCAAGGGCTACAGCGTGCTGATGGCCGATGGACAACTCGACGTACCGACCATCCAGATGTTGGAGCAGAAACTGGAAAAGGTTCGCTTCACCCGTGTCGATAGCGACATCATCGACCGACTTATTCTCAAGGATGACGCACCAAGGACAACACTTGAACATGACGTGGCTGACAATCTGTCACAAGTGTTCAAGTCGCAGATTCCGCAGATGGACAAGGCTGACTTCTACGTTGAGGTACAGAACCTGGGCGAACAGCAGCAGCCTGTGGTCATCACTCAAAGTGAGTACATGCGCCGCATGAAGGAGATGAGCCGTTATCAGAGCGGCATGAGCTTCTACGGCCAGATGCCTGACTCCTACAGTCTTGTGCTCAATGCCGACCACCCGCTTGTGAAGAAAGTCATTGACGACTGCACAGCCAATACCGCCGAGCCATTGAAGCCCATCGAGGCGGAATTGAAGGGACAGGAGGCCCGCCTGGCTGCCATCCGTCAGGCTCAGGAGAAGAAGAAGGCTGACGAGCTGACACAGGAGGAGAAAGACGACAAGACCAACACCGAAAAGGCTGTACAGGAGCAGAAGGACAAGAAGCAACAGGTGCTGGCCGACTACGGCAAGCAGAACGACATTGTTCACCAGCTCATCGACCTGGCACTGCTGCAGAACGGCATGCTGCGTGGTGAGGCACTCGACAAGTTCCTGCGCCGAAGCATCGAACTGATTAAGTATTAAGTAAGAGTGTTGGGGAACAACCATACATCTCAAGAACAGAAAAGGGGTACTTCCATTGTGAAGCACCCCTTTTTCGTGTGATTCCGTTGGGACTCGAACCCAAGACCCACAGCTTAGAAGGCTGTTGCTCTATCCAGCTGAGCTACGGAACCAAATCTAGAATTCTCCCTATATTGGTCGAAATCGGGTGCAAAGGTAAAACATTTTTGTGATATATCCAAATGAATTATGGAAGTATTTGAAAATATTTCTCTGTCCACGGCAAGTATTGCCAAGAAAAAGCCTACCTACGTTTCATGCGTAAGCAGGCTCTATAATAACATGTCCAACGAGTATTTTACTACTCGTCGAGCAGAATCTTCATCATCTGGATGGCAGAGTAAGGAATCGGGGTGCCAGGGCCGAAGATAGCAGCTACGCCAGCCTTGTACAGGAAATCGTAATCCTGAGCGGGAATCACACCACCGGCCGTCACCATGATGTCGTCACGACCGAGTTTCTTCAGCTCCTCAATCAACTGCGGAATGAGCGTCTTATGACCAGCGGCCAGTGACGATGCACCCACGATGTGCACGTCGTTCTCGACGGCCATTCGTGCAGCCTCCTCCGGCGTCTGGAACAACGGTCCCATATCGACGTCGAAGCCACAGTCGGCATATCCCGTTGCCACTACCTTTGCACCACGGTCGTGACCGTCCTGGCCCATCTTGGCAACGAAGATACGGGGACGGCGACCCTCACGCTTGGCGAACTCGTCGGTAAGGCGCTTGGCCTCGTCGAAGTCCTTGTCATTCTTTGATTCTGAACTATACACACCTGAAATTGTTCTGATTACTGCTTTGTAACGGCCCACGATTTCTTCGCAGGCATCCGAAATCTCACCCAGGGTACAACGCAACTGGGCAGCCTTGACAGCGAGGTCCAGCAGGTTGTTCTCGCTCTTGCGTCCTTCCTTGAAGTCGCGCACACACTCCGTGATGGCCTTGAGGGCAGCCTGACAGGCAGCCTCATCACGAGAAGCCTTGACTTCCTTCAAACTCTCCTCCTGCTGCTTGCGCACAGCGGTGTTATCCACCTCGAGGATGTCAATAGGATCTTCGTGCTCAAGGCGGTACTTATTGATACCTACGATGGTCTGCACACCAGAGTCGATACGGGCCTGTGTACGGGCTGCCGCCTCCTCAATACGCATCTTAGGCAGACCGGTCTCGATGGCCTTGGCCATACCGCCGAGTTTCTCAATCTCCTGGATGTGCTCCCAAGCCTTGTGGACGAGCTCGTTGGTTAGGGTCTCCACATAGTAGGAACCTGCCCACGGGTCAATCTGCTTGCAGACCTTCGTCTCGTTCTGGATGTAAATCTGCGTGTTACGGGCGATACGGGCACTGAAATCGGTAGGTAGGGCGATGGCCTCATCGAGGGCATTGGTATGCAGCGACTGGGTGTGACCCAATACGGCAGCCATAGCCTCGATACACGTACGACCTACGTTGTTGAAGGGATCCTGCTCGGTGAGTGACCAGCCTGACGTCTGTGAGTGGGTACGCAGGGCGAGTGACTTCGGGTTCTTGGCACCGAACGACTTCACAATCTTCGCCCACAGCAGACGACCAGCACGCATCTTGGCAATCTCCATGAAGTGGTTCATACCGATGGCCCAGAAGAACGACAGACGAGGTGCGAAAGCATCCACGTCGATACCGGCATTGACACCCGTACGCAGGTAGTCCATACCGTCAGCCAGCGTATAAGCCAGCTCAATGTCAGCTGTAGCACCAGCCTCCTGCATGTGGTAGCCGGAGATGGAGATAGAGTTGAACTTCGGCATCTTCTGCGAGGTAAACTCGAAGATGTCAGCGATAATCTTCATGGAGAATGCAGGCGGATAGATATAGGTGTTACGCACCATGAACTCCTTGAGGATATCATTCTGGATAGTACCTGCCATCTCCTCCAACTGTGCACCCTGCTCCAGACCTGCTACGATGTAGAATGCCAGGATGGGTAGCACGGCACCATTCATGGTCATGGAGACAGACATCTTGTTCAAGGGGATACCTGAGAACAAGACCTTCATATTCTCCTCATTACAGATACTTACACCTGCCTTACCCACATCACCAACCACACGGGCGTTGTCGGGGTCGTAACCACGGTGTGTCGGCAGGTCGAAAGCTACGGAAAGTCCCTTCTGACCAGAAGCCAGGTTACGGCGATAGAAAGCGTTGGACTCCTCTGCTGTTGAGAATCCGGCATACTGACGGATGGTCCACGGACGGAAGGGATACATCATGGAGTACGGGCCACGCAGATAAGGAGGAATACCAGCCGTATAATCGAGGTGTTCCATATCTTCGAGGTCTTCTTTCGTATAGACAGGACGCACCTCGATGTGCTCAGGGGTCTTCCAGTTCTCTACGATTCCATTGTCTTTAATCCACTTGGCACCATCTTGAGCCTTGATGCCTGCATAGATATCGATATCTTTAAATTGTTTACGCATAATTCAAGTCTCCTATTCTTTAAATACCAAGTTTCTGATTATATTCCTTGAGGGTTTCCAACACGTTACACTTCACATGAACAAAGTTCTCGATGCCTGCAGCCTTGAGATCCTCTATGCAAGCAGGAGCACCAGCCACAACGAACATAGCACGGCCGTTCAGATACTTGAAGGCAGGGATGGCATACTCAGCATACTCATCATCAGAAGAGCAGATGACCACGATATCAGCCTTGGCCTCCAATGCGGCATCAACACCCTCCTCGACGGTCTTGAAGCCGAGGTTATCGATGACCTTATAACCTGCACAAGCCAGGAAGTTGCAAGAGAACTGGGCACGAGCCTGACGCATGGCAAGGTTACCGATAGTCAACATGAAGGCAACAGGCACCTTTGTCTCCTCCGTGTGGATACGCAGGTCCTCGAAGTCAGCAGCCAGACGGGTGATCTCCAGTTTCTTGAAGGGGGCCTCGTCGGCTGTGGCACAGCAGCAAGCAGAACCCATAGGACGCTTGCCGTCACTTTTCTCCGTGAAGTTGGGGAACTGGTTAGTACCAAGGATGAACTCCTTACGCTTGGCGGCATCACCGTGACGCTTGACGTTCGTAGCGTTGATGTCGTCCTGTACGATGCCCTTCTTGACAGCCTCCAGGAAACCACCCTCATCCTCAATCTTCAGGAAGATTTTCCAAGCCTCCTGTGCCAGTGCATCCGTCAGATGCTCAATATAATAGGAACCTGCAGAGGGGTCAACGATACGGTCGAAATGACTCTCCTCCTTGATCAGCAATTGCTGGTTGCGGGCGATACGCTCACTGAATTCCGTCGGTTTCTCATAAGAAACATTGAACGGCGTCACCACCATTGAGTGTACACCACCCAGGGCGGCACTCATGGCCTCCGTCTGTGAACGGAGCAGGTTGACATACGAATCGAACACCGTTTGGTTGTACGTTGACGTAGTGGCGTTGATAGTCATCTTGCAAGCACAGTCGCACTTCGGCTCATACTGCTTCACAATCTGAGCCCACAGCAAACGGGCGGCACGGAACTTGGCAATTTCCATAAAGTAGTTCTCGCTGACGCCCATGTAGAACTTCATCTGACGGGCAGCAAGGTCCACATCCACACCAGCATCCACCAGTTGCTGCAGGTACTCGTTACCCCAAGCCAGGGCGTAACCCAGTTCCTGCACGATGTAGGCACCGGCATTGTTCAGTGTCTCCGTGTGAACAGTCATCACGTGCGCCTTCGGGTAGTCCTTCAACAACTCTACGATTTTCGGTCCGTCGGCCAGTCGCGATGTCACATCCTTGCCCTTGGTCAACATATTCTCAATGGGGTCAAAGCCCACGGTGAATGACAGTTTCTCCTTGTCGAGGCCCTTTTTCGTGAAATAGGCGTCAACGAGTTCAGCCAGTTTCAGAGCATGACACGGACAGGTACGGAAATTCAGATCGACGATTTCGCAATAGATGTCTTTCAGCAGAGCATCCAATGCCTCAGCAGTCACCAGGTCCTTCGGAATGCGGAAGCCCAGCGAATCGATACCCTTGTTCAGGATGTCAAGCGCCTTCTTGTTGGCCTCTACAGGGTCGTTGACAGCAATGTTCTGACGGACATACCATTCATTATTGTCCTTCTTGTTGCCACGTACGAAGGGGAACTCGCCCGGCAGTGCGTCGGGTGTTTTCAGGTCTTTCAGGTCTTCACGGCGGTAGAACGGCTGCACGTTGAAGCCTTCATTGGTTCTCCATACCAATCGCTTCTGGAAGTCGGCCCCCTTCAGGTCAACCTCGATTTTGTCGAGCCATTCCTGAGTGGTCGGCGCCTGAAACTCGGTAAAGAGTTTTTCTTTGTTTGCCATAATTTAAATACTATTATATAAGTTATTGTTTCAAGTTTTCAGTTCGAAAAGTGATTGCAAAGATAACAACTTATTTTGGAACCGCCGAACTTTTTAATAAATATTTTATATTTATGCTAAGAACATCTGTTCAAACCTGAGTAAAAACATCAGAACACAAACAGATTCTGGGCATCTATTTATCAGCCCCAAAATGTGAAATTATATATAAAGTAATGTTTTAACACAAAATAGTTGGCTAAAATTTGCTCAAAACGATAGAAAATGTGTAATTTTGCAGCGTTTTAGGAAACGTTAGTATAAAAATATGGAATCATTCGAATGGTTAATAAGCCTATTTACCTCAACTGATTCAGTTGCACATATCGCGTTGCTCTATGCCATCGTGATAGCAGTTGGCGTGTATTTAGGTAAAATCAAGATTTTCGGCATCTCGTTGGGAGTGACCTTCGTGCTGTTTGCCGGAATTGTGGCCGGACACCTGAAATTCACAGCCCCCACAGACATCCTCACTTTCATTCAGGACTTTGGCCTGATTCTTTTTGTCTTTATGATCGGCTTACAGGTCGGTCCCGGTTTCTTCGAGAGCTTCGGCAAGGCAGGCATCAAGCTTAACGGACTGGCTGCGACAGCCATTCTGCTGAATATCCTGGTGATGTTTGTCTGTTATTTCATCTTCTTCGACACCAGTGACCCGCAGAACCTGCCCATGATGGTAGGTACGCTATATGGTGCCGTGACCAACACCCCTGGTCTTGGTGCGGCCAACGAAGCCCTGAACACGGTGTTCGGACAGAATGCCCCACAGATTGCGTCAGCCTATGCCTGTGCCTATCCGTTAGGCGTGTTGGGCATTATCGGTGCGACCATTCTCGTCAAATACCTCTGTCAGGTACGATTGGACAAAGAGGAAGACCGCCTGAAAGCAATGGAAGAAACAGCAGCCAACAAGAAGCCCTACAAGATGCATTTGGAAGTAACCAACAAGTATCTGGAGGGTAAGACTCTGTTGCAGGTGCACAACTTTCTGAACCGTGACTTCGTGGTTTCACGAATTGTTCACGAGGGAGAACTGTCGATACCCAACCGCAATACCATTTTCCATCTGGGTGACCAGATGCTCATTGTCTGCGCCGAAGCGGACCAGGAGGCCATCACAGCCTTCATCGGTCCGAAACTCGACATTGACTTCGAGCAGCAGGACCAGCCGCTGGTATCAAAGCGCATCCTCATCACCAATCCCAAAATCAACGGCAAGACGCTGGGTGCTATGCACTTCTCCAGCGTACACGGCGTTAACGTTACCCGCGTTACCCGTCACGGCATGGATCTTTTCGCCTCAGCCAGCCTACCCTTGCAGGTGGGTGACCGCATCATGGCGGTAGGTCCGGAAGATGCTGTTGACCAAGTGGCCAGCAAGATGGGTAACAGTATTAAACGACTGGACGCGCCGAACATTGCCACCATCTTCGTGGGTATCATCATCGGTATTATCTTCGGAAGCCTGCCCATATCAATGGGTTTACCCGTTCCCATGAAGCTGGGTATTGCCGGTGGCCCGCTGATCATTGCCATCCTCATTGGACGTTACGGTTACAAAATCAAACTTGTCACCTACACTACGACATCGGCCAACATGATGCTCCGTGAAATAGGACTTGTGCTTTTCCTGGCCAGTGTCGGCATCAAGGCCGGCGCAGGCTTCTTCGATACCGTAATCGACGGCAACGGACTGCTGTACGTGCTGACTGGTTTCCTGATTACCATCATACCTATTTTAATAATAGGTCCCATAGCTCGCATGCGCTATAAACTCAACTACTTCACTATCATGGGTATGATAGCCGGTACCTATACCGACCCTCCTGCCCTGGCCTATGCAAACAGTATCTGTTCGAAGGAAGCGCCGGCCGTAGGTTACTCGACAGTCTACCCGTTGGCTATGTTCCTGCGCATCTTCACAGCACAGTTACTGATCTTGTTTTTCTGCGGATAATATTAATAAAGCAATAATAAAACCTAAAATGAGAAAATTCGGATTACTGATTGGCACCATGCTCTTGGCCGGCACTTCGTCGATGCACGCCCAGATGGACGCAAGCATCAAGCTGAACGAAGTGATGACGGCCAACAGCAGTAGCCTGCAGGACGAATACGGACAACACGAGGCGTGGGTTGAGATTGAGAACATCTCCCACTCTACCTACAACATCCGAGGTATGTACATCACGACAGACCCCTCCGTACTCGACCAACAGATGAGTGTGCCTGAGCGTATTAAACGCATGAGCATCATCCCCAACGGAGATGACAGGACAAACCTGAGCGGACAGAAGCACATCGTCTTCTTCCTGAACAGCAAGCCCAATCTCGGGGCATTACATCTTGATGTTCATGTGGATTCAACCAAGTCTGTATGGATAGCCCTCTACAACGGCAATGCCACACAACTCATCGACTCTGTGACCGTGCCTGTCCTGAAGGCAGACCAGTCGTTTGCACGCATCAGCAACAACGGCACAGCAGCTGACTGGGAAGTAAAGTCCGGAGACCGTGTCACACCAGGCATTTCGAACATCACGACGGTTAGTGAGTCGAAGATTGAGAAATTCAAGCGTGAAGACCCGCACGGCTTCGGCATGGCACTAATGGCCATGGGCATCGTGTTCTTCTGCCTCGCCTTGCTATGGCTGTTCTTTACCATCTTCGGATCCATCATGAAGCATCAGGAAGCTGCCAAGAAGATGGCCCATCAGCAGCCCATCAAGCCTATCACCAAGACTGTCGAGAAGACCATGGAGGTAGGTCACAAGACGGGTATTCTCCTACAAGAGGGCCTGAAGACAAAGGGTATCGACAAGGAGGTCTATATGGCTGTTATCGGCTTGGCTCTGCGTCAGTATGAGGATGACATCCACGATGTGGAGTCAGGTATCATCACCATCAAGCCGAAAGATACGGGTTGGGATGACGAATACAGTCAGATGACCCATCTGCACGAGGCTTTCATTCCCAGCGACCACAACGCTCCAACCATTCCAACAAATCCAGAATTAAAGTAAGTATATAAAAATGAAAACATACCAGTATAAAGTACAAGGCGTGGACTACGAGGTAGAAATCGCCGAAGTAGAGGGAAAAATCGCCAAGGTAAACGTTAATGGCATCCCCTTTGAGATTGAAATGCAAAAGCCTATCAATGCCGCCAAGCACCCGGCATTGGCCTCTATCAAGAAAACGGCACCTGTAGTCCCTGCTGACGTTCCGGCAGCTGCTCCGGCTGTCGCCACAGAACCTGCGAAGCCAGCTCCGCAGGCAGCTGCTCCCGCAGGTACGGGCAATGCCGTCAAGGCTCCTCTGCCCGGCACCATAATTGCTATCAACGTCAAGGTAGGCGACCAGGTTAATGTCGGCGATGTTGTCATTGTGCTTGAAGCCATGAAGATGCAGAACAACATCGAGGCCGAATACGCAGGAACCGTCAAGGCAATCAATGTCAACAATGGCGACTCCGTCATGGAAGGTTCCATACTGTTGACTATCGGATAAAAGTTAAACGATAATAAAGTAAAAGAACAACAGTATGGGCTTTACAAACTTTATCGCAGAGAACTTCAATGAGTTTCTTACCTATACGGGCTTTGCCAATGCTACGGTAGGAAACCTCATTATGATTATTGTGGGAGTAGTGCTCATCTATCTTGCCATCAAGAAAGACTTCGAGCCGCTTCTGCTGGTTCCCATCGGCTTGGGCATCATACTGGGAAACATTCCCTTCCGTACCGATGCAGGTCTTGAGATTGGACTCTACGAAGACAACTCCGTTCTCAATTTCTTCTATCAGGGTGTGAAATTGGGCTGGTATCCCCCACTCGTCTTCCTCGGCATCGGTGCCATGACCGACTTCTCGGCACTTATCGCCAATCCGAAGTTGGTACTTATCGGAGCCGCTGCCCAGTTCGGTATCTTCGGAGCATACATGACGGCCCTGGCACTGGGCTTTGAGCCTAACCAGGCAGCAGGTATCGCCATCATCGGTGGTGCCGACGGTCCCACGGCCATCTTCTTGTCGTCAAAACTGTCGCCCAACCTCATGGGTGCCATCGCTGTGTGTGCATATTCGTACATGGCACTCGTTCCGCTGATTCAGCCGCCTTTGATGCGTCTGCTCACTACCAAGAAGGAGCGTGTCATCAAGATGAAACCTGCCCGCGAGGTATCGCAGACAGAGCGCATCCTGTTCCCCATCATCGGACTACTGCTCACCACATTCATCGTACCATCAGGTCTGCCCCTGTTAGGCATGCTGTTCTTCGGTAACCTGCTCAAGGAGAGCGGCAAGACCACCCGTCTGGCCAAGACAGCCGGTTCTGCCCTGAACGACATCGTCGTCATGCTCCTTGGTCTTACCGTGGGCTGTTCCACACAGGCCAGCGAGTTCCTGACCCTGAACACCATCTTCATCTTCTTCATCGGTGCCTGCGCCTTCATCCTTGCCACGATGAGCGGTGTCTGCTTCGTGAAGTTCATGAACCTTTTCTTGCCAAAGGATAAGAAACTCAATCCTCTTATCGGTAATGCAGGCGTGTCGGCTGTGCCGATGGCAGCCCGCATCTCGAACAACCTCGGACTGGAGTACGACCGTCACAACTTCCTGCTCATGCACGCCATGGGCCCGAACGTGGCTGGTGTCATTGGCTCCGCTGTGGCTGCCGGTGCCCTTCTGGGCTTCCTGTCATAAATAAACTTTCTGTCTATGTTAGGCAAACTCAATCCATTCCGTTCCATTGCCGGCCGACTGACCATAAGAGTAACAGGAACCATTCTGGTGATATTTACCATCATCACAGCGGTTATCTTTGCTTTTGTATGGGGACTGGGGTTTGGAGCAGGTTTGTTCTACTATAGACAGAAAATAGACAGGTCGAACGAGAAGATAAACAGCATCTTGTCATCTGTCGAAACAGCAGTAGCCAATAACCAGCTTGAGATAGATGAGAATATCAATGCACCGGACAAGATGTTTGACATCACGGAGCACATTCTCCAGCAGAACCCCGACATCGTGGGTTCGGCAGTGGCCTTCAGACCGAATTTCTATCCCAAGAAAGGCCGTCAGTTTGCACCTTATGCCTACCGTCAGGACACACTCATTCTGACCAAGCAACTGGGCTCGGACAGTTATGACTATCATCACATGGACTGGTACGAGGGACCCCTAAAGGAGGGTAAAGGCTATTGGAGCAATCCCTATATGGATGAAGGAGGCGGTGAGATACCCATGGTCACCTATTCGATTCCGCTGAATGGCAGGAAAGAAGAGAAATGCGGTGTGCTGACAGCCGACATTGCATTGGACTGGCTATCCAACCTGATCAAAGAGGAGGACAATGACGACTTTCTGGATACCTACTGCTATGTTGTAGGCCGTGACGGAACCTTTATTGTCCATCCGGAAAAAGAGCTGATACTGAAAGAGACCATCCAAGAGTACTGCAAGAAAACCGATAATGCTGCGGACGACTCGATAGCCATCAGGATGCTTGCAGGAGAACGAGGCACTCAAAGTATCAAGATTGATAATAAACGCCATTTCATTTCCTATGCGCCCATCGAGCGTACAGGATGGTCGATGTGCATCTTTGTTCCTCTTGAGGATCTATATGAGATTGGTTACGTCCTCGGTGCCATTGTGGCCATTATCATGCTATTGGGCGTCCTTGTCGTGTTTGTCGTCTGCTACCTGAATATACGCAGCGTGACGAAGCCTATCAGCCGCTTTGCCTACACAGCAGATCAAATAGCGAAAGGAAACTTCATGGTGATACTGCCCCAGGTGAAGTCAAAGGACGAGATGCTGCGCCTGCGCAACTCATTCGCAACCATGCAGCGCTCGCTCATCAAACAGATTGAGGAAACCAAACAGGTAAACGAACAGAAGGGACGCATGGAGAGCGAGCTACAGATTGCCCAGAACATCCAGATGACCATGCTGCCCAAGAAGTTCCCGCCCTTCCCCGACCGTTCCGACATCGACGTTTATGCACAGCTGAAGCCCGCCAAGGAGGTGGGCGGCGACCTGTACGATTTCTATATCCGCGACGAGAAGCTGCTGTTCTGCATTGCCGACGTCTCCGGCAAGGGCGTGCCGGCCTCGTTGCTCATGGCCATGACGCGTGCTTTGTTCCGTACGGTATCTGCCCACGAAAGCAATCCAGCCAGAATCGTCAGCAACATCAATGGCCCGATGGCTGCAGAGAATGAGTCAGACATGTTCGTGACACTGTTCGTCGGAGTGCTTGACCTGCCAACTGGCCGCATGCGCTACTGCAATGCCGGACATTGTGCACCGCTACTCATCGACAGCACAGGAACCCACATCGGCCCGCTGCCCGTAGAGCCTAACTTGCCTGTAGGTATCTTGCCGGACATGAAATACAAGATACAGGAGACGACCATTGACCCGAACACCACGATATTCCTATACACAGACGGACTGACAGAGGCCGAAAACACCTGTCATGTTCTGTTTGGCGAGGAACGCCTCATAGAAACTTTACGTCCCCTGCCACCTCAGGCTCTGATAGAGCACATTACGGAGACAACCCACCAGTTTGTGGGCGAAGCAGAACAGAGCGACGACATGACCATGCTGGCCATCCTGTATGCCAAGCAGCAATCGGACGTCAAGCTGAAGCGCAGCATTACCCTTCCTAACGATGTGGAGGAGGTGCCACAGTTGGCTGTCTTTGTCGATGAGGTATGCGAAGCCCTGGAACTTGACATGTCTCTCACCATGAACATGAATCTGGCACTCGAGGAGGCGGTGGTCAACGTCATGAGCTATGCCTATCCAGCAGGAACCAAAGGCAACGTGAACATCGAGGCGGAAGCTGACGAAGAAAGGCTGAAGTTTGTCATCAGCGACAACGGCATGCCCTTCGACCCCACGGCAAAAGAAGAAGTCGATACCACCCTTAGTGCCGAAGAACGCCAGATTGGCGGTCTTGGCATCCATCTGGTCCGTCAGATCATGGACTCCGTCAACTACGAATATACAGACGGAAAGAACGTACTGACATTAAGGAAAAAATATAAAGTATGAAAGGAAAGGAAAACATAGTGAAGTCAAAATGGATGATAGGCCTGTCGCTGATCATTTCCTGCTTGTCATTTAGCAGCGCGGCTGCGCAAGATAAGTTCATCTTCACGCCACAATGGAGCGCACAGGCACAGTTTGCCGGCTACTACGTTGCTCAGGAGAAAGGTTTCTACAAAGAAGCCGGTCTTAACGTTGAAATTGTTCACCCGTCCGTCACCCAATCAGCGATAAGACGCGTCAGTAACAACGAAAGCCACGCCACGACCTTGCAACTGGCGCAGGCCTTAGACGTCATGGACTATGGAACTCCTTTGGTAAACATTCTGCAGACCTCCATGAATAATGCCCTTATCATCGTTTCACGACGGGGCAAGAACCCCCTTGAGCAGAGAGGCGAGAAGGTGGGCACGTGGAGCGCAGGCTTCGGACAGATTGCCATCTGCATGAGTATGAAGGAAGGCATGAACTACCAATGGATACCTTTTGCAAGTAACATCAACCTATTCCTGTCGGGAGCCATCGACGCCACCTTGGCCATGAGCTACAACGAGTATTACCAGCTGTTGCAGACAGGCATCACACTAAGCGAGAACAACGTTTTCCGATTCTGTGACCACGGCTACAATGTTCAGGAAGACGGCGTCTATATGACTCGTTCCTACTACGAGAGTCATCGCGACCAGGCCCGTCGTTTTGCGGATGCCAGCAAGAAAGGCTGGGAATGGGCAGCTGCCCATCCTAAGGAGACGCTCGACATCGTGATGCGTTATGTGAAGAAAGACCATATTGCCACCAACCGTGTCATGCAGAAACTCATGTTGGACGAGGTGCTGAAGCTGCAGGTTGATCGTGAAACAGGAAAGCGTGAATTCCGTCTTCGACCAGACATGTTGAAGCTCGCCAACAAGCTGATGCTCGACTGCAATATGCTGTCACGGGAAATCACCTACGATGAAATCATCGCAAAATAATTCTGGCCTATGAAAAATCCTATCCACTATATCCGGCAATCACTATCCATCAGGCTCAGCCTATGGATTGTCATGTTTGCAGCCCTGGTCTTTATGATTGCGCTCGGCTTCATGTTCTATGAATCACGCGAGGCCGTCCGCCGTGAAGCCATCAAGCACGCCACACAGATCCTGGACAATACTGCTGAAAGGGTCAACACCATCCTCACAAAGGTTGAAGTAGCCACCAACAATACCGACTGGCTCGCCGCCCGTCATCTGGACGCTTCAGATTCCATGTATGTCTATAGCCGCCGCATTCTCCAAAACAATCCGGACCTGAACGGCTGTTCCATTGCCTTCGAGCCCTATTTCTTCAAGGATCAAGGACGTTATTTTTCGGCCTACTCCATCAACAAGAACGGTACGATAACGACAACACAGGAAGGCGACGAGTACTATGAGTATTTTTCCATGGACTGGTATCAGCTTCCCAAACTGCTCGACCGTCCATGCTGGACGGAGCCCTTCACGGATCTGACCACAGACAAGGAATTCTCTCCCGAGCGCATCATCTCCTACTGCAAGCCCATCAAGGACAGCGATGGCAAATACGTCGGCACCATCTCCGTTGACTTGTCGCTCACATGGTTGTCAAACACCATCTCAGCCGTCAAGCCGTTCCCAAACTCCTACAGTATCATGATTGGACAGAGCGGCACCTATTTCGTACACCCCGACACGACGAAGCTTTTCTATGAGTCCATCTTCACCCAGACATTGCTGGAACCCGACACGGCCCTGACGAGTCTCGGACACGCCATGCAGGCCGGCGAGGAGGGAATGCGCCAGATGAACATGGACGGCAAGCCCTGCTATGTGTTCTACAAACCGTTGGGAACAACAGGATGGAGCGTAGCCATCGTCTGCACAGAGGGTGACATCTTCGGCGGCTATTACAAACTGCTGAACACCGTTATCGCCATTCTCATCATCGGACTGCTGATTATGCTCTTCGTCTTCAGACACATCATCAAGAGAGAGTTGAAGCCACTTGAGAAACTGGCCTATCAAGCAGAGACCATTGCCTCGGGACAGTTTGACAAGACCCTGACTCCCACCAACAAAATCGACGAGATCGGCAAACTCAACCAGTCGTTCACCAACATGCAGCACTCGCTCACCCGGTATATCGAGGAACTCAAGAAAACGACTGCCTCCAAAGCCCAGATAGAAAACGAGCTGCATATTGCCAGCAGCATCCAGATGGCGATGCTACCCAAGATATTCCCGCCCTACCCCGACCGTGACGAGATAGACATCTACGGCCAGCTGATGCCGGCGAAGGAGGTGGGCGGCGACCTCTACGACTTCTACATCCGCGACGAGAAGCTGTTCTTCTGCATCGGCGACGTCTCGGGCAAGGGTATTCCCGCCTCGCTGGTCATGGCCGTCACGCGAACGCTGTTCCGCACCGTCTCGTCCCACGAGTCACAGCCCGACCGCATCATGAGCACCATCAACCGTGCCCTCTCCGACGAAAACGAGTCGAACATGTTTGTCACGCTGTTCATCGGAGTGCTCGACCTGCCCACAGGGCGTATGCGCTACTGCAACGGCGGACACGACGCCCCGCTACTGGTTGGTGACAGCGGCATCGGTCTGTTGCCTTGCGAATCCAATCTGCCTGTAGGCATCATGGGCGACTGGAAGTTCATTTCGCAAGAAACCATGATTGACCCGCAGACGCTTATCTTCCTCTATACCGACGGACTAACCGAGGCAGAGAACATCAGCCATGAGCAGTTCCAGGATAACCGCATCTTGGAAACGGCACAACAGAGCTCCCGCAATCCGAAGGAGTTTATCCAGAAGATGACCGAGGCCGTCCACCATTTCGTAGGCGATGCCGACCAAAGCGACGACCTCACTATGCTGGCCATTCAATATACCCGCCAGCAGAACCAAAAGATACGCCTGCAGCGCACGATAACGCTGCCCAACGATATTGAACAGGTACCGCAGTTGGAGTCTTTCGTCAACGAGGTCTGCGAAACCCTGGGAATGGACCCGAGCACCATCATGAGCATGAACCTCGCCCTCGAGGAGGCCGTGGTCAACGTGATGAGCTATGCCTACACGGCCGGCACGCGGGGCAATGTAGATATCGAGGCACAGGCCAACGAACGCCGTCTGAAGTTCACCATCAGCGACTGGGGCATCCCCTTTGACCCTACAGCGAACAAGGAAGTTGACACTACTCTGTCGGCGGAAGAACGCCCCATCGGCGGACTCGGCATCCACCTGATTCGGCAGATGATGGACAGCATCAACTACGAGCGAATTGACGGCAAGAACGTTCTAACGCTGCGAAAGAAACTCGAATAAGCGAGGATTTAATATTTTTTAACGGTGACTATAGGAAGGTAGTTGTAGTTTTTTAATACATTTGCAACAGATAAAAGGAAATGACTGACGTCATATTATCAAGTTTCATCAGTCTGTTTGCTCTGTTTGGAAAGGAAGAGCAGGTAGATGAGGTACGGGCAAAGGAAATGCTCGTCAGCTTTTTGCGTCATCATTTCGGAATCCGCAACATTGACCTTTATCTCGACCTGTACAGTGACATGCGCATGGCCTACGAGATGACCGAAGGGCTGAACAGCGAAGAGACTGTCAACGGTATCTGCTCCACGCTACACGGCAAGATACCCAGACATGAGGAGGCTCTCCTGCTGCTGCGTCTCATGGAGTTCTGTAGCGACGACGGCCTGCAGGCCATTTCCATGTTTGACACCATGGCGCAACAGTTCCATATCTCCGAGGACCAGTACAAGGACTTCACCGACTTCGTTAACAACAATCCGACGGAGCATGTCATGATGCACCACATCGACGGCATTGCAGGAACGCTGAAGACGCTACTGGACCCGGCTACCGGCTTCCTCATCTTCACCTATCTGCAAGGAGCAGGTCAGAAAGCCCAGGCTTCAGGTTCCAAGTCCCAGGCCGACACCGTTCTCCTGAACGATGTTCCCGTACTGCCCGGCGCCTATCAGATATGGCAGCAGAGCAGCGTGCTGAAAAGCACCTATGCCCAGCCGGTTTACTACTCTTCCATCATCAGGACCTACGAAAACCGCGATGAGTCCAACGGCGACAAGCACCCCGTGACATTCTGCGGCCACAACATTAATTTCCGTTTCCCGAACAGCGACAACGGCATGCACAACATGAGCTTCACGCTCAAGAGTGGTGAGCTGCTGGCCATCATGGGTGGTTCGGGTACGGGTAAGACTACCCTGCTCTCGCTGCTCAATGGCACCCTGACGCCTCAGGAAGGCAGTGTCACCATCAACGGGCACAGCATCTCGGAGCCCGCCGCCAAGGACCTGATAGGCTACGTGCCACAGGACGACCTGCTCATCGAGGAGCTGACGGTCTATCAGAACCTCTGGTTTACCGCCAAGCTGTGCTTCGAGGGACTGCCCGAGGACGAGATCAACCACCGTGTCACGAAGACCCTGAAGGACCTGGGACTTGATGCCATCAAAGACCTGAAGGTGGGTTCGCCCATCAACAAATACATATCGGGCGGTCAACGCAAACGACTGAACATCGCCCTCGAGCTGATACGCGAGCCGGCCGTGCTCTTTCTGGACGAGCCGACGTCGGGACTGTCCTCTGCTGATACGGAGAAGGTCATCCTGCTGCTCAAGGAACAGACACTCAAGGGAAAGCTCATCGTGGTGAACATCCACCAGCCGTCAAGCGACGTCTATAAGCTGTTCGACCGTCTGTGGCTGCTCGACAAGGGCGGCTACCCCGTCTTCGACGGCAACCCCATCGACGCCATCACCTATTTCAAGGAGGCTGCCAACTACGCCGATGCCGAGACCAGCACCTGCCCCACCTGCGGCAACGTGAACCCGGAAATCGTGCTGAACATCATCGACGAGAAAACGCTCAGTAATACCGGTGAGTTGTCAGACGAGCGCAAGATGTCGCCACAGGACTGGCACGAACTCTATCTGAAGCACAGACAGGAGACACCGGAACCGCAGCCGACGGACATTCCGAAGTCCGACCAGCGGAAGCCCAGTGCCCTGAAGCAGTTTGCCATCTTCCTCTACCGTAACGTCAAGACGAAGATTACCAACGTGCAGTACTTGGCCATCACGCTGTTGGTGGCTCCGCTGCTGGCCGTCATTTGTGCGCTGCTCACCCGCTTCGCACCGCCCGAGGGCTACAGCATCATGAACAACAAGAACCTGGTGAGCTACTTCTTCATGGCCGTCATCGTGGCCACGTTCATCGGCATGAGCGGCTCGGCAGAGGAAATCATCAAGGACCGTGCCCTGCTGAAGCGCGAACGGTTCCTCAACCTCTCCTATGGCAGTTATATCTGGTCGAAGATTATCTACATGGCCGGCGTATCACTCATCCAGACCCTGCTGTTCATCGTCATCGGCAACACCATCATGGGACTGCACGGGCTGTTTCTGACGTGGTGGATTATCCTGTTCGTGACGACATTCCTGGCAGGACTGACCGGCCTGCTGCTCTCGCAATGCCTGAACTCGGTAGTGGCCATCTACATCACCATTCCGCTGCTGCTCATCCCACAGATCCTGCTCTGCGGACTGGTAGTGAGCTTCACCGACCTGACGCCCAAGAGCACGACAGGCAACGTGCCGCTGATCGGCGACATGATACCCTCGCGCTGGTCCTACGAAGCACTGGCCGTCACGTCGTTTACCAACAATGAATATGAGGCACCGCTGTTCGCCTCGGACAAGGAGAAATACGAGACACAGTTCTACAACATGGGCTTCCTCTACGAGCTGCAATCGCAACTGGAGACGCTCAAGGACGAGCAGAAGAACGGCAAACCGGTCAAGCCCGAGCACATGGACATCATCCATGAGAACCTGCCCGTCATCACCGCCTACTGCGGCCTGCAGCCCTATCAGGGCAACGACTCCTACGAGTCGCTCAAGCAATACATGAAGGAGGCCGAGGACCTCCTGGCCGCCCGCAGCAACAAGATTACGCTGAAGGCCGACGCACAGACGGCCCAGTTCATACGCCGCAACGGAAAGGACGCACTCATGCAGCTCAAGCGCGACAACTACAACCTAAAGCTGGAAGAATGCGTCGTCGGTGCCGACCAGCATAGCATGCTCGAAGTCGTAGGCACGACCATCGTCCCCCGTACGGGCACCATCTTCCTGACACCCCGCAACAGCATGGGACGCGCCCCGTTCTACAGCAGCGAGAAGATCGTGGGTTCCTGGCACGTCAAGACCCTGTGGTTCAATATGGCGGTCATGCTACTCATGAGCATCATCATGACGGTGCTGCTCCTGACCGACTGTCCAGGCAGATACGTGAGAAAGAATTAAAACATGAACAAAATCGAATAAACTTATATTTATTAATAATTTAAAATTCAAAAACAATGAAAAAATTATCAGTATTAGCTATTGCATTTGCAGCCTTTGCTTTTGCTGCATGCACAGGTCAAAAGAGTAACCAGAACACGGAAACGGCCGACAGCGTAAAGACCTTTGAGCAGGAACAGATCGAGGCCAACATCAAGGTTCAGATTGACAGCATTTCGGCCGAGCTCGGTAAGTTGCAGCAGCTGCCCTTCCTGCAGGAGAACAACGGTGGCCTGCAACTGACCAAGGAGGAGAAGCAGGTGAAGCCCGAGTACCTGCTCAATGCCAATGCCGCCGAGGAGGCAGCTACACTGGCCGAGAAGTACCGTCTGCTGAGTGCGCTGATGGTTGACAAGAAGATTGCGACCCTCTACGAGATGCCCGTCGAGGACTATGACAAGGCCATCTCCAAGCTGACCGCCGATATCAATGATCCTTCATTCAAGGCTGTCGAGGACACCAACACGCTGTTCGAGACCACCAACACGCTCTATGATGCCATGAACGAGAACGGTCGCATCAACTACTTCTGGCAGCTGGCAGCCGCCGCTCTCGTTGAGCAGCTCTACGTTGTCAACCAGAACTCTGACAAGTTCCTCAGCGTATTCAACGACGACGCTGCCTCTAACGTTACCTACCGCATCATCCTGCTGCTCGACGCCGTTAAGCGCCTGGAGGCTTACGACCCCGAAATCAAGCCCGTGGCTGACGCTCTGGCTCCGCTGTACGTGCTCAACGCTACCTCTGTATCTGAGCTGAAGACCCAGCTGGCAGATGCCAAGGAGCAGATCGAGGCTGCACGCAAGGCTCTGGTGAAGTAATACGAGGGCTAGTCCCCCCCGAGACAATACATTCAGGAATTAGGAATTAGCACATGATTCCTAATTCCTGATTCAAAACTTGAATAAGAAAATAAAAACATACAACAATGATATTCGATATTAAAGAAGAGAATGGCGGCATGGTTGCCTGCATTCATGGACGTCTTGACACGCCCGCTTCCGTGAAAGCACAACAAGAAATTGTACCCTTACTGGAGAACGCCGACAAGGAGATTTTACTCAACTGCTCAGAACTGGAGTACATCAGCTCGTCAGGCCTGCGCCTGTTCCTGACCATCCGCAAGGAGACAGCCGCCAAAGGTGGCAAGGTCATCATCGAGAATGTCAGCGACGACATCAAGAAGGTATTCATGATGACAGGTTTCTTCAACCTGTTCGAAATCCGCTAAGTACACGGCCCATGGACAACTACGGACTCGACTTGCACTGCGAGATGCTGCTTGAGGAGTATCGCCACCAGCTGCCGCTCTACGAACGGCTGCAGGAACTGGTGATGCAGACCATACGCGATCAGGTCAGCCAGACCGACATCAGCGTGAACAGCATGGAGTCCCGTATCAAGGAAGAGAAGTCGTTTGTCGGCAAGCTCAAGCGAAAGGGATACAAGTATTCTGAGCTCAGCGACATCACCGACATACTCGGTGTCCGCGTCATCACGTTTTACAACGAAGAGGTGGACCGCATCGCGTCACTCGCCGAGAGCGTGTTCGACATCGACTGGCAGAACTCCGAGGACAAGCGTCTGAAGCACGAGTTCCACAGCTTCGGCTACAACTCGCTACACTACATCTGCCGCCTGCGCGAGCCCGTACCAGCCGAACTCAAGAACTTCCGTTTTGAGCTACAGATACGCACCGCCCTACAGCACGTTTGGTCCGCCATACAGCACGACATCGGCTACAAAACAGAGCTGGAGATACCCATTGAGCATCACCGCAGCCTGAGCCGACTGGCAGGACTCCTGGAACTGGCCGACAACGAGTTCAGCCGTATCCGCAACGCCATCGCCGAATACCGTCACCGCATCAACAGCCTAGTGCAGAACGGACAGTTCAACGAGGTAGTGCTCGACAAGGAAAGTTTCCGCAGCTATCTTTCGCGCCGCCCCTACGACAAGCTCAACCGCAAGATAGCAGCCATCACACAGGCAGAAGTGCATACTGCCTCGCTCCTGCCCTTCGTCAACGTGCTGAAGCACCAGGGCCTAAAGACACTGGGCGACGTCGAGCTCATGCTGAAGGAGAACGTTGACGACGCCTACCAACTGGCACTCTACCAGCTGGGCACTACCGACATCGACATCCTCTCCGAGACCATCGGCCTGCAGAACCTCTGCATCGTCTATATCCTCAAGAACGGTGGCGGCAAGCCCGGACTCATCCAGATGTTCGAAGAACTCAACGGTCCCTCACCCTACAACGAGACGCTGGCATCCATCGTGCTGGAGCAGGCCCAACGCCTCAAATTCATGAACCAGTAGCTCTCCACATGAACCAAAGCCGTCCCCACATCGCCATCATCGACAGCAACACCTTGGCCGTAATCGGACTCAAGCAGATGCTGCAGAACGTCATGCCCATCATGACTGTTGATACCTTCGGCACGTTCAGCGAGTTCGAGGAATCTGTACCCGAGCGATACTACCACTACTTCGTGTCCATGAACATCGTCGTGCAGCACCGCGCGTGGTTCACCGACAACCAGCGTAAGACCATTGTGCTTACGCTCTCGCTCAGTGACACATCACAGCTCAGCGATTTCCACTCCCTCTGCATCAACCAGCCCGAGCCCCAGCTCATCCGTCAGCTCCTAATGCTGGTGCAGCACGCCCACGGCAACGGGCGCAACCTTCCCCCCATGCCCCGCATCCTGCAGCAGAAGATTCTCTCTGACCGCGAGATAGAGGTCATGTCGCTCATCGTGCAGGGATTCATCAACAAGGAGATTGCCGACCGCCTGAACATCAGTCTGGCAACCGTCATCACCCACCGCAAGAACATCATGGACAAGCTGGGCATGAAGAGCGTCAGCGCCCTCACCATCTACGCCGTCATGCACGGATACGTCGATATCAACAAGATATAGAGGCCTTCATTTTACACAATTCCCCCGCCACTCCAGATGTGAGAGGAATGACTAAGGAAGGATGTATTAAAGTATGTCTTGTACTGAAATAGGTTGAGGAAAAATTTGTAGCCAGCAATGGCTCCAAGCATATCTAACTAACTATATCCATTAACCATTCAAACAAATTACAATTATGGGACAAGTTAACAACATTCAGCTGAAGATTAATCTGAAGCGCAACAACAACCGAAAGAGCGACTACTACGGTAAACTCTATGGCTACACCGAGACGCAGAACACGTTGTCCATGCGCGGACTGGCCAAGCACATCTCCGACCACGGAACCATCTTCACCCGCGACATCGTGGAGGGTGTCATCACCAAGCTCTGCGAGTGTATCCCCGAACTGGTGGGTCAGGGCGTGCCTGTCAAGCTGGACGGCATCGGCACGTTCTACCCAACGGCGCAGAACGAGAAGGGCGGCATCGACAGCATCGAGGATGCCAAGGAGACGAAGCCCAACGCCGTGCTGACGGGCATCCACGTGCGTTTCCGTCCTGACGGCACGAAGCTGGACAACCTGACCAGCAAGGCGTTCAAGGAGCGTTGCTCGCTCGTCTGGGGTGACCTCGTGGAGTTCACCATCGGCGAGGACAACAAGAAGCGTTACACCAAGTCGCCCATCAGCAACCCGCTGCCGGAGGAGGAAGATCCGGAGCCTTAAAATGAAGAATAAAGAACGCGAGCTAAAGCGAGAACGAAGTGGCAATAAAGATTGAAAAATGAGCGGATATTCTCATTAGGACAGCCGCTCTTCTCTTTGTTCCGAAAGTGACAAAAGTGAAATGACATTAAGCATACCCCTTTTTTCGGAAATCATTTAATTGATGTGGAACTTGCCCAATAAGCGGAGAAGAGTTCATGCACGATATTGCTAATTCCTAGCTTACATTGCTCGTATATCCAAAAATTATTGTATTTTTGCAGCAAAATTGAGTACTTATAAAAAGCAATCTTAATCAAATTATAATCCAAGGCATTATGAAACATTTTGTGAAAGTATCTATGATGGCGCTCGTCGCTATGTTTGCATTCAACTCAGTTGCTGATGCTCAGAAGTGGGTTTATCAGGCCAGCTTCAGCGAGGGCAGAGCCTGCGTGAAGGACAAGAATGGCAAGTGGGGCTACATCGACGAGAGCGGCAAGGTGATTAGTCCTTGCAAGTGGAGAAGCAACATGTATTATCAAGAAGGTATGGGCTGCGTGATGAACGACGAAGAACTGTATGGCTACCTTGACCTTGACGGCAATCAAGTCATCCCCTGCCAGTTTGTTTACGCCTATTTCTTCTCCGAAGGCCTTGCAGCTGTGGCTATTCGTGAGGACTATTCCCGAAAGTATGGCTATATCGACAAGACGGGTAAGATCGTCATTCCCTGCCAGTGGGAAAATGCTTATTCGTTCGAGAATGGCGTAGCCAAGGTACAGGTAAAGCTGGATGATGGCGAGCGCGTCTGGAAGAAAATCGACAAGACGGGTAAATATATTGAATAGGTAACTATATCAGTTAAACGACGATGAAAAGCTACATAGCGGCGCCCGGCTTTGCCGCTGGTGCCGCTTATGCATTGATATAGTTTTTCGTACACATATCATAATAGAGGGCTTCGAGCTCCTGAAGAGTCAAGTTCTCCACGGAATGCTCTATCACACGTATCAGCTCCTCGCGCCGATAATCGTCTGACTGTCCGAATCTTCCTGTGTAGGCCATAATCAAACCTCCTGTTTCTTTTTTTTGTTAAATATGGCTGCAAATATACGAAAAAACGGAGAATAATGAGTATCTTTGCGCAGAAAATATCAAAATTCGACAATTTAGATAACCTACACAAAAACAAAGACTATGGACAGAAGAGATTTCATCAAAAAAGCTACCATGATGGCAGCCGGAGCAGCTGTTGTATCACCCGTTTCGGCCATGCTTAATACGGTGGCGGGCAAACAGTGCAAGGTGCTCATGATCAACGGCAGTCCGAGAGCTGACGGCAACACGTTCTGCTGCCTGCAAGAGATTGAGGCGACGTTACAGAAACACGGCATAGAGACGGAGATTGTCCAGATAGGCCAGAAGCCCGTCCGCATGTGCATCAACTGCGGTGCCTGTCACCGCAACAGGGGAAAGGGCTGTGTGTTTGACGACGACCTCTGCAGCGTGATTACCGAGAAGATGGCTACGGCTGATGCGCTCATCGTGGGGTCTCCCGTGTATTACGGTCAGCCCAATGGTGGCGTACTGGCGCTGATGCAACGTCTGTTCTTCTCGGCCGGACATCTGGTGCAGAACAAGCCGGCTGCGGCACTGGCGGTGTGCAGACGAGGCGGTGCTACGGCTACGCTACAGACCATGAACATGATGTTCGAGATGATGAACATGCCCGTGGTCACCTCGCAGTACTGGAACATTGCCTATGGTGCCGGCAAGGGCGAGGTGAAGCTCGACACCGAGGGTATGCAGACCATGCGCACGCTGGCTACCAACATGGCCTTCCTGTTGCAGAAGATTCATGCGGACGGCGATGCTGCACCCAAGCGCGACGAGCGGCCCCAGTTCACGAACTTCATACGCTAAAAACAGCCTTATAACATAAAGAACGAAATAAGAACTAATGAAAATCATAGACGAACAACTGATTAACAGCGTGGCGGAAGAGGCCAAGAAGTCGCCACGACTGAGAAAGAACTACAACTTCCATCAGAGCCTCGACGACAAATGCCACCGTTTCCTGAATGCCCTGGAGCCCGGCACACTGATTCCCGTGCATCATCATCCTGACAAGGACGAGACCTTTGTCATCCTGAGAGGCGAGGTCAGGGTGACGACCTACAATGACAAGGGCGAGGTGCTGGCCTCCTGTATCCTCAGCCACGAACGCGGCACCTACGGCATAGACATTCCCAAAAACGTTTGGCACGGGCTGGAGTGCCTGACACCTGCCGTCCTGCTGGAGTGTAAGGCGGGCCCCTTCGTCGAGCACGAGGTGGACGGCATCCTGGAGGTGAAGAGCGGCAGGGACATCTATCTGGCCGGAGGATGTTTCTGGGGAACGGAACACTACTTCAAGCAGATAGAGGGTGTGGTGGAAACGGCAGTAGGCTTTGCCAACGGCCACACGGCAAACCCCACGTACAAGGAGGTCTATACTGACGCCACGGGATATGCTGAGACGGTACACGTGAAGTACAATCCCGACGTGGTGAGCCTGGAATTCCTGTTGCAGATGTTCTTCAAGGCCATCGACCCGACAAGCCTCAACAAGCAGGGGCATGACGAGGGGACGCGTTACCGTACTGGCATCTACTATACCCACGCCGAGGACTTGCCTGTCATCGAGAAGGTGTTTGCCGAGGAGCAGAAGAACTATGAGCAGCCCCTAGCCGTAGAGAAACTTCCCTTGGAGAATTTCTATACAGCCGAGGAGTATCACCAGGACTATCTCGACAAGAACCCTACGGGCTATTGTCATCTACCCCTGTCGCTATTCGAATTTGCAAGACAGGCGAAGCAGCGGACTACTTCGCAATCTGATAGCCCAGAACCACAGCAATAAGTCCGAGAGCAAGACTTACGAGGGTGTAGAGCACAGCAGAGAGCATCGCGCCGTCACGACTCAGAAGCAGGTTCTCGTTCATAAACGTGGAGAAGGTCGTGAAGGAGCCACAGAAACCTGTCACAAAAACGAGTTTTGTGGCAGGTGAAATCTGTCCTCCAAGTGATAATCCGGACAGGAGCCCCATCAGGAAACAGCCCACGACGTTTACCGTCAATGTACTCCAGGGGAAGCCGACGGTCACCCACGACTGAATGACCTTGCTCACCAGGTAGCGTGCGCCACCTCCGAAAAAGCTCCCGGCACAGACTAAAAGTAGTTCTTTCATGCGATAGCTCGTCTTATTACGCTTGTCTTATCATTTCTCTTAGAAGAACTTCACGATGTCATCCAGGGGTCTGCGTTCTGGACGGTTGGGTTCCTCGGCCCGGTATCCCAGCGAGATGACTGCCATGATTGTCTCGCTCTCGGGGATATCAAAGAGCTTACGGAGTTCGTCAGCGTCACGCATTCCCATGATGAGCGTGTCGAAACCCATAGCACGAGCCTTCAGAATCAGGTAACAATTACTCAGACCATTATCGTAGGCACCCCATCCGTCGCCTACCTCATTCGTCTGGCTGCCCTGGAAGAAGCCAGACTTACCCCGCTCGAACGTGGAGACAATCAGGACCGGTGCATCCTTGATTCGTTCCTTATTGCCGCCAACCAGGTCCTGAACGGCTGCAAGCTTCTCGTTACTGATGGCTACGTAATACTTGGTCGGCTGCTGGTTGGCCCACGACGGAGCCTCCTGCGTAGCTGTCAGAAGCTCGCGAACCTCGGCCTCTGAAATCTTCTTCGTCGCATCGTAGCTGCGGACGCTGCGTCTTGTTGTCAGTACTTCGTCGAAAGACACGACTTCCTTCGACGTCTCTTGTTTCTCGCTACAGCCTGTTGTGGCCAGAAGTGCTGCCAAAGCACCCAGAATCATCACTTTTTTCATTGTCATACCAGTTTAGTTTTTAAAAATGTTGGTGCAAATATAATGATAATTCCGTAATTATCACTAACTTTGCAAATAAAATAATGTAAAATCTGAAAAAGAGACATGATTAGAAAAGCCTGCAAAGAAGACATCAAGCGTATCATAGAACTACTGCATCAGGTGAACATGGTACATCATGTGATACGTCCAGATCTGTTCAAACCCCACACGACCAAATACAACGAGCAGGAACTGGAAGCGATGCTCGACAATGACAGCAAGCCCGTCTTTGTCTTTGACGACGACGCGCAGCCCTCAGGGACGCCTTGCCCGCAAGGAAAGGTGTTGGGCTACGCCTTCTGTCAGGTCTCCGAGGTCAGGGGCCACCAGTTACTGGAGGACATCAAGACACTCTATATCGACGACATCTGTGTGGACGAGAATGCCCGCGGCAAACACGTCGGAAAGGCGTTGTACGAATACGTTCGTGACTATGCGAAAGCTATTGGTTGTAACAACATCACGCTGAATGTATGGGAAGGCAACGAGCCTGCGCTGCGCTTCTATCGCAACATGGGCATGAAGGTGCAGAAGACGACGATGGAGGTCTTCCTCGAATAGCCGAAGTCTGACGGCTATGCGCGGAATATTGCTTGTTCTGTGGCCATCGCAATTTGTTATATCTCGTATTAGTTTCTGTTTACAAAACCCTTGGCCTTCAGCCATTGAATCATCTGAGCGCTCCAGGTCTCCGTCGTCGTCTCGCCAGTTTCAGGCATCAGTTCGTAGGGGCCCTTTCCATCGCCATACATGTGCAGCTCGGCATTGGCCCCGGCTTTCTTCCATTCCATAAACAGCGCAACAAGACCTGCTGCCACATTAGGATGGTCCACACGTGTCATAATGAGCAAGGGAGGTGCATCGGCAGGTACCGTGACAGGCATCAACGATGGTCCGAAGTTCGTACAGAGGAAGTCCGGGCGTTCCGTCGGCTCGGCTGACATCGTAGCAGCAATAGCTACGCCGCCACCTGCCGAGAAACCGAGAAAACCTATCTTGTCCTTACTGATATGCCACTCGTCAGCGTGCTCCCTAACCATACAGACAGCAGCCTTGGCATCCTCGGCAGCCAGACGGATGATGGAGTCGCCATAGTCGAAGTGCATCGGGTTGGCATCGGCCTGAGGAAACTGATCAGGATGCGTCACATCCACCATCGGAGGCATCTGCATGCCCTGTGGCATCTGTCCCCCACCCTTGTTCAGATGATAGCGCAGACCGATAGCGGCAATGCCACGCTCATTCAGAAACGAGGCCATCCTGACGACATCGCTCTCCCACGACAGCCACCTCATGGCACCGCCCGGACACAACACGACGGCACAGCCATTGGCCAGTTCCTGTTTGGGTAGATAGACCTCGATAAGAGGCTTTTCCTTCTCGTCCATCGATTTGTCACCAGTAGGAAGGAAATACTGCTTCTGTGCTGATAACGTAGTGGACACGAGCAGCATACAGAATAATACTAAATGTTTCATTGTTACATCTAAGTTCATAAAATCATCTGACTTCTCGGAGCAGCGAGAATCAACTTTTGTTAAATGTCGATGCAAATTTAGCAAAAAATCCCTGATTATCAATATCTTTGCAAATAAATTAATTGAATTTTACGTATCACGCGTATAGGATAGTTTTAAAAAGTAAAAGTGTCCTCTATGACAACCAGATATGGAGGATTATTTGTATCTTTGCCAAACAATAATAGAATAACGATAAATATGAAGAAGATTTTAACTGTGAGTTTGTTCTTGCTTGTCATGACAATAAGTGCGATGGCACAAGGAAAATCGTTCTGTATTGCCAAGGACGGGAAGACTGCGACAATTGTAGTAGATGAACAGGATTGGAAGGGTGTTGTTCGTGCTGCCAATGACCTCGGCGACGATGTGCGAAAGGTATGCGGCACGGCCAGTCCCGTCGTCAACGACATAGCCTCTAATAAATATAACATCGTGGTAGGCACCATCGGCAATAGCCGCATCATTGACAAGCTCATCAAGCAGAAGAAGCTGGACGTGAGCAGGGTGAAGGGTCAGTGGGAGTCGTTCGTTATCGACATCGTTGACGGAAATCTTGTGGTAGCTGGTAGCGATAAGCGCGGCACCATCTACGGCATCTACGAGATTTCGCAGCACATCGGCGTGTCGCCCTGGTATTGGTGGTCTGATGTGCCTGTAAAGCATCAGGACGAGGTGTACTGGGACGCCGGACGCTTCGTTCAGCCGTCGCCAAAAGTAAAATATCGCGGAATCTTTATCAATGACGAATGGCCGTCGTTCGGTGAATGGGCAACGGAACACTTTGGCGGCGTTAACTCGAAGATGTACACTCACATGTTCGAGTTGCTGCTGCGTCTGAAAGCCAACTACCTATGGCCGGCCATGTGGGCAACAGCCTTCAATGAAGACGATCCTGAGAGTCCACGTCTTGCCGATGAATACGGCATCGTGATGGGAACTTCTCATCATGAGCCGATGATGCGGGCACACCAGGAATACCTGCACCGTAAGGAGGAGGTCGGTCCTTGGGACTATGCCACGAACAAGGAGCGTGTTGACAAGTTCTTCCTCGAAGGCATGCAGCGCAACAAGGCTTACGACAACCTCGTGACCATCGGTATGCGAGGCGACGGCGACGTGGCTATGGGCAAGGGTGACGACGAGGACAACATGAAGACGCTGCGTGAGGTCATTAAAGGTCAGCGACAGATTATCAAGAAGGTGTACGGACGCGAGGATGCCGTGCCACAGCTCTGGGCCATCTTTACGGAAGTGCAACGCTACTACGATGCCGGCTTCACGGTGCCCGATGATGTTACGCTGTTGCTCTGCGACAACAACTGGGGCTATATCCGACGCATCGGTCGTGATTTCGAGCGAAAGCGCAAGGGCGGACTTGGCCTCTACTACCATATCGACATGAATGGCGGACCTTGGAACGACCGCTGGGTGAATACAACCACCATTCCCAAGTTGCGTGAACAGCTGAATCTGGCTTACCAGACGGGCATCGACCGCATCTGGATTATCAACGTGGGCGACTTGAAACCCAAGGAAGTACCCATCGACTTCATCATGCACTATGCCTGGAATCCTGAAGCCGTAAAGGCAGGTGACGAACAGGCGTGGCTGGAAGGCTATACAGCTTCTGTCTTTGGTGAGGAATACGCAAAAGAGGCTGCCGACCTCATTGCCAAATACTCGAAATACAATCTCTGGCGCAAAGCCGAGGCACAGGTGCCAGGTATCTTCAATCAAGAGGAGATGAACCTGACAGACAGCTTGTGGCTCTCGTTGGCAGCCCGTGCCGAGGCACTACGCACGAAGATTCCTGCCGAAGCGCAGGACGCCTACTATCAGT
>Ga0310786_10002190_pt1 | contig 30369 bp, 37 predicted proteins | sample AusTroGonzalo_MG_FD_203881 | JGI IMG/M metagenome (GOLD analysis project Ga0310786, IMG submission 203881) | Bovine rumen microbial communities from tropical cattle in Woodstock, Queensland, Australia - Gonzalo_03 (v2) (version 2) | ecosystem: Host-associated > Mammals > Digestive system >...
GTTCATCCTCTTCCGGTACGGGAAGAAGGTCGCCGAGGTTGGCGCGCAGGACGCGCTCCGCTGGCTGCAGAACGACTACCTGCCGAAGGCCTACGAGGCGCAGTCGAAATTCGCGAAGAAGAGCGCTGATAAACCCGCCGCGCCCGCGGCGACCGCCGACGGCGAAGTCACCCCGGAAGACTATCTCGGTATTTGACGAGGAGCTGAACGATGAAATCTCTCGACGATGAAACCCTCGGGCAGCGGTACAGCCTCTCGCGCGAAACCTACGATAAAATCAAGGAGGAAGCGCTGCCTCGTCTGATCGACGACCAGCCCATCCGCGACGTCGCGAAGGCGCTGAAAATCGCAGGTTTCACCACTGGAGAGATCGCCGCGTCCTTTGACGCGCTCGCCGCCGACGGGTACTCCTTCCTCCCCGAGATCTGGAAGTACTCCCGGGCGAAGGTCAAGCGCCCCTACCCGGTCGAGACCAACGTCGACCGCGAGGAGATGGCCGGGTACCTCCGGTATCAGGCCTGGAAGCAGCAGCGGGACGTCCTCCGGGAAGAGAAACCCGTCCTTTCGCAGGTTTTCCCCGGTATGCTGCAGGGCCTCCGCGCCGACGCGAAAAACGGCAGGGACCCGGACAAGTTCGACTCCAAAGACCCCGGCAGGATCGCCGTGGACGCCTTCACGGCGCCGTTCCGCGCTGGCTGGAAAGCCTTTGGCGACGCCATAGACAAGAGCAAGTACCCGGAGCTTTACGCGAACCCCGAGACGCGGAAGTACATCCCCGGGCGCTGGAAAGGGCAGGACATGGACGACCCCGCAGGGGCGTTCAACGACGTCTGGATGGCCGCTTCGATGCTGAACCCAGGGCAACTCGTCCGCGCAGGCGCCGGGAAGGTCCTCGTGAAGACCGCCGTGCCTCGGATCGCCGGGCGCTGGCTTCAGGTGCTCGGGACGCGCGCGTCCAAGTACGCGCCCTCCATCGGCAGGTTCTTGACTGACGTCGGCGTGGAGACCGCAGGGGCTTACGGCGCCAGCCGCATCTCCGACTTCACCCGCCCCTATTCGGTCGCGGAGGCAGGAATCGGCGGCGGAGCTGGCATCGGCGCTCAACGCCTGATCGAGAACCTTCCCCGGGCGCGCGCTTTCGGGAAAGCCCTCCGGGCGAAGAGCTCCGCTTTGAAGGATCGCGCGCTTCCGTCGATCTACGGCGAGCGGGCCGTCCCCGCGGTCCCCGCCCGCGGCGCAGAAGACGGCCTCGAGGCTGCGCAGCGTTCCGCCTTCGACGGCGTCTCGCAGAGCCTCGCGGTCACCTCGAACGGAACGCCTGCCGGACGCGTCCCCGTGTCCGGAGCCGCCGCCGCCGGAGAAGCCGCCGGACGCGCCGCCGGTGCGCAGGGCGACGTCTTCGCGCAGAACGTCAAAGACCCCACGCTGCGCTACCTGATCCAGAAACTCGGGCTGAAGCCCGAAGAGATCCCCGGCGCCGTCTTCAACACTCGCGGCGGCGAGTCCGTCATCGGGGCGCTGGAGCGGAACATCGGCTCGTCGGCCCACGGCGACCAGTTCCTGCAGCGCCACGCGGCCTTCAAGACCAGGCTCAATAAGCGGATGACGGAGGCGCTGAACGAGCCCATAAACGGACGCCTCCCAAACACCGACCCGACCGACGCGATATACTTCCTCCGCGACCATTGGAACGAGATCAAGGACAAGGCCTTCGAGAGCCACTTCAACTTCTCCAACAAGTTCGAGGGGAAGCTGGCCGAAGACCTGGCCCAGGCAGACGAGACCATCTACTCCAAGCTCCTCCAGATGGCAGAGGCCGATCCCCGCGTCGGCATCTCGGAGACGCTGGCAAAGTACGCCACGCCGAAACGGACAAAAGACTTCCTGAAGACCCGCCGCGGCCAGATGGCCAGGAAATATGAGGACTGGGAGAACGTCGACGCATTTAGGGCGATTGGCCAGGATGAACAGAAGCTGATCGACCAGGTGGAAGCCACGCTCGGCGATGACGACTTCCGTCCTCTGCGCAGGATCCGCCAGCTCGCCTACGGCGTGCAGAACATCAACGACTACCTCTTCACGAAGAGCGCCGAGAAGAAGCTCCTCAACTCTTCCGAGAAGTTCCTGCGCGTTTTGAAACAGCGGATGAAGGACGACATGGAGGCGATCCTGACGTCCGGGTGGTTCGGCGATGCCGGGCAGGCTGCGGTCGGCCCGTGGCGCGAGTCCGCGGAGAAGGCTGCGAAGTTCCTTGAAGGGGAGCGCGCGCTGGCCCCTTACCTCAACCCGCAGACGATCGACGCGACCGGGTTCGTGAACCACCTCAAGGGCGGTCGCGACTTCGACGCGAAGGTCCGGACGGCTCTGGAGATGGGCGGCGAGTTCGGGAAAAACTCGCTCGACGACATGAGACGGATCCAGCTGCTGAACACGATAAAGCTGGACAAGGACGGCATCGCCGGGACGACGACCCGCGAAAACGCGGAAAAGATCTCCGGCCCGATCCTGACCCTCTTCGACAAGGGAGACCCGCTGCTGGGCGAGTATCTGGCCATCGTCACGGCGCTTTCGCGCGCTGGGTCTCCCATCGAGGCCGGGTCCGCGGCTGGCCGCAACTTCATCTCGGAGTTCCTGATCGGGGAGCCCTCGCACTGGTGGAAGATGCGGAAACTGAACGCCGCGCGCGAAGAAGCGCTGGTCCGGGAAGGGATCATCCCGCCGAAGCGCGCCTCCTGGGAAGACGCCGTCGCCACGCCGTCGACCGGGGCTCGCGCTGCGGAAGAGGCTCCGGTCCCCGGCCCGATGACCGAAGCCCCGGAGCTGCCCGGCGAACGTGTGCCTGCGCCTCCTGAACGGAGCGCCGCGGACGTCATCGCGACCACCTCGGAGCCCTCCTCGGTCATTGACGTCACGCCCGCCCCTTCCGCGCCGGAGCCGCCCGCGCTGCCGCCTTCGACGAGCAGGACGAGCAGGCTGCGGGTCCTCGGAACGACCGCTGCGAACGCCGCGAGCGGCGCAGCAGGGCTCGCCGCCCGTCGAAAGGCGCAAGAGGACGAAAACGAACGCTGGCTCGCGGAGCATTACGGATGGAAGCCCCGGGCCTTCTTTGAAGTGAACTAAAAACCCCCAAAAAGGAGCACAAAATGGACAAGCGACAGATGGACGAATGGATCGCCGGAGAGATGCGCCGCCACCCCTGGGCGGACGAGCGGATCGCCCGGAAGATCGTCGAGGACAACCTCCGCGACGACATCCATTTCTACGACCACGCGCTCAACAAGGACCAGCGCATGGCCGACGAGGTCGGCGGGCCGTCCGAAGACGAGATGCGCGACCCGTACCCGTCCGACGACGAGGAAGACGACGAAGACGACGAAGACGACCGCCGTCCCCGTCGCCGCCGTGGTCCCGACGAATGGGCCGACCGCAACGGCAAACCCGGCGGCGATGGCGTCCTGATCGTTTTCGGCGGCAAGAAGAAGCACGAGGAAGACCCCTATCCGGAGGACTGACCGATGGAACTGCGCTCTCTGACCTTTCCGCGAGGCCCGGTTTTCGACGCCGGCGGCGAACTGGCCGTCGGACACGCCTTGGCCTGCTACTATCCGGGGACGGACACGCTCCGGACCTGGTACGCTGACGCGGACCTGACGACCCCGGCTCCGAACCCGGACCTGGTCGGCTCGGATGGCCGGATCGCGCAGAAATTCCTCGGCCCCGGCCCGTCCGAGATCCGGCAGTACTCGCCCGTCTCCCCCTCCTCGGTCATCCCTGACGACCTCCAGGACTTTCCAGGCTCCGAATGGGCGCTGGAGTGGTCCTGGCTGGAGGATGGCGTCTCTCCCAGCCCGGACAGGGCGCCCCTGATCATCGTGGACACGGTGGACGAGCTGCGCGCCCTCGAGGACGAGGACGCGAAGAATGGCCTCGTTGCCGTCCGCGGGTACTACGCCGCGGCGGACAAGATCGGCGTCCGCTTCTACCAGTACAAGTCGGCCTCGAGCCCGAGCGACGACGGGGGCGCGGTCCTCGGTTCGGCTATGGGCGGGCGGTGGCTCCTGAAGGTGCAGACCGCCGCCGACGTGGACGTCCGCTGGTGGGGGGCTCTGCCTGACACCGCCGAAGACCGCACCGCCTCGATCGCCGCTGCTGCTGCGTGGGCCTCCGCAAACGGCGCCACGCTGTATTTCCCTAAAGGCGTCTACATGGTTTCGTCCGGTTCGGTGTCGTTCTCGAACGTCCATATTGCGTCTGGCGTGACGATCAACGCGACGGCGGGGGACTATTCGCTGATTTTCACGGGCGTCTGGCGGATCGACCAGACGGACGCTGCCCTGAAGGACGCCGCGTCGACTGGCGACGTCTACGCGAATTTCGCGTCTGGCGCCAACGTCGGGATCGTGTACATGGCTTGGAATGGTTCCGACGCCGACTTGACGCGGTACCCCGGCCAAAACGTCGTCTTGGCGTCGGCGTCCGCCGCGCTGGATAATCCCGGCGGGGGCGTCGAATTGGCGTCGCTGACGCTTACTAAAGACGTGTACAGCGGATTGGGAAATCCGTTGCGAATCGGCGTTCTGTATTCGAACGGGTACACGCTGACGGATAACGGCCTGTCGAACATTACGATCGGCCAGATAGTAAGGGACGCCTTGAACGACCCCGTCGCCCTGGACTGGGCGGGCAGCGGCGGAGCGCTGACAGTCCTGTCTGATTTCCGGACGTCCGACGTTTCCGCGGCGGCGCTCGCCATGCTTTACGGCAACGCGCTGCCGCAGGTCCTGACCGTTGACGCTAATTTGACGCTGCCGGCGGGGCAGTACGCCTGGCCAAAGGTGACGCTTCGCGCCGTGGACGGGGCGCTTCTGTCTATCTCGCCGGACGGCGGGACGCAGCCCTGCAATAAGATCGAATGTTTCGCCGTCGAAGGCGACCAGGCCGTGTTTGGAACTGGGTTCGATAACTACTCCTGGTACGATACCGACGCGGGCGTCGGGCACTATTACATGGTGGTGGCCCCTGCGGTTTCCTGTCTCCGCGCGGTCCATTTCGACGGGTCGACGATTAACGCCGCGAAGGCGCTGGCGATCTCCCTGAACCACGGGGGTGACCTTCGCCTCGAAGGGAAAACCGTTTCGGCGTTCCCGACGACGGGCGACTACGTTCCCACCGGCAATCTGGTTAAATCGGTTTACGGACCAGGAACGGTGAAAATGTTCAATCCGCAAACGTCTATGCTGTTCGAGGACTGCACGATCGAATGCGGTGCCGTCTACGGCATTAACGAGGTTTTTGCGATCTTCAGAAGTTGCAGCATTATCAACACGCTGGCGTACGGCGACGCCGGCCTGTCGCTGCTGGCGTCGGCGTCCGGGTCGTTCGCGGCCCTGAATATCGAGCGCTGCACAATCGACGGCGCGATCATTTGGACGAGAACGGACTCTTCGCCGCAGGGAACGTGCGAACTCAAGATCGAGGACAGCACGTTCGTCGGGACCCCTGTTTCCATTAGCGGCGGCGTAGGTCAGGTGAAGGCCGCGAACGGTATCTGCTGGCTCAAGGGCAACACGTTCAAAGGCGTTTTGAACCGTGACGTCGCGGACGGTAGCTTGGGCAAACTGGACGGGAAAATCATTCTCGAAGGGTGGTTCCGCGACATTATGATCGAGGGGAACTACTTCGAATATACGACAACCGGCACCGGGTCCCGGGTTTCGCCGGCGATAAAGTACAACGACGTGACGACGATTGACCACGTCTGTATCGCCGACAATTCGCCGTCGCGATACGGCAGCGGTTATTACGTCTACTGGCCGCAGACCGAAGGATCGTTCGTCTACACCTTGAGCACAAACCAGCTGATTGCCGGGCCGTTCGTGTGCAACATGTTTAAGCCCGCGTGCGACGGTTCCGCCGCCGTGACCATTACGCCGCACGGCGCGCACGGCGTCGAGTTCGACACCACGGCAAACGGTATCGAAAACATCCGCATTACGAAATTCAACGTTCCGGCGAACCCCGGCGATCCGGTGGTCGTCAGCTCCTCGACCAGCTCGGTCCGCGTTGACGTGGTTTATAACCTGACAAAGTAGGAGGCCTAAATGGTCGTCGCCTATCCGCCGTTCTATCCGCAGCAGATCCTCGACGCCGACGGGAAGCCCGTCGCCGGTGGACGCATCCTCTCGTTCTACGCTGGGACGGACGTTCCGCTGGCGATGTTCGCTCCGGACGGAACCTCCCTCGGCTCCTCTGTTTCGATCGCCTCGGACGGCTCCGCGGTCTTCTGCCTGAAGGTCGGAACGTCTTACAAGCTGGTCTGCGTGGACGCGAACGGGGCGACGGTCTGGACGCGGGACAAAGTGAAGATTAGCGCGGGAGATGGCATGGCCAATCCTATGGAGTCGCCGGGCGACCTGATCGTCGGCGGACCGGACGGGGATCCCTTGCGCCGCGGCGTCGGCGAAGATGGCGATATTCTCGCCGTCGCGCTGTATGGCGGGGGCCTTTCCCCGGTGTGGGAAGGGGGGCCTAAAAAATACCGGAAGGTCTTTAGCTACGTTCCCTCGCCACTGATTAATGATGGCTATCTCGGGAACCTTTTCTATCTGTCGGGATACGCGCAGACCCTTGAACTGCCCTCCGCCGCGAACATTCCGTCCAAGTCCTTCATCGACTTCGTTTTCCTTGACAACGCCGCGTCGCTGGCCATAACGCCGCAGAGCAACACCGTTTTGAATGGTCAAAATTCGTCGATTACGATTGGAGGCCAGTCCGCCTCGTTTTATCGGCTGACCTTCCTCGGCCGTGGCGATGTCGGCGGGGTGCAGACTGACCAATGGGCCCTCGGCGGTGGCTTGGCGAATGGCGACCACAAGACGGCGGTGGACGGCTCGGACACGAGCCCCGACTACCTCGCGGCGAAGCTCGCGGCGGGCACGGGCATCTCGCTGACGAACACGGGGAGCGCGGTCTCCATTGCCGCCGACGCGCAGAGCGGCGACCACCACGTCGTCGTCACGGGCGCGGACGCGTCGGCGGGAACGCTGGCGGACAAGCTCGTCGAGGGTAGCAACATCACCCTCACGACCAACACCGACGGCGACGGCGTGCAGACGCTGGAGATTGCGGCCACGGGCGGCGGGGGTGGGGGCGGCTCAGATTGGGATATTGTGCCGCCGATTAACAACCGCCGATATTCCACGGGGAAGCAGTATTTCGCCATTGCGCGCCCCGTCTGTCCGCTCGGAAACACTATCCGCTCTATCGCGTTCGCGCTCGCTCCCTATAACAGCAGTTATTCGCCCGGCGTTTCCGTTACGGGCGAAATCGCAGTATATACTCTCAATCCCGCAACGGATAATCTTTGGGGCAATGCCGCAACCCGCATCGCACAAAAGACGTTTTCGCAAACTATCGTTTCGCCCGTCGTTTGGGCCTCGTTCGACGCGGACGTGGACGTTAGCGATAAAACGAAGGTTTATGCGGTCGCGGTTTCCATTAACCGCCCTGTCGCGGGGTTTACAATCCAACTAATACTCGAACACGCGTGGGGGAGCGACGGCGCAAGCGTCCCTGTTGAACGCCATTGGGGCGATAATGCGCATATCGCGCTCAATAGCTCTATGACGTTCAGCTCTAGCACGGGCGAAAACTTCCAGTATTGGCTCGGCGTTTCGTCGCGGAACCTCGGCTAGGCGGGAGGCGCTATGGATTTGTCGGCTCTGTCTCCGTATCTCGGCCCGCTCGGCTTCGCCGCGCTACTCGCGCTCTACGGCCTCGCCTCGCTCGCCAAAAGCAACCGCGACGCGCAACGCGACAACGCCGAACTCTTCGCCCGGCTCCGCGCCGTGGAAGAACGCCTCACCCGGGTGGAGGAATGCACGTCGTGGATTAGGTCGGCCATCGAGAAGCTGGAGGGCGCGAAATGAACGTCCGCGTCCTTCGCGTCGGCAACGCCTACGAGCCGCCAGAAGCGCTCGCGTTGCGTGCCATGTTTCCCGCGCAGGGCGTGACCGAGCGAGAACTCCGCGCCGCGCTGGCGTGGATCAAGGAGAACAACACCAAACAATGAAGGAGAACAACATGGAACTCAAGGACACTATCGAAGGGATGCTTTCCGCCGATTACAAGGCGCGGTGCAAGGCCGAGCGGGACCAGCTCGAAATCCGGCTCGGGAAACTGCGAGCCATGTTGGAGAAGCACGACGCGGGGACGCTCCCGTTTACGCCGACTTGCCCAATCGAGCTCCTCCGCGTTCAGGAGGAGGCTATGACTGGATACCTGACTATCCTCAAATGGCGAGCTGCCATCGAGGAGTAGAAGTGAAGGTGCGCTCGGTCGAGGCCTCCTCGCCTCTCCTCCGCAAGCTCCCCAAGCCAGACCGCTGGGAGTATGCCGCCGATTGGGTAGCGGCCATTGTCCTCAAGGGGGAGGGTGTGCTGAAGGTCTCCATCCGGCGGGGGTATTGGACAGACCTCGCCAGCGTGCCCCGCGCCCTGCGCGGCGCCTTCGACAACGGCTCCGGCGACTTCGGCGTGCTCATCGCTAGCCAAGTCCACGATATGCTTTATAGCACGCACTGGACGAGCAAGGACTTCGCCGACGAGCTCTTTCACGCGCTCCTGCTACACTACGGCGTCGGCTCCTTCAAGGCGTGGTGCTATTTCAAGGCCGTGGCGTGGTTCGGTGACTCCGCCTGGGAGGCCACCGAGGGCGACCTAAACGGCGACCGCGAATTGTGCTCCTTCCAATGGCTGGCTAAATAAGCGGGCAGTCGTCGAGCCACGCCAGCAGCTCCGCGTACCTCTTCCGGATAGCCGCGAACCGCTCCGCCTCCCGCCCCGCTTGCGAATACCGCGCGCGGGTGAACGCCATATCCACGTGGCCGAGGTTGTCCGCCACCACGTCAATCGAGTACCGCCCCGCCCGCCTCCAGTTCGACGCGGCCGAGTGACGCAGCCGGTGCGCTGCGCATCCGAACCGGCGGAGACTCTTGTCGAGCTCCACGGCCAAGTCCTCCACCGGCCGAAACACCAGCCCGGCCGCCTTGAGCCTCTTCCCGACCGCCTCGGGGAGCGGGGCCTTCCGCTTCGCCGCCTCCGTTTTCCCCTTCGGGATCTGCACAAACCCGTCGGCCGGGTGCCAGTCCGCCGGGCGGCTCGCCTGGAGTTCGCCCGCCCGCATCCCCGTCACCAGCAGCGCCACCGCCACGTGTAGCGCCCAGTGGTCCGGGAGCGCCGCCAGCCCCTCCAGCACGCGCCGCTGCTCTTCGTCCGTCAAGGCCTCCACCTTCTTACGGGTGCCAACGATCGCGACCCCGTCCGCCTGGTCCCCGAACTCCACCAGCCGCCGCGACTTCGCCAGGTGCAGCGCGTCCCGCAGGCAACCCACCTCGAACCGCATCACCCGTGCCGACATGGCCACCTTGCGGCCGTCCGCCCGGTGCGCTGCCCGCCACGCGGCGTAGGCCTGGCACTGCTCGGCCGTGAGGTCGTCGGAGAGGCGCACGCCCAGGTCCTCGGCCCACGCCTTGAACGTCTCCGCGGTTTTCCGCAGCGTCTCCAGCATCCCGGGGCGCCGGGAGGCCTCCGCCTGGACGAGCCACGCATCGACCACCTCCTCGAACGTGGCCGAGCTCGACATGGCGCTGCGCAGTCCGGGAGCGCTGGACCGGATCACGGCCAGCCACTCGCGCCTGGGGAGCCGCAGGAGCTCGCGGACCATGGCCCCGAGCCGCTCCGGGGTGAGCACCTTCGCCTCCGCCTCGGAGAGCGCGGCGAGCATCACGTCGTGGGCCTCGAGCGCCCGGTCGAGGGTTGCGGGCTCGACGCGGTACCAAACCCGCCGGCCCTTCTCCCGCCAGACTACCCTCGCAGACACTTTTTCGATCCAAGCCATGGCCGTCTCCAGTGGTGGACAAATCGTGGCATTTTCTGTTTTAAACCCCCTCCAAACCGCCCGATCGCGGTCAAGTCGGAAGTTTTGGAAAGTGCCCCGAGCTCCTTCTTTTTCTGCGTTTCCGGTCTAAATTGGCCGTTTTTCTCTGTTTTCCCCTAATGCCGAGAGAGGGACTTGAACCCTCACGCCCTTGCGGGCAGCGGATTTTGAGGCCGTTGCTTGCCGGGTTTTTCGGCTGAAATCGCCGGTCCGCCGTTTTTCTGCGGACGGATCGTGGCTTTTAGGTTTTCAGCTGCACCAGCTTTATCAGCAGCGCCGTCCCCGGAGGGGGGAACGGCGACTAGGCTGGCGAGCATCTCGAGACGGGTCACGCGGGCGACCAGGTCGAGCAGCTCCTTCCCCGCCGGCGCGGGGTTCTCGCCGTCGACGAGCATGGGCCCCTCGCCGGTGACGTACCAGTTCAAGTTCAGCCCAAGCCGCGCCAGCTTATCCAGCTTATCCACGCTGGGGAAGGAGTCGCCCTTCTCATAGCCGCTCATGCCGCCAGAAGTGACGCCAAGCTCGGCCGCGAGCTGGAGCCCGGTGAGCTTCTTCGCTCGCCGGAACTCTGCCAGCCTCTGTCCTCGCGCTTCGTCCTTCATTTTTCCCGCCTTTGTAAACGGAATGTAAAATCTCGCGGAGGGCGAGATTTTTTCTCGCTGTCGGTTGGAAATCTCGCTATCGTTGAGATAGACACCACCAACAACACCAACAACAACAGCGAGCGCAAAATGCAAAACATCACCGCCAAATGCAACGGCACAAATGAGCCGGGCACCGAAGCGGCCAACTTCCAGCGCCCCGCGGCGTACTGGGCCGACCTGCTCGACCGCGCCGCCAAGCGGCTCGCCATCGAGATCGAGCCCGGCCGGTACGCCCCCGCCCACGTCCGAGACATGGCCAAGGGCGCCCGGATCTACCCCCGCTTGATCGCCGGCGCCGTCCGCGCCCTCTACCTCAAAGACATCAGCCGCCAGGAGGCCCGCAATGCGTGACACCGCCTACTTCTATGGACGCGAACACCACCGCGAGGGCTGGTACTGGGTCCCCACCGTGGGCGAGGACCCCACCGCCGAGGCCCGTCGCCTCACCCGCCGCGACAACATCGCCTGGGGCATCACGTTCGCCCTGGCGCTGGTCCTCTGGGCCGTTGCCATTGTCCGCGAGGCCCTGGCATGATCGACGAACTCCGTCAGATGGTCGCGATCACCTCGGCCGACCGCCTCTGGGTGCCCCAGCGCGAGTTCGCCGCGTTCCACGGGCTCTCCCCCGAGACGATCCGCCGGCGCGAGCGCATGGGCGACATCCCCTCGATCTACAAGCGCGGCCACCGCAAGGGGCTCCGCTACTGGCGCTTCTACGATCCCTTCAACCACCGCTGCCTGCTGGGCATCGAGCCCGCGACGGAGGGCAAGTGAACGACGCAGAATGGCGGCGCGTGAAGGAACGCCTGCTGCTGCCGCAGAAGCAGCGGCCGGGCGCCTACCTGGACGAGCTGCGCAGACGTGCGCAGGAAGAGCGGGAGGCGGAGGAGAGGAAGCACGACAAGCAACTGGACCTTTTCGGCTGACACACAAAGGAGAGCAGAAAAATGGCAGCAGAACAGACGCAAATCCGACCCCTCACACACTCTGCGCGGTCCAAGTTCCAGGCCTGCCCGCGGGCGTATAATATCGCCTACGTGCAGAAGATCCGGCCCGTGGAGAGTTCCGCGGCGCTGGCCTTCGGGACGGCGATCCACGCCCTTCTGGAGGTCTACTGGAACAACCTCCAGAAGGACCTCGAGGACTCCGACTTCGGTCCGGTCCTGAAGTCCATCCCGGACCTCTACGACCAGGCGAAGGCGTGGGCGCTCATCCTGGGCTACGCGCAGAAGTATCGGGCCTCCGACGTCGAAACCTACAATACCGTCTGCGTCGAGGCTCCCTTCCAGGCGCCCCTGATGAACCCCGAGACGGGCGCCCTCTCGCGCACCTGGGCTCTCGCCGGCAAGATCGACGGGATCATCGAGGAGAAGGCCACAGGGAAGACGGTGATCCTCGAGCATAAGACCACCTCGATGGACGTGGCGCCCGGGGCCGACTACTGGCTCAAGCTCCCGATCGATGGCCAGGTCTCCGGCTACTACGTCGGCGCCCAGTCGCTGGGGTTCGACTGCCGTGACTGCATCTATGATGTGATCCGGAAGCCCTCGATCAAGCCCCTCAAGGCCACCCCCGTCGAGGCCCGCAAGTACAAAAAAGACGGCACCCTCTACGCGACTTGCCGCGAGACCGACGAAACCCCCGCGGAGTACTTCGCCCGGCTGAAGGCGGACATCACGGAGCGCCCCGACTGGTACTTCGCCCGCCAGAGCGTCGCCCGGCCCGACAAGGATCTGGTCGACTACCTGGAGGACATGTGGATGGTGGGCCGCCAGATCGCGGACGCGGAGCGCCTGAACCGTTGGCCACGCAACCCGTCCAGCTGCAACGGCTTCGGCAAGTGCGACTACTTCGACGTCTGCGCCGGGATGGCCAGCCTCGACGACGTGCGGTTCACGAAGCTGGACGTCACGAACCCCGAACTTTAACCCAAAACAAAGGAGAGCAAAATGGGTTATCTCGACAAGGTCCGGAAAGGACCATCTAACAAGCCCCTCCGGCTGATGGTGATCGGCGTGGAAGGGGTCGGCAAGTCCACCGCCGGGGCGGCGATGCCGTCTCCGATCTTCATCTGCGGCGAAGACGGCCTCGTCGGCCCGCAGTTCGCGGAGACGGAGTCGTTCACCCCGGACTCCTGGGCGGCGGTCCTCGCCTTCTGCGACGAGCTCGCGACGGCGAAACACGACTACAAGACGGTCGTGATCGATACCCTCGACTGGCTGGAGCCTCTTCTCTACGCCCACGTCGTGGCCGCGGCCAAGCGGAACGACGTGAAGAGCATCGAGGACTTCGGCTATGGGAAGGGGTACGTCCTCGCCCAGCAGGAAGCGCGCCAGCTGCTGGCCCGGCTTGACCGGCTGACCTCTGCCGGGATGGCCGTCGTGGTCCTCTCGCACTGCCAGATCAAGAGCTTCCACAATCCGCAGGGCGACGACTTCGACAGGTATGAGCCGAAGGTGAACGCCAAGATCGCCGGACTCTTCCGCGAGTGGTGCGACGCCGTGCTCTTCGCCCAGTTCGACCAGTACACCAAGAAGGAGAACGCCCGCGCCAAGGCGAAGGCCTACGGCGGGGAGAACCGGATCGTCCACACCACCCACAGCGTGGCCTGGGACGCCAAAAACCGCTTCGGGCTGCCGGACGTGATGCCGCTCGACATGCCGACGATTTTGGAGGCCATCGCAAAGGGGCAGCCCTCGGACACCTCCTCGATGGTCGCGGAACTGAATACCCTGATCCCGCAGATGGCGGACGCCGAGAAGCGGGAGAAGGCCGAGGCGTGGCTCAAGGCCACCCACACGGCGCAGCAGTTGGCGCAGATGCTGAACCGCGTCCGCGCTGAAATCGAACTCAACGGAAAAACGGAGGCCTAAAAATGGCAAACTACGCAGGAACGATCGTCGCCCACGCCCTGGCAGAGAGCCGGGAAAACCACACACCATCCATCAAGCTCCAGATCCAGGTCCACACGGACCTGGATTCTCGGAAGCCGGTCGACGCGCTGTACTACGCGGACCTCTGGCTGACGGACAAGGCCGTCGACAAGACGATGGCAACGCTCCGGGCGCTGGGGTACAACGAGGACACGCTGGAACCCCTCAATGATTCCAACCGCATGATCATGCGCGGGTTCCCGGTCGAGATCAAAACTCGTCCCGAAGAGTACAACGGGAAGGTCTACGATAAGGTCGAATACGTGAACGCCCCCGGGTCGTTCGCCAGCCGCGGCGTCTCCAGCTGCGACGACGCGACGGCCCGCCGGATCGCGTCTCGGTACGACGTCATTCTTCGGAACTCCCCGAAGGGCGTGGCCACGGCCCCGCAGGCCCCCCGTCCGGTCCGTTCGACCGGCCCTGCGCAGGTTCCCCCTCCGCAGGCCTCCGACTACCTCGAGCCCGCCGGTCCAGACGACGGCCTGCCGTGGTAGGGGGTGCGCCATGAAAACTCGAAACAGCTGGCTCGCCTCGGAGATCCGGATCCTCCGGACGGAACTGGGCGCCCGTCCTCGTCTGAACTTCCTGACGCCGAGCGACGGGGTGGCCGGGCTCCTGAAACGCCACTCGAACATGAGCATCCGCAGAACGGCGACCCGTCTCCGCCAGGAGGTCTACAATGGTCTGGACTGAAGAGATCGTCGAAAAGAGCACCCCCGAGGAGCTGGTCGAGATGCAGCTCCAGGAGTGGGCCCAGACGGACACCGCGCTCGCGGAGAAGCTGGACCTCGCGAAGATTGGGGACTGCTGGGACTGGATCGAGGACGAGGTCCGGAAGCAGTCGCCGGGGAAGTCGGCGGCGGTCTGGCACGGCAAGATTTTCCGCATGGCGCGGGACTACTTCGTGGACGGCGTGGCCGCCTCTAGCGCCGCGAGCACCCCGGCCCCCGATCCGAAGCGCAAGCCCCGCAAGAAGCCCGCGCCCCGCGACCTCGACGACCCGAAGGCCCAGGAGCCCACCCCGGCCCACGTGCCGGCTCCCGCCCCTGTGGCCACCGCCACCCCGGCACCGCAGCCCGCGCTCCAGCAGCTGGACCTCTTCGAGGAGGCGCAAGCATGATCCCGCGTCCGCGTCTTGTAAACCTCATAGCCAGTGCGCAACGACTTTTCTCCGCTGGGCGAACGCCCCGGCGAAGGAGGAGGGCTAAATGGAGGAGCAGCTAGATCTATTCGGCAACGAGCCGCGCCACCGCAACGAAAAGGCGGAGCGGATAGAGGCGGCACGCGACGCCGCCCCCGAAAACGTCGCGCTCCTCTACACTTGCACGGCGTGCGGGAATAGCACCGGCGGACACTTCTTTATGGAGATTGACGACGCCAAAAAGTTCTGCGCCGACGATAGAAGCCGCGGCGTCCTCCACGGCACCCCGTGGGCGTTCTTTTGGACTTCTCTCAAAAACTACTGCGGCAACTATTGGGACTTGACCCTCCACGGCGTGGACTTCTCCAAGTTCTGCGACAACGGGACGCGGGACGAACTTTGCGACAAAATCGGCGTTCACCCGCTGAACCCTTTGCGCGTCTTTGACGATTTGGAACGCGGCGGGATCGCCGTCAAGCGGCAGCCGCTCCTCAATCTCAACCCCCGCTATTTGGAGGCCCCCAATGACCAAGCGTGAAATCTGCGAACGGCTGATACATACCCGCGATATTATGGCTTCGCTTGCGAAAATTGTCGCGGAAGATAGACTTCCGTTTAACCTTGACGAGGTGGGTAAATGCGGAGACTTCCTCCGCTCGCTCCTCCTCGACCTCGCCGCGCCGGAGGAGGAGCCCAAGCCCGAAACGCCGGAAGCGGAGGAGAAGCACCCCGGCTTCATCGTCAAGGCGGGCGGCGACGGCGTGCCCGGCGAGACCGACGTCTGTCTCAAGTGCGGCGGCCCGGTGTTTTGCGTCGTCGGGGAATACTATCGGTGCGATAAATGCGGCGAAACGTTCCCGTGGCCGAAAGGCGAACAGGGTGTTAAAGAATACCCAGCGCCGACCACGTCGAACTTCTCGCCAAGAAGGGCGAGAAGTGGAACCGATAAGGAGGTCTAGAATGGGACGCGGCAAAACCGTGCGATATTACGACGACGCGGAGCGGAAGCTGGTGGAGGAGATTTGCGATCTCCGCGACCGCGAGCGGGCGCTTATAAACCGCCTTAAGGAAACGCGGACTATTGTGGCCATTCGCGGCAAAATCAAGGCCGAGCACCAGCGCCGGCTGATGAACCGCAAGGCGCTGGGAAGGGATGCGCGTAGCCCTCGACGGCCGTGGTCGATGGTCGAGCGGATCGTGCTGGCCAAATGCGCACTCGATCCGGAGGCGAACGCTCGGACGCTTTTCGCACAACTGCAAGGGCGCCGCTCCATGGATAGCTGCGACTACCACCTTGAACACTTCCGCTCGATGAAGCGCTCCGAGGTTGAGGCGATCGCGAACGGGGGGGCCTGCTGATGCACTACTTCGACCGCATCCAGCGCGTCCGGCTCATTCGTGGCCGTCTGGTCCGGGAGGTCTCCGCGGTCTCGCGGAACGGCGCCTTCGGTCAGTTCGCGGTTTTCCGGGAATGGGAGGACGGGCGCCGTGAGTCGCGGAACCTCTACTTCGCCCCGGTGGCCGGCTGGCTCCTCCAGGCGCCCGAGGACATCGTGGACGGGCGGCGCTTCGGGCTGGACGTCTGGATGCCGGACGGGCCGCGCAACGACGTCTGCCAGGACCGGCTCGGGGAGTCGGACCTCGAGACGATCGAGGCGGCCGTGCCTGCGTTCCGGTGGTGCCTGCGGAAGGCTGCCGACCGGAGCTACACGGGCGCGGAGGTTTTCGCGCTGCTGCGGCAGTTCCAGCGCGACACCAAGGTGGAGCTCCTGGTGGCGTCCGGGTTCAAGTCGCTGGCGCTCTCCAAGGCGTTCCTGCGGCTCTCGGAGGCCATGCAGCGGAAGGTGGTGGAGTTCTGCTGGGCGAACGGCGACCAGGGGCTCGGGCTGGCCGTGGAGTGTCTCAAGAACGGCATCGGGCCTATCCAGTGGCACCTTTGGAAGGCCTACGGGCCGCGGCTGAAGTGGCCGGACTTCCGGTACGTCCACGAGAACGCCGTGCCGGTCTACGAGTACGAGGAGTACGTCTCGGCCGCCCGGTCTGTCGGGAAGGACCTCGAGGATCCCTACTGGAGGCATCCGAGCGACTTCCGGGCCCGGCGGCTCACGGTGGAGCGCATTATCCGGAACCGGAAGGCCGCGGCCACGCGGGCGAAGCGCGAGACGTTGCGGAGGATCGGTGAGCGGTTCAAAACGGCGGCGGAGGGGCTGATCGACGTCTGGGTCCCGACCACGTACGAGGAGTTCAAGGAGCACGCGAAGGCGCTGCACCAGTGCCTTATCGACATGGACTACCCGGAGAAGGTGATCAAGGGCGAGTGCGTGCTGGTCTTCATGCGGACGCACTTCGGGCCGGTCGCCACGGCCGAGCTGAAGCCCAGGGGGAAGAGCTGGCTAGTGGGCCAGTTTTACGGGGACGAGGACAAAGAGAACTACCTGGTCGGGCCTGCGGAGCGTTCCGCGCTCAAGAAGTGGGCCCAGGTGAACAAGCTGAAACTAACCGCCTAGGAGGTCAAAAGATGAAGGAGAAAACGCATATCTGGATGCGCCCGATCTGGGGCGCCGACTACTCGGAATATCTGGCCAAGCGGGCGGAGAGCATGGTGCCTGGGCGGATCCGGATGCGGCTGCTGCCCCGGAAGGTTCTCGAGGGGCGTCTGTACAAGGTGCACCGGATCACGTCCATTCTGCACGCGCTGAAGAACTCGCTCGAGTACACGCCCTGGTACGCGCAGGGGGACGAGAACGACCACCGGGGCCAGGTGGCCCTGGCGACGATCGGCCGGGAACTGAACCGGAGGGGGATCAAGTGAGCGAGCAGCAGAAGAACCCCGAGGAAGTTCTCGCCCGGGTGCGCCCGAAGGACCGGACGTTCTACATGATGCCCTGCGGCTGGATGCTGGACCGGGTGATGGAGATCGAGAACACCGCGAAGGTTGCCCGGAAGTCTACGGACCGGCAGCTGGCGAGCTGGGTGCGCTCGGTCTCGATGGAGCTGGCGTGCCAGGTGACGAACCCGACGGACACGTTCACGGCGCGGGTGATGGACTGGACGGACACGCGGATGGAGAAGAACAAGCACGGCGGGGCTCCGGAAGGGAACCAGAACGCCAGGGGGCACGGTGCTCCGATGGGGAACAAGAACGCCCGGCGGAGGAGGCAAAACGATGAATAATCAGCTCCTCCAATTCCGCAAACAAACAACCTACGGAGGTTGTTTGAACGGTTGTTTGTCGGGTTGTTCCGAGGTTGAAACAAACACAAGACAAGACAAGACGGAGAAGACCCTCTTATACCCCGTAGGGGTAGGTATAAGAGGGGTACTCCGTATTGTCCACAGTGCTCCATTGGGGGAGGTATGGAGGGGGGATTTCAAATGACCTCTCTGCCCGACGACAAGACGATCGAACCGCTCTTCCAAGTTCGCTCCCCGGAAAACCGGAACGCCCTCTGGGATGCCTTCTCCGCCTGCTGGGTTCTCCCGGACGGCGATCGGCTCTCCCACGCCTGGGACGGCTTCCAAACGTTCGACCCGTCGAAGGCTGCTCCCGGCTTCATGGCCAAGACCTTCCTGCGCCTCGTCGGGCTCTCCTGCCGATCCGTCCGACGTCAAGACCGCTCGCTGAACGGAGCTGCCCTCCGGGTCCCCTTCCGGGCTCGTCGGCAAGTCGTCCGTCTGACCCCCGAAGAGTGGGCGGAGATCGCCGAAGAGCCGGAGGACACCGCAGCGGCGACGCTGGCAGGGGTAGACGGGCAAATCAGGGTGGTTGGGCTGCAACTACTAGGGGTGAGCACAAAACGGCTGGAAGAGGCCTTAAAACGCGCTACACGCGAAGGAGCCTGAAATGGCAAAAACGAAGAAGCCAACGAAAGTGGCCAAAGAGAAGCCTGTCTCCCTGCGGACGGCGAAACTCCAAGCTCGCCAGAAGCTCTTCCTCGAAGCACTCACCGACACCCGCGGCAACGTCAAGCAGGCCATCGCCCTCTGCGCGGCCCAGGGCGTAGACATCAGGGCTACTACTCCATACGACTGGCGAAAAGACCCGGAGTTCGCGAAGAAGATGGACGACTGCTCCAACACGCTGAACGCTCAAATCCAGCGCGAAGCCTTCGCGGCGCTGCGAAAGAAGGCCAAAGAAGGCGACACCAAAGCCGCCGAGATCCTCCTCAAGGCCTCCAAGGCCTTCGACGAAGCTCCCGTCGTCCAGGTCAACACCCAGTTCGTCTCCCTCGCCCAGGCGCTGGCCAAACCGGAGAAACCGGAGACTCTAACCGCAATTCTCGCAAATGAAGCTGAAAACTGAACTTTTCGACCCGTCCAGGTTGACGGAAGCCGACATCCAGGCCTTCCGCGCGAAGTTCCGCGACAACATCGCCGCCTTCGCCGATGAGGTCCTCGGGATCGAGCTGGACGACAACCAGGTAGACATCGCCAACGCCGTCCGCGACGAGAAGCGCATCGCCGTGGTCTCCGGGAAAGGCATCGGGAAGAGCTTCGTCGAAGGCGTCCTGGCGCTCTGGTTCTACGTCTCCTTCCCCGGCGCGAAGGTTCGGATGCTCGCCAACACCGACGACCAGAGCCTGAACGTCATGTGGCGCCCGATGCTCGAAATGGTCGACAATTCGGCTTTCAGGGCATGGTTCGACCCGACGAACTCCAAAGACGTCCACATCGTGAACGCTCCGAACGGGCCCTCGATCCACCGGATGACCTGGTCCGAGAACTCCGTTGAAAACGTCGCCGGCGTCCACGCCGACCACCTGCTCTACATCATGGACGAGGCCTCCAAGCTGCCGTCCGAGCTGATCGAGGGCATCGTCGGCGGTCTCTCCGGCAAGGACAACCGCGTCCTGCTCTGCGGAAACGGCACACGCTCCTCCGGGTACTTCTACAACAAGTGCCAGGAGGGCAGCGGCTGGAAGGTCCTCAAAATCGACGCCAGGCGCTCACGCTGGACAAACCTGGAGGCCATAAACGCCTACATCGAGGAGCACGGGCTGGACTCCGACGCGGTCCGGATCAACGTCCTGGGAGAGTTCCCGAGGCTAGGCGGGCAGACCATCGTCCCGGACGCGCAGATCGTTGCCGCCATGCACCGGAAGCTGGAACCGACGAAGGGGTCCTCGGCCATCGTCTGCGGGATGGACGTCGGCGGCGGTGGAGACCAGACCGTCTGGGTGGTCCGCGACGGGCTGCGGATCGTGGCCATCGAGCAGAACACCTCCGCCGGTGCCAACGAGGACGAGCTGATCCGCCTGACGGCGTCCGTCTGCCAGAGGTACGGCGTCGCCCGCCTCCTGGTCGACTCCACCGGGCTCGGCCACTTCCTGCCCGGTCGACTGCGGAAGGCGCTCCCCGGCGTCGAGGTCATCGGGAGGAACTTCGGCGAGGCGTCCCCGGACGACGCCCACGCCAATATGCGCGCCTGGGCCTTCTTCCGGATGCGCGCATGGTTCGCCCTGGGCGTCTCCATCGGGAACCGCCAGGACCTGCGCGAGGAGATCCTCGCCATCGAGTACCGGACGAACCAGTCCGGGAAGCTGGCCCTGCAGCCGAAGGACTCGGTGAAGGCCATCATCGGGCGGTCGCCGAACATCGCCGACGCGCTGGCGCTGTCTTGCGCCTATTCTGGCGACCTCGCCACGCTCGGGATCCCACTCCACAAGCCGAGCAAGACCTCTTTTACAAAACTTTTACAATATCAGAGGTGGGGTTAGTATAGGGGCGTCCCATGACCTTACATGGGGCAAGAAGAAACCGAAGAGAAGCAGCTGGAGGACGAGTCCGTCGTCTTCCGCGTGCTGAAAACCCTCAACGAGGGGAAGGCCGCGTTCGCCGAAATCTACGACCGCGCCGAGAACGACATGGAGTTCGCCTCGGGCCTGGACGGCGCCCAGTACGGCGAGAAGGAGCGGATGCTCCGCGGCGAAGGCCGGGTTAAGCAGCAGTTCTCGATTCTGAACCAGTACATCGAGCGAGTCATGGGGCTGTACGACGCGGCACCCTACGGCGTCAAGATCTCGCCCCTGACCGACGACGCCACCGATATGGCGAACGACGCGCAGGGACTCGTGGACGCCATCCAGAGCGAAAGCGGAGCCAAAACCGCCTACCGAACCGCCCTCCGGAACTCCTCCACCTGCGGATATGGCTGGATCGCAGTCTCGACCAAGTGGGCGAACGACACCGACAAGACCGCAGACGTCGTCGTCTCCGTCGAAGCCATCCACGACCCGTTCTCCGTCTACATCGACCCGGCCTCCACCGAGGTCGACGGCTCGGATGCGGAGTGGGCGTCGTTCTGCGAGCGCATCTCCCCGGCGAAGGCGAAGGCCATGTACGGTCCCAACGTCCTCCTGGCCGGGGCTGGAAGCTCCGACGACGCGACCATCGACGAGGGCTCCGGGCGCACCGTCGAGGCGGTCACCTTCTACGAGAAGTCGAAGAAGACGACGGAGATCCAGCTCAAGGGCGGCCTGACGAAGCGCGTCCGCGAGAAGGCCGTGGAGATGTACCGGATCGTCAACGGCCACCTGGTCGAGCGCAGGTCGCTCGCCCTTTCGCGGGTTCCGATCGTCCCCGTCTACGGCCTGCCCGTCCGCAAAGACGGGAAGGACTCGTTCGTCGGCCTGGTGCACCGCGCCAAAGATGCCCAGCGAAATCTGAACTACGCCGTGAGCACCGGCGCCGAGCGCCTAGCGCTCTCGCCCACCATGAAGCTGATCGCCGCCGAGGAGGCGGTCTCCGGGAACGAGGAGGAGTTCGCGAACGCCAATCGTTCGAACGCGACCCTCCTGAAGTACCAGGCCTTCACCCAGGACGGGAAAGCCCTCCCGAAGCCGGAGAAGGTCGACCCCGCCATCAACAATTCCGACATCGCGTCCATGTACCAGATGTACTCCGCGGCGCTTTCCGACGTCATCGGCATCCCGCAGGACGGGATCGGCTCGGCCGTCGGACGCGAGCAGACCGCGGAAGAGACGCTGATGCGGGCGAAGGCGGCGGAGACCGTCCTCTCGACGCTTTACACGAACCTCGCCTCCTCCGTCTCTGCCATCGGGCGGGTCATCGTCGAGCTGATCGCCGTCTCCTACGTCGGCGAGCGCCAGTTCCTGACGAAGGCGGACGGCGGCGTCAGACGCGAGACGGGAGACTTCGACACCGTCCCCCTGAAGCCGGAGGACCTCTCCGTCGACATCGACGCGGGCCCCCTCCTCGGGACCCAGCGCAAGGAAAACCTCCGAAGCATGATCGCTCTGCTGCAGATCAGCCCGGAGATCTTCAAACCCCTGATTTTCGCCCAGGCCTGCAAGTACGTCGACGGCGTCGAGAAGACGTTCGTCTCGCAGATCGAGAAGCTGACCCTCTTCAGCGTCCAGCAGTCCGTCCAGGGGGCGCAGAACTCGGAAGCGCTGGCGCAGGAAAACCAGCAGCTGAAGCAGCTCCTGGCGCAGGCGCAGCAGTCCCTGGTGGCAGCGAAGGCGTCCTCCGCCGACTCGCAGATGAAGATGCGGGCAGACCTGCTGAAGACGCAGATGCAGAACCAGAACCGCCTCGAGCTGGAGGCGATGAAGCAGCGCGGCGAGTCTTCCCGCATGGTCCTGGACGTCCAGACCGAGGCGGAGAAGGACGTGAACCGCGCGCAGGTGGAGTTCGAGAAGGCCGAAGCGGAGCGCGCTGCGCAGATGGAAGACGCGCTCGCCCTCGGCCAGGACCTCGCGGACGCCGGGATGGTCTACACCCGGAAGAGCGCCGCGCGAGGCGTGGAGTGATCACAAACAAGGCGCGCCGCCCCGTCAAACCCGGGCGGAAAGGAGTCGAAAATGGCTGAACTGACAAACACCGAAATGGTGACTGACGAAGAGCTGGCCGAGATGGGCTACAAGGAAGAAGCGCCCGCCGAAGACAAGGCGGAAGGCGCCGAAACCGCGGAACCCGAAACGGACGGCAATCAGGACTCGGAACCGGATCCGGAAGCCGAGCCTGCGGAGTTGCATCCGGAGGGCGAGCAGCCCGCCGACAATCCCGGAAAGCTCCGCCGGGAAGACGACGATGGAGAAGAACCGCCGAAGGTCAGCAAGAGGGCCCTGAAGCGCGCCAAGTATGAGATCAAGGCTCTGCGGCGCGAAATCGAGGGCCTCAAGCGAGCGCAGGCGGAGGCCAAAACGCAGACGACCCAGTCCGCGCAGAAGCCTGAACCCATCCGGCGGGACCAGTTCTCGTCGGACGCAGACTACGTCGAGGCGCTGGTGAAATCGCAGCTCGACGCCGAAGGAAAAGCCCGAGCCCAGGCAGACGCCCAGGCGAAGGCCGACTCCGACGCGCATCAGGCTGAGATTTCCGCGTGGGTGAAGAAGATCCACGAGAACTTCAAGTCGCAGGAAGAGCGGGACGATTACGACGAGTCGATCGAGACCGCCTTCTCCGGCGACCCCGCGGCGCACATCGGCGCGATGGCTGGCGAGTACATCTGCCAGCATCCCTCCGGTCCGAAGATCCTCCGGTATCTCGCGGACCACTCGAAAGTCTGCGCGCGGCTCAAGGACGGCCACCCGTTCGAGCAGGCGGAAATCCTCCGGAACATCGTCTCCTTCGTCGAGAAGAAAGCGGCACCGAAGAAAACCGAACGGAAGCCCGTGGCACCCCTCGGGTCCATCAAGTCCGGCGGCGCCGCGTCGAAAGTGGTCAAGTCCGCGGAGGACTACTTCGAGGAAATGGCCAGATAGTCAAACCAGCCAAAACAAGGAGTACACATCATGGCTGCGATTTACTCCGGCGCGTACAACCGCATGGCGGCTGTCCTCGCCACCAAGATCTACAAGAACCTCCCCCTCCTTGCCCACACCCGTCAGCAGGCGTCGGACAAGATCTTCAACCAGGTCGCCGCGAACGGCGAGACGATGCTCTACGCTCTGCCGGACTACGGCGTCGTGGGCACCGGCGGCACCATCAACCCCGCGCAGCTCACCTACTCCGCCGGGTCCGTGCCGCTGACGCTGCACCAGTTCAACATCCCCTTCACGGCGGGTGACCTGGGCAACGACACCGACATCTCCGGCACCGTGCGCGAAGCGAACGAGATCGAGGACAAGAAGCTGATGGTCGAAGCCCCCCTGGCGTCGCACCTCGCCTCCGACATCCAGAAGAAGGCCGCGAACGTCGCGATGAACGGCGCGGGCGGCGCTATCGTCGCCTCGAACACCGACATCTGGGCGGGTCTCTCCACCGCCGCCAGCGTCATTCAGGCGACCTACGCCGCGGGCGACCTCAACGGCGTGATGGGCCCCCTGATGCGCGGCATGGCCGCTCACAGCGCGGCGAACCAGTTCAACCCCGTCTCGGACATCTCCAAGATGTGGCGCGAGTCCGCCATCGAGCGCTACGCGAAGACGGACTGGTACGAGACCCCCGACGTCTCTTCGATGAAGACTGGCACCGCCGACCTCTCGGCGGCTGGCGTCGACGTCAAGAGCTACGTCCAGGCCTCCAACACGCTGACGCTGGAAAACCTGACCGCGACCGAAACGATCACGGCCGGGACCGTCTTCAGCGTCGTCGGCGTGAACCAGTGCGACGTCTTCGGCAATGACACGGACATCCCGTTCTCCTTCGTCGTCCAGGAAGACGTCACCGTCGACGCCGGCGGCGAAGCCGCTCTGCTCGTCCAGCCTCTCTGGACCAAGAGCGACAACGGCGCGCTCTGCAACGTCACCGCGCTCCCCGGCGCGTCCGACACGATCACCTGCGACCTCACCCCCGACACCGACTACCTGCGCGCCATCGTCTGGGACCGCGCGGGCATCGGGACGGGCTTCGGTCGCATGGCCCCCGTCGAAGGCGCGAAGAACTTCAAGTTCGAGTCCGGTGAACGCGGCCTCTGGTTCTACGGCGCCTACATGGGCGACATCTGGAACCGCGCGAACATCTGGCGCCTCGACGTGCTCACTGGTTCGGTGGTCACCCGCTCGAACTGGGTCTGCACCGTCTTCGTGCCGATGACCTAGTCTGTCCCTCCGCCCCCACGCCCTCCGTCGCCGTCGGCTCTCCAGAAAAAACAAAACGGCGGCGGCGGGGGGCTCTTTTCCAAGAGGTTTCAAATGAAGATCGTCAACGGAAAGATCCAGTTCTACTCAAAGCCAGCCGCGCGCGTCGCGCCGGAGCCCGAGAAGGCGATCGAGACGGCCACCGAGGCCGCCCCTGAAGAAATCTGCGACGAAAAGCCCCGCAAGGCTCCAAAGAGCGGACGCGGTCGCAAAAACAAGAAGGGCTAGACCATGATCAACGTCCGCGACATCGTAGACGACGCCTACGCCGCTCTGGGAATGATCCAAGACGGCGAACACGTCGACGGCAACTCCGCGAACGTCGGCGAACGGACGCTGAACCAGATGATCGCGTCCCTGAACCTCAACAACTTCTTCGCCTTCCAGCTGCGGACGCTCGACTTCGTCGTCCCCACCACGAAGGCCCATTTCCTGATCGGCCCCGCGCAGCCCGCAGGGGAGGTGCAGCCCGACATCGTCGCGCAGCGCCCGGCGAACATCGTCACCTGCTTTGCCGGCGAAAACCCCGTGAACATGGTCTCCAAGGTCTGCATCGTCTCGCAGGCGGACATGCCAGGCTTCGCCAGGGAGTCCGCCTCTGGCCTTCCCCATCGCGTGACCTACGTCTCCAGCTACCCTCTCGGGGAGCTCTGGTTCGATATTAAGGTCCCCGTGGGATGGACGATCCGCCTCTGCTACTCGAAGGCCCTGCCGGAGATGAAAATCGACGACGTCCTCGACGTCCCTCCGGAGTACCAGGGGACCCTTTCGTGGATGCTCGCCCAGCTTCTGACGGCCCGCTACAAGGTCACCTCCGAAATCAAGGCCAAGATCAAGGCGAACTCGGACTGGTTCGAGAGCGCGATCCGGAAGAATACCACCGTGAAGACCCCGGTCCGCGCATACGTCGACGGCGCCTTCAGCAACATAATCACGAGGAACTGACGGATGGCCGAAGGCGTGACGATGGTCCCTTTCGTCGGCGGGTCTTACGACCTCTCCGCGCGGTTCGTCTCGCCGCAGCGCACCGTCAACTTCTACCCGGAAAACACCGCATCCGAAGCCCGCGTCCAGCAGATCCTCGCGCCCACCCCAGGCGAGCACGTCCTGCCGCAGTTCGACAAAGACGCCTTCAACGGCCAGAAGTGCAAGGCGCTCTACTGGAGCTCTAGTGGCCCGAACGGCGAGCCCTGCCTCTGGGCCGTCTTCGGAAACACCCTGTACCGCATCAAGTCCCTGGACGACTCCCCGGAGCAGATCCACGGCGCCTCCATTTCCGCAGGAGCCGTTTCTCTCTCCGTGGCCGACAACGGGTTCCTGCTCGCCATCGCCGACGGGACGCAGCTGCTGGTCTGCGAGCTCGACAAGGCGGTCCCGGTCCTGAAGAAGGTCGTCCTCCCCGAGATCGAGGCCGGGTATGCCGTCTTCCCCTCGATGGTCGCCTACATCGCGGCCCGCTTCGTCATCAACGACGACAACATCGGCGCGCCGAAGGGGAGGAACATCTTCCTCTTCTCCAACCTGAACTCGCAGATGCCCGGCGAGACCAACGAGATCGAGTTCGTGGTTCACGGGACGATCCAGGCGCAGTACTACACCGCCGAATACTCCGCGGACCCCATCACGGCGATGGTCGTCAACGAGGGGCGGCTCTGGCTCTTCGGGCCGAACTCCTACGAGGTCTGGGCGCCCGGAGCGAACTCGGAGACGGGCGACGACCCGTTCAACTGGGTCTCCGGGGCCACTGCGGACATTGGGACGCAGGCTCCGGGATCCGTCGCGCAGATCGGGGAGTCCGTCTTCTGGCTCGGCGGATCGTCCTCCGGACGCAACTCCGTCTACATGGCCACCGGGCTGCGCCAGCCCATCCGCATCTCCACGAACGCCCTGGAGCGCCGCATCTCCGAAATCGAATCCTCCTCCGTGGCGATCGGCTTCTGCTACACGGACGAGGGCCATGTTTTCTACTGCATGACCTTCGACGAGGCCGGCCTCACCGTCTGTTTCGACGCCTCCACCCAGCTCTGGCACGAGCGCAGCTCCCGTAATTGGACCACGGGCGAGGACGGCGCATGGCTTCCCCGGTTCCCCGTGAACGGTTTCCAGCAGCGCCTCTTCTGGGGGACCACCTGGGGCCAAATCGCGGAACTCGACCACAAGAGCGGGAAGATGCTCGACGCCGCGGACGGGAACGAGGACTTCCCGGCGATCCGCCGGCGGATCGGCCCGGTGCTCTGGTCGGCGAATAGGCGCGTGGTCGTCTGGGACCTTCTCGTCGACATGGAGGTCGGCACCACCGGTGAACTGAAGCCCGAAGACGCCGACAACCCCGGCCCGAACTCGCAGAACCCACGCGCCATGCTCCGCGTGTCCCGAGACGGCGGCTATACGTGGGGGCCGTCGACCTGGCGCTCGTTCGGGCGGCAGGGGAACTACGCGAAGACGGTGCACTGGATGAACCTCGGCTGGGGGCGGTCGTTCGTCGTCGATCTTTCCTTCAGCGAGGACTTCCCGTTCGTCGTCGCCGGACTCCGTCTCGGCTTCGAGGAGTGCGAGCTATGATCGAAGTCTACGAAAAATGGGCGAAGCCCGAGGCCGATGGAGCGATGGACACCGCATGGAACGCGGTCGTCTCGGCGCTGGTCGGGATGCAGGGCGAGCACAATGCCTCGCTCGGCGCGGAGAAGGTTCTGTTCCGGGCCTTCGGCAACAAGGCCGAGGCGTTTTTCGCGCTCAACTGGACGGGGACGTCCACCCTCGACGGCCTGCCGTCCAATGGCAAGGGAACGCACCGCGGCGGCATCGTGACGGACGTCGTCAACGGGACGCTCTACCAAATCGCGCCTGGCGCGAAACAAGTCACCCTTTCCGGCGCTGCCGGCGACCTCTTCAAGGTCGAAATCTGGTTCTAGGAGGCAAAAGATGCCAGCACCTCTTCTTGTCGCAGGCGGAGCAGCGGCCCTCGGGGCCATCGGGAGCGCATTGGGCACCAGCTCGAAAAACGAGCGGATCAACAAGGCGCGGAAGGAAATCGCGGCCCTGAAGCAGCAGCAGGCCCAGGGCTACAAGGACCTGCAGACCGGCCTGGAGCAGGCCTATTCGCCCTACACGCAGAACGCCGAGGACGACTACCAGGCGTACCGCCAGGCGGCTGGTTCCTTCAGTTCGCAGCAGCGCGAGTACGCCGACGCCGGGGACTTCAACTTCGACCTGAACGCCGCCATCGACTCGCTGATGGACCCGTACCTCTCCGGGCGGACCGAAGCGGCGACGAAGGCGCTGGAAGGCTCCGCGGCCAATGCGGGGAAGCTGAACTCCTCCGCCACGCTCTCCTCGTTGGCGAAAAAGTCCGGCGAGCTCTACTCCGACGCCTGGAAAGACGCCCTCGCAGCCGCCCAGCGTCAGCAGACGCAGGAGTACGGGCAGTGGTCCGACTCGATCAACCGCGAACGGCAGGCCGTGGACCAGTACAACGCGAACCTGATGCGAAATCTCGAGGTCCTCGGCGCGCTTTCGGGCTCCGGGCAGTCCGCGGTGATGGACCTGGCCGGGAAGACCACCGCCCTCGGGCAGGAGTCCCTGACCAACCAGGGCAACCTCGACCTCGAGCGGATCAAGCTCGGGACGCAGAAGGGGAGCGTCTGGGGGAACGCCCTCACCGGCGGCCTCAACGTCGGCGCCAACGTTCTCGGCGCGCTTTCCAAGTAGGAGGACAAGATGGCACTTCTCGACCTCTCGATCCTCGGCTCCACGTCCCAGATTAACCCGGACGCGGAGGGCGACCGCTACGCCGCCGCCGTCGCCAACGCAGTCACGTCCGGCATCGGCTTCTGGAAGACGCAGAAGGCGAAGAAGCTGATGGACGAGTACAGAAAGTGGTCCGAACTGACCCCCGCGGACAAGTTCGATATGGACGCGGAGACGCAGGCCCGGATGGGCGACTTCGACGTCGCGAAGGACGCCGGGGAGCGGTTCAACCGCCGGAAGGAGGAGTACTTCTCGAAGGCGCCGAAGGTCGAAGACGTCAAGCTGACCGAAGCCGCCACGGACGAGCTGAACCAGCCCGTCTCCACGCTCGATCCGGAACTCCAGCTCGACATCGACGAGCAGGAACGTGCCGACATGGCCGAGGAGGACGCCAGGCGCGTCGCCCGTGCCGAGAAGGCGCGAGCCGACTACGAGTCCGGATGGAACGAGGAAGAGGCCCGCGCGGCAGCGAACGCCGAAGCGCAGGCCGAGTACCAACGCCGCCTGGAGCAGGCCCGCAGGGGAGCGCAGGAAGCCTACGACGCCCTCTTCGACTCTCCCGAAGCCCGCGCCGAGTACGAAGAGGTCCGCAAGAGCATCTCCCCGTTCACGGGATCGGGCGCCGAACGGCGCGCCAAGTTCGACGACGAGCGGCTCTATGAGCTGGCCGACCGGGTCCGCTGGTACCGTCCGGACCTCGCTGCCGCCATTGAGCAGCGCGCCGCCCAATCCGCCCAGAGGCGAATGGCGCTGGAAGCGCGACGTGCGCAGATGTTCTCCCCGCAGGCGGTCATGCAGCGGGCGCAGATCGCGCTCGACGCCGCCGTCCGTCGCCGCGACCGGATCGCCGCGCAGCTCGCCGGGGACGAAAACAACGAGAACCTGCAGAACCAGCTCCGGCAGGCCGAAGCGCAGGTCCAGGCCATCCAGGCCTCCTACGATCAGGCTTTTCAGGGCTATTTCGGCGCAGACATCGGCTCCGGGGCCGCGAACGGCGAAGGGCCGGACGTCGTCGAAGCAGTCACCCGCCAAAATCGGCTCGTTTCCGAGCTCCTTCCGCGCATCGGGGAGTTCGCGAGCCTGGCCGACTACCTCGACGAGGCCAGGAAGCTGGGCGCCAGCAACAAGAGCCTCGGCGCCCTTCGCCAGGCCTGGAAGCAGCGCTTCGACGAAGAGCAGCGGGCGAAGTCCGCGGATCAGCGCGACCGATCCCTCGACCAGGGTGACGTCCGGAACGCGAACGCGAAGCGGGCCCTCGAGCTCCGAGAGCTGGAAATCGCGAAGAAGGACGCCGGCGTCTCCGCGGGCGGCATCTACTCGCAGGCCAACATCTCGAAGGCCGAAGGCGTGGTCCGTGCGCTGCAGAACGGCCAGGACCTGAAGACGCAGGTGAACGCGCTCAAGTCGCTCGGATACGACGTGCAGCTCGACACGGCCTCCGGCGGGTTCATCCTCTTCCGGTACGGGAAGAAGGTCGCCGAGGTTGGCGCGCAGGACGCGCTCCGCTGGCTGCAGAACGACTACCTGCCGAAGGCCTACGAGGCGCAGTCGAAATTCGCGAAGAAGAGCGCCGAGAAACCCGCCGCGCCCGCGGCGACCGCCGACGGCGAAGTCACCCCGGAAGACTATCTCGGCATTTGACGAGGAGCTGAACGATGAAATCTCTCGACGATGAAACCCTCGGGCAGCGGTACAGCCTCTCGCGCGAAACCTACGAGAAGATCAAGGAGGAAGCGCTGCCTCGTCTGAACGACGACCAGCCCATCCGCGACGTCGCGAAGGCGCTGAAAATCGCAGGTTTCACCACTGGAGAGATCGCCGCGTCCTTCGACGCGCTCGCCGCCGACGGGTACTCCTTCCTCCCCGAGATCCTGAAGTACTCCCGGGCGAAGGTCAAGCGCCCTTACCCGGTCGAGACCAACGTC
>Ga0310786_10002191_pt1 | contig 30359 bp, 32 predicted proteins | sample AusTroGonzalo_MG_FD_203881 | JGI IMG/M metagenome (GOLD analysis project Ga0310786, IMG submission 203881) | Bovine rumen microbial communities from tropical cattle in Woodstock, Queensland, Australia - Gonzalo_03 (v2) (version 2) | ecosystem: Host-associated > Mammals > Digestive system >...
ACTACCAACGAACCGATGCCGTTGACGGATCCATCTGGCAGCCGTCGCTTTGTCTGTGTGAATGTCGAGGGCAACATCGATTTCGAGACGCCTGTGGAATACGACCAGCTCTATGCCCAGCTGAAATGCGAGGTGGAATGGCAGCGGGAGCGCTATTATCTGACGAAGGAAGAAGAGTCCGCTCTGATGCGGCATAACCTGCGTTTCCAGAAGGTGAGTGGCCTTGGCGAGATGATTCTCTCGCTCTTCGAGAAGCCTGATGGTACATCGAAGACCAATCCTGAGAACGGCCATTGGATATCTGTGAAGGATATCTCCGCCCGTCTGAAGGATACTTTCAAGGGTGCCTATAAGCCTGACGAAGGCACATTAGTAAAAATCGGCCAGTTCCTGAGCCGTCCAGAATACAAGTTCGAGAACGACCGCAAGAGCATCGGTTGGTGCTATTGGGTGAAAGACAGAAGATAGAAAATCGATATAAAAGTGATGAAAAGTAGTCAAAATTAAAAAATAGCTCTACTTTTCAAAAAACTACTTGTTATGCAATATGAGAACATCAAACTAACCGTTGGTCTCCAGTGCTCCAATCAGGATTTGGTGCAGTATTGCATCACGGTTCCTCAAGTGCCTGTACAAATAAAGCCATCGCCTCAGAAATGAGCGATGGCTTGTAGAAGTGGGGCTCGAAACGACCTTGAAGGCCATAAAGGTTGTCATCCTTTCTGCGAATTCCCCTATTTGACGGTGCAAAGATAGGAATTATTTCTGATACTTCCAAATATTTTGGAAAAAATTCGAAATTCTTAGGATCCCTGGATTATTTAGACTAAAAAACAAGCGGACGAACTTTGTTTCGTCCATTTATTGTCTTTTAGCTCTGAAGATAAGTGTATACCAAACATTTGATAGAAGAAAATCAATAAAAAATCGACAAAAAGTAGTCAAAATTAAAATAATTACACTACTTTTGCAAAAAATACAGCTCACAATGATTGTAGTTTGCAAAAATATTCTTATATTTGCAGCGTTAACGTTTCATTAAATAAATAGAGTATGGAAAAAATCAAAAGAACCCGCGAAGAGGTCCGTGCAGCATTCAAGGACTTTATGCGCAGAAAGAAAGAGCGTCAGATGCAGGCAAGAATGGAGTTGGAAGCAATGAGTCAACAAGGATTCTTCGATAACTAATTGTCAAACACTTTAAATCTTGCTTACTATGAACACGCTCAGATTGGAAATTATCAATCTGCATTCCCCTTATAGGGTAAAGCAGAGAGAAGACAAACCTCAGCATTATTATTTCAGAACAGATTATGGCGTAGAATACGACATCAGTCTGGAAGAAGATTTCTCCATCGTTCCCAGTGGAGCCTATGCGCTTGATATTACAAATCGCGAACATAAGCGTTCGCCGCTCGATCCCAAATTCCGATTGACGCTAATTACAATTGTTGAGGAGTTCTTTGAGAGGAATAATGACGTGATGCTTTATGTGACAGAGACTGGAGACGAAAAGCAGTCGTTTCGTGATCGATTGTTTGTACGATGGTTTAATACCTATGAACATCATGACCTTTACTATATCCAAACCGCAGAGGGACAGATGGAAGGTCAGATGAATTTCATGGCTATTATATCTCGTAAAGATAATCCGAGACTGCCAGAGATCATCAAGGAATTTGAGGACACGATATCGTTCATCTTTGATTAAATGCTGTTTGTTGTTTCGTCAAGCCATAACAAAACATCTATGAATGTGACGAATTGAAGAAAAATCAACAAGTTCCATTTTGGAACATGTTCGTAAAGAGGGTAAAAGAATGGTCAAAAGACATATGGTCTTCAGCGTTAGAACTACTCAATAATATCCGATAGATTTCTTTTCCGTCGCGATGACGGTTGTTTTCATAAGTATTATGATTTAAGGTTAAACATCAGGCTCGCAGTGGCGGGCCTTTATTTGTTCCTTTGGACAGAAATATGTGTTATTACTCCGATTTGAGTTAATAGTTTTCTGTTTCTTTCTTATTTTAAACATTTTTATTGAACTTTCCTTTGTTTCTTGACAGAAAAACTATATCTTTGCAGCAGATTTAGCATCAAGAGTGATCAGATTCACACCAACCGAGCTTTCGTTATGCCACGGTGGTAAAAAGATGCGAGTTAACAGAGTATTAACTAAAATGATAACGGTATGCAATACAACCGCATAGTTCTTAATGAACCACATGCCTCCATCGAGGGGCTTTATGACGAGCGTCTGAGTTTTTGGAACGTTGACGATAAGTTCGTCAACGACATCGTGTTGAAATGGACGGATTGGCATACTGATTATCTTTTCCATGGTTATAGGAAAGAGACTATCAGGACTGTCAGGTTTCCCTATTCAAGATTTATTGTCGATGCTGAACGACTTTGGAATGATCCATTGGAGGCCAAAGGACAAGGTATCTTATATAAACAGTTTGATGGTTATACTCGAAATATTCCCGAAGAATGCGAGACCAGCTTATTGGATCTGTGGCACACACATCAGGAACGGTTAAGAAACAATCTTTGTCCTAATGCTCTTTTGCTTGACTGTCATTCATTTCCCAGTGAACTGAGTGACATAGATATTTGTATTGGGTACAATGAAGACTGGTCTAAGCCGAATAGGAAAACCATTGAGTTGGCAGTCAACCTCTTTGAGGACAACGGCTACAAGGTAGGAATCAATGAACCTTATAGCAACTCAGAAACTCCAGACTGTCCATTTATATATCAGTCAATGATGCTGGAAGTCAATAAGAAAGTATATATGGAACCTGGCAGCTTACGTATTAAGCAACCAGATTCAAAGAAATCAAATGTTCGAGACCTTATAAACATATTATTGTCAGAATTAGAAAAGTAGCATTATAAATCATCAAAAGAGCTGGTCCTGATTATCAGTGACTTGCGGTCGAAAATTTCGACCACAAGGACAGAAACCGAGTCTACACTTGAACTGAACTTCTTGATTGGCAAAATCAAGCATACTGTAAAAAGGATTAAGAAGAATCAATAATTATTAGAAAGACATCGTTGTCTTTCCGCTTAACACATCGAATAAATGGACGAACTTTGTTTCGTCCATTTATTGTCTTTGGGCCCTGAAAATAAGTGTATAACAAACATTTGATAGAAAAAAATCGATAAAAAATCGACGAAAAGTGTTCAAAATCAAAATAAATGCACTACTTTTGCAAAAAATACAGCTCACAATGAGATTACCTTTTCATACTGTACAACTGTTGAAGGAGAAGTCGGGAAGTGATTTACGACAGCCTTCTGATTGTGTATTTCTGTCGCTTGATATTGAAAGCAAGACAGGTGTTCGTGTTGGTGCTACAACCCTAAAGCGGTTGGTAGGTTTTGCTCAGGATGAACGTACGCCCCATGTCAGTACCCTTGATGCCATTGCCCGCTATTTAGGCTATGCCCATTGGGAGGAACTATCAAAGATTGAGGACAATGGAAACTCTGACTTTGACAGTTCTGACGAAGAAGTCCGCTCTGCTGACTTACAACCTGACTCCATTGTCGAGATCACTTATCTACCAGACAGAAAGGTTAGGATGAGATATCTTGGCAACAATCATTACCAAGTTGTGGAGAGTCTGAATAGCAAACTTCAGGTTGGCGATGAGTTGGAAATCCAGAACTTCGTGCTGCATCATCCTCTATTGGTGCTCAATGTCTGGCGCAGAGGCGAGCCTTTGGGCCAGTTTACAGCAGGCCGTGTTTCAGGCCTTTCGTCTGTTCGGATTCTGTAATCTTCAATTCTTCAATTTTTCAATTCTTCAATTCTTAAAATGGAGTCGTCTCAGTTTTCAGATAGCCAATCACGATTTGATACCATCGAACTGATGGAAACACAGGGAACCACCTGTGACACTTTTCGTGTGAAGCTCTATGGAAAACTGCATTTCCTGAAACGCCTGAAGTCTGAATACGCAGGAGATATCCGCTATCAGGAGGCTCTTCGCAAAGAATTTGAGACGGGCTATCGTCTGGAACATCCTAACTTGGTGCGTTATATCTCGCTCGACAATGATAGTATCTTGATGGAGTATGTCGAGGGTGAGACCCTTTCACAGCGACTTGCTTCGAATCCAGACTACTTTAAGAATCGGAAGAATACGGATAAGTTCATTCGTCAGTTGTTGGATGTTATCGGATATCTTCATAGTCATCAGGTCCTCCATCTTGACCTGAAACCAGACAATATCCTGCTCACCCGTATCAATGATGATGTCAAGCTCATCGATCTTGGTTGTAGCTATACTGATTCCTTTCCTGATACCACGGGCCATACCAATGCTTATGCCGCCCCAGAACAATTATCCATTATCCATAGTCCATTATCTATTCAAACAGACATCTATGCCATAGGAAAGATTCTTGAGCGTTTGCCTAGCCGCACTATATATAATAAGGTAATAGCTCGCTGCACAGCTGAACATCCATCAGACCGCTATCAATCGATAGAGGAAATCATGCACGATGTCAGTCACAGAAAGCGCTACTGGCTTGTCGTGGCAGTTCTTGTGGCTTTACTTGTTATTTTAGCTATTGGCATCGCAATGAATCATGAGGACAGGATTCCCGCAGACGCGCCCACCGATAGCCTTTCGCGTGATTCCGACTTACAATCGGATCATGAACCTGCCCCCGTGATTCAGGCCCAACCCAAAGATACGTTTTCACAGACAGTACCAGCACCTGTGAATATCCCTACACAACAACCATCAAAGAAAGACGAGCGGACCCAATTGAATGAAGAGCTGGAACAATTGATGGATAGAGCCTATCGCTCTACTATAGCCACTTTCTGTGATTCCATATTCCCATCTCCAACACCTTCTACTGGAAATGCTTGGGCTGATGTTTCTACTGAGTTCCACAACCAGACCATTCAAATAGGTGACCGTCTTGTAGAGAAGTATCCAGCTATCCCTGAAAGCACCATCCGCCAAGAGATTGAGCAGAGATTCCAAAGCCTTGTAGGTTACGTATTCAACCAGATGCGCGAAAACGGCCAACAGCAAAAAGTTCCCTAATAATTTGGCGCATTGCCAAATTATTCTTATCTTTGCACCGTTAAAATATGTCTAATAGATAAGATTAAGTGCACGAAACAGAAACTATATGAAAAGATGACTCAGGGCAATTTGGAAGTAATGAACAGAAGTTCGCGTCCTCTTTCGAGTGCCCAAATAGAGTTGGCCACAGATTGCCTGCGAGTGCTGGCTAATCGCCATGATCTCTCTATTGGTGAGATGTCACACGTGATTCGTGGCAAGAAATTATATCCACGTTTCTATTCCCTATTGCGTAGGTCGCCAAGATTGAGCAAGATGCAATTGGTGAACGAAATGCAGAAATCGCTCTGAGTTATATGAATATCTAGCAGATGGTTGAGATGCTGATGAAGAAGTATAAATATACTTATGATTCGGCCTTAGATATCGTGCTTTCTTCAAAGACATACGATAATCTTGTGTCAAGACCTCATCTTCAGGAAGAGGGTAGCTTGTTTGTATGTGAACTTCTGGAGAAGGAAATAGCTTCTTGAATAGTTGGATACGTAGATTTGTCCAAAAAACAATTAAATGGAAGAAATGGTCGCGCTATTTCTTCCTTTTTTTATGTTTGTTTCGTACATTTGCAGTCAGAAGCACTAAAAATGAGTGTATAATGTACAAATAATGACGATAAATGATGAAAAAATCGATACGAAGTGGCTGAATTATACAAATAATGAGGATTTTTTGCAAAAAAACAGCTCACAACGTTTGTCGTTTGCAAAATTATTCTTATATTTGCAAAGTCGCAGATAATCTGTGGCAAACATAGTAGGAAGCGTATTGCTTTCATCTGTACCGAAAAGTCTGGTAAACTTTCACGTAAAGCAGATGTAGAGTGAACCGCTCCCTCCTTGGTAGGAATAATAATTGTGTAGCAATCATAGGCTCACATCCTATATATCCTCCAAGGGTGTGGGCTGTTTCTTTTATCTCTTTACAGGTTTTACCAGAGCCTTCGGTAGGATAACAAGAGGCTCACACTTCTTATTTCATATATTAGTAATACAATCTATGCGTGAATCAAGAATAATGTATAAATGGAAGAATACGTCCAAAGTCCTTTTGGCTGTATCTTTCCTTGTGTGCGGTTGCTTGATCTATTTGCTGTTCCGGAGCAAGACCCTCAATATTTATCAGTGGTCTTTAGCCTTGGGTATATCTACCCCGATAGAGCATGCTCGCGGACTCGTTCATGGATGGGTCGTTTCTGATTTCATCAGATTTAGCTTTCCTGATGGCTTATATTGTGCTGCATATATCTTACTTATTGATACTATTTGGTGTGACGATAAGCGAATCCTTAAATATTGTATTCTTTCCGTTGTGCCTATTATAACTATAAGTAGTGAACTCCTTCAATACTATGGCTTGGTGCGGGGAACATTCGATATCGCAGACTTGCTATGCTACTTGGTTCCACCAATGGTATATTCTGGGAATCTTATTATAAACTATTATTTGTATAACAATTTAAAAATTGAAGAATTATGAAAAAGTATTTTTGGACATTAGCAGTGATGGCTGTTTTTGCAGTAGGCTTTGCTGCATCAGATGAAGAGGATGGGTCGAGTGTAGATTCTTCTAGCACACCGGCACAAACAGAGAAGTTGGAAAACACAGATAAGAAAGAAGAGCAGACTCCAAAGAAGAGCAAAAAAGATGAAATCAGAGAGTTAGGATTCAATAATGGAGTAAAATGGGCATATCAAGACCAAGGTAATACTTTGAGAGAATATATACAAAGTGGACTATCTATGAGTATGGCTGAAGGACGGATAAAACAGATTGGGAGATTGTCATATAAAGAAGACTATGGTTCAGACATAAGTGATGACCTTCTTGAAGAATATGGTGAGAAGTTTTGTGAAGGCTACAAAAGTATAGTTATAAAGAAATAGCAGAATAAAGTAGTGATTGTTATTTCGCGTTAAATGATGTTGAATGAATAAAAGTGATTAAAAAATGGTGTAAATATCAATTTGAAACGGTAGAATTTGAAAAAAATGAAGTCATTTGCAAAAAAATACGGCTCACAATGAACGTTTTTGCTAAATAATTCTTATCTTTGTACCGCCGCACAATAGTGCGACAGACATATTGAGGAAGCGTTTAGCGCTGTTCCATCCGTTGAATCTGGACAATTCACTGTATGTTGGGATAGACAAGAAACGCTCCTCCTGCGATAGATTATATACTATGTATATATACTGTCAAGGGTGTGAGCTGTTTTCTATATTCACATACAGGCAGTCCAGAGCCAAACGGAGAGTATAGTTCTGATAGGCTCACACTTTCTTATATGCCTGACCTAAAACTCAAGTTGTCTGAGAATGAGCCACTCAGAGAGATAGTGACAATCTATGTGGGCATTGTTTGATATTCTTAAATACTCTTTCAGTAGTGTAATTTGGGGCATCCTGATTGCAGTCGCTTGTATGACCTTGTTTGTCTTTCTGATAAAGGGTTGGTACAAGGATGCAACCTTTTCTCCAATTAGTTATGTGGTTGGTGCAATCCTCTTCATGTTCTTGTCATTCCAATGTGTCTTGATTGTCGGCTCTCTCAAGATACTTGATACCACCGATTATTATGAAATGGAAATTACACGCATTGTTGATAGTACATACGATTCAGTTGACGAGGTGTCAATGGGGCAAGCAGACGAAATCATTCAGGTAATTATAGATAGATTCCCTTTGCTTCAATATTATATAAGTGGTGGTGAGTTTTCAGGCTTTACCGCCAAAGAGCTGCCTCATGCGATGGCTGACGAACTACGTTCTTTTATGCACTGGTATATCTTCCGTCGCATCCTTTGGTGCATAGGGTTTGTAATTGTTGGAGCTGTCTGTGTCATAAGATCATTGTCTAAAAGCCGCATTCTATTACGTCAGAGTGATCGCCTCCAAAAACAGCGCGTTCAGACAGAACGCCGCAGGGTAAGCAGAAGAACAAGAAGATAGAAATATTATAATATTATTATGAGTACAAAAAGTTTTTGCAACAGTAACCACATTTTAGTGGGTTTGGGTGGTACAGGAGGTAAGATTCTCCGTGCCTTCAAGATGAGAATGTTCGAGGAATTTCACGATGACGAAGAGCGGAAGAAGCAACCTGTCGCACTTCTTTATGTCGATTCCACTGACGAGATGATGCCACAAGATGGAAGGGCGAGAGCGGATTTTCGTGTAATGGGTAAGGATGCATCTTTTACACGAAACGAGTTTCTAAACATTAAAGCTGTAGATGTAGAACACATTCTTGATCATATTGGGAATTATCCATCTGTTAAGGGAATCGTTAACAATGTGACGGCTGTAAAGTCTGCTATAGGTTCTCTAGGACAGGCTGCAGGACAGAAGCGCCGCGCTGGTCGTCTCCTTTTTGCTGCAAATGCTATTGGTTATGTAAATAGTTTGAAAGATGCCTATGCCCGCTGCGAAAAGATTTCTGGCGATTCCAGTAATACGAATATTCATATTTTCGCAGGATTATGCGGTGGTACAGGTTCTGGATCTGTGATTGATGTTATCGTGCAAAGTCGTAAGCATTTCCCAGACGCAAAGATTTCTGTATATGCCATGATTCCTGAAATGAATCTGCCCAAGAGCGATATGGATCAGGGACGCTATTACCAGAATGGTTATGCTGCTATGAACGAACTGAATGCCTTGCAGGCTGGACGCTGGTTCCCGCAGGATGTTACTGGTGGTGGAGAGGCAAAATACTACAATGATAGAGTTAAAGGAGTCGCAGATGGATTAACTGTCTATAGTAATGTTAACGAGAATGGCCTTACAATAAATTCTCTTCAGGAACTGCCTAAGATTGTAAGCGATTACATATTCGCTCGTATATTCTTCATCAACGAAGAGGATCAGGTGAACAGTGATATGATTCGAGCTTACAATTTTGAGAATATGGATGATTTCGCTCTAGAATATGACGAAACCGCCAATCCCGGGCCTGATGGTCGTATCCCTGTAGCTCGCACGAAGAAGGTGAATTCATTCGGCATTAAGCGAGTTATGTACCCTGAGCTTCGCGTTTTAAAACATATAACATATACTGTAGGTGAAAGTGTGCTCTATCAGTTCAAATATAATAACTGGCGTGAGAATCAAGGCTATATTAATGAAGAACGCAATAAGGACTATCGTAAAGACTATCTGAATAGTGATAACATCCAGAAATGGATGCTTGATGATCTTCATCTTACCTATGAATTGAAAGTGTTGGAGTCGGATGCTGACTATCCTCGTTTCAATGATTATTGGCATGATAAGGCCGTAGGCTATGCTGAAGAAGCCAAGAAAGCAGACAATCCGCTTAACGAACTTGATAATATTATGGGAGAGTTCTATACAAATCATTTCCGTGAAGAAGGTGTAGAATCATTCTTTATAGGCAAGGAAAGAGCAATACCCGAAATTGCAAAAGAAATTCGCCATAAAGTTGAGAATGAGCTCTATGAAAAGTGGAAGGTTGGAGATGTCTCTATTGTAGAACTTCAGAAAGTTTCAAAGCTCTTACTAGAGAAAGTAACAGAGATTCGTGCTGACCTTGAATCAAAATCAAAGGAAGAGAAAGAGAATTTCGAGGCTGTTGATCAAGACAGAAGTGACAACGTAACAGAGTGGAGTCGCTTAGGAATCCTTCAGAGAATGGTGGGCGCTGGTGCTCGTAGATATGCAGAGCATCAGGAGATTTTGACAGACTACTACACCTCAAAGACAATGCTCGTCGCTTGGGAGTTTGCTAAAAAACTGGCTGCTCGTATTTATGTTGAATTAGGCAAGATGGATGCAGACATCTCGGCATTTGGCCAGAAGATTAACGATGCCATCGATGAAACTGAGCGTTTGGTGACTGCACAGCGAAAGGTCAACAAAGGTTTGGAGGACATGAAGGGAGCCATAATCGAAGTTAGTGAGGATGAGACTATGAGCGAATTTGAGGTTGAACTCAAGGTGGATAAGGTTGATATGCCTAATATTGCCCGCCAGATTCGTGAGAGTGTTTTGCCAGAAGGTGATTTCGTTAACTTTGGAAGACTGGCTACTGACATTAGCGTTGATGATATCAAGGATGCCTTTGACCTTAAACTATCACAGATAGTCAAAACAAAACACGATGAGAAAGCTGAAAGCGATAAGAAGGTGCTTGGTCTCAACATCCTTACTCAGTTGCAGCAGAAGTTAAAGACCGAGGATGATATTAAAGCATTTGCATCCAAGATTGTTAATCAGAGTGGTGTATATCTGAAACTTAACAACGATCAGATCCAGCTCCATCTCCGTAATAATGAAGGCAATCTGAGTCCTACCAATCCTGCAAGTATCAATAAGAAGACTATTCTGGTTTCTATCCCATCGCCTGATGACAATGAAGGCCTTAAGAAATTTGCAGATAAACTTGAAGACGCGTTCAAGAACTCGTTTAACCAGAGTACAGCACGTACAACAATTGTTGTCAATCGTAAGAGTCCTCGAAAAGATGAGTTGTCGATTATAACGGTAGCATATTGCTTCCCAATCCGAGCTATTGATTGGATGAAGCCATACAAGGAGCGTTATGAAAGATTCCTGAATACAGGTAATCCCGCAACAGATGCAGGCAATGCCATCCTTCTTCACAGTGAAGGTGATGGAAAACAGCTCCCATCGTTGTTTGCAGTTGATAATGCAGAAGAGATTGCAGCTAAGGCTGCACAAGAGGCAATGGCTGCGCAGGCTGCAACAACTCAGCCTCAGGCTGGCCCTGCCGTACCTCCACCAATGCCTGGAGCTGCCCCTGTACCACCACCCATTGTGCCACAGCCAGAAATAAAACTGTTCATCGCAGTTGCAGGACAGCAGTATGGTCCTTATAATATGGATATGTGTAAACAGATGGTTCAAGGTGGTCAACTGACGCCTCAGAGTACGGTATGGATGGAAGGAATGCCTGCATGGGCTCCCGCAAGTCAGGTTCCTGCATTGCAGGCTCTATTTGCTCCTGCTGCCCCAGCAATGCCACCACTGCCTCCAACAGGTGGCCCGACCCCTCCACCAATGTTGTAGTAAAGAAAAATGTATAACAGAATAAAAAGAATACGATTATGGCAGAAAGAAATACAGACCGTATACGTTACAGATATGGTATTTGTCTGAACGACAATTGTGAGAAATGTAAGTCAAAAGAAGTACAGGAAATCCCTGCACGCAAGGAATTCGTTTGCCCTGAGTGTGGTAAGCCTTTGCGCGAATGCCCCCCTCCAAAGAAGGGCGGCAATACGAAACTCATCGGCATCATTGCTGGTGTCGTAGTCTTGCTGGCTATCATTGGGTGTATTATCGCCTTTAGTGGAGGTAGTGAAGAAAAGCCGACTCCAGCGCCTGTACCAGAGGTTAAGGAGAATACTGACAGCATCAAGGCTGCACAGGAAGCTGCAGAACAGCAGCGCATCAAGGACAGCCTCGACGCTGTGGCTGCAGCAGAAGCTGCTAAGAAGCAAGAGGCGGAGAAGAAAACCGAGCCCGTCCCTGCAGCACAAAAGCCAGTTAAGCCAGCTTCTGGTTCAAAGAACCTTGGCTATGCAACCTTCAAGGGTTCTTGGCCTAATGATGTGAATGGTCGCATGGTATTCACCTCTTCGCATGTCATTGACAGCAAAGACCCCAAGAAACGTGTGGCAGAGGCTGGTGACTATGTGATTGGCGAATGGGCTGACGGGCACCTGGTTCAGGGTATCTGGTATGGCTCAGATAATCAGGTAAAGGGTAGTGTTATCATCGGTAGGTAATTTCGATGTGATGTTGAGACGCTCTGTTTATACATTTCTGCTGATAGTATGGTGTGCTTCCGCATCATCTCAGGGTTTGAAGTTATTCAGCCCTGAGGTGAAGGAGGCCGCACCAAGGACTCAAGTGGTGGTGATGGACTTCTTGGAGCGTTATTTCAGTGAACTACCGAACACCAAGCAGACCACGATCCAGACAAAGATGGCCGATGACAAGGTCTATTTCCGAAAGGGCAAGCCCTCAGATTTGCATCAGGTATGTGATACGATGCCTTTCTCTATCAATCTTCTTGACCGCTATTATGAAGTGAATTGGATGAAGGCTGACGAACCATTTATCACCATCGTATTCCCTGCACAATATGACTTGCTGCTTGGGATACAAAAAGATGAAGCATTGAAGCAATTCAAAGATGCAATTCTTGCAGCTCCTCAAAGAACGGGCAGCATAGTAGTACCTTCAGATTTAGAATGTCTAAGCGATTCACTCTTTCAGACCAAAGGCGACACCCTCGAACTGGCAAGTCTTTCAGATGCTCTATATTATAATAAGGTGCGCGAGGAATATCATCCTGTTTTCAATAATGAGTATCTGGCTTATTCCGCAGCGAACCTGTTTCATGGGCTTATTCCTGATGCAGATTACCGGATGTATGTAGAGCAGTCTGTCTATGGCATGACCACTATCAACTATACCATCTCACTTAGCCAATGGCTTAACTATTGTGCAGAGTGGGGATTGAAAGTGTTTTTTGCTGTAGAGGAAGAACGCGAAGATGGCATATTGGCTCTTGTGATAGCACAGAGTAAGGAATTAGGTTATCATCATCTTCTTTCAGTCGTTATTCCTGATAAATTCATTGGTGATCAGAACGCTGTTCTGAAGGTTCGTATGACACCCTATATCCCCATTCATAATCTGAAGGATCTGTATCAGAAACAATCTACAACCCATAAAAAAGTAAGATGGCAATGAAACGGCTATTGATAATAATCTCTTTGGCAATCTATAGTCTCTCCATCTGTGAGGCTCAGACTGCTGCTGATGTAACTAGGAACATCAACAAGATAAAGCGTGACACTATGTATATCTATGCTGAGGCAACGATGAAAGACCTCAATGAAGCATACAATGGAGCCCGTGCTATCTTGGAGATGAAAGTGGGTGATTGGGTTCGTGCCCAACATCCGGAAGAAGGTATTGAGGTATGCATTGTCAAAGCAAAGGAACATTTTATACAATTAGAAACACGTCGCGGTGAATTCTATCGTGCCTTTGTTTACGTTCGCAAGAGTGACATCATGCCAGTGGCAGACAAAAGCGAAGTGACAGTATTCGAAGTGCCTCCTCCTAAGCAGCCTAATCAACCACAGGCTGCCCCTGCTATCATTTTATCAGAAGAGGCTCCCATTGAGAAAGAAACACCAGTCTTGGAGTTGACTTCTGAAGAAAAGCAAATGAAGCAAGTACGGAGTTTCTATGAAGTAGAGCCATATATCAAAGGATTGAAGAGCAAGGACAAACTGAAAGCTTATGGCAAATATGCAACAATGCCGGCAAATGAAAACTGCCATCTGTTCGTATATGATAAGCAAGGGAATATTTCTGCATTGCTTCGTAAAAGTGGAGATATCCAATACAATCTGAATACCCTCAAAGAAGATAACGTTAAAAACTATAAGAACTGTGGAGCCATCTGGTTCCAAATGAAATGAAAAGGAATTTAAATTGAGAATAATTTATGGATAATTCGTGGTCATTCGTGTTAAAAAGAAAAATCTGCCTGTTGCTGATTCTTGTGACCATAGGCGCAAGGGGGCAGATCTCATTTACTCTTTCCGATGGTATTGACAATAGTACCGTCAAGTCAAAGATTGAAAGCGAAGTCAGCCGTATGCTGACAGAAATCAACGCTGCCCAAGAGGCAGGTCGCAGTCTTAATTTCTCTGCAATGGGTAATATCGGGACTCGTGTGCAGCAGTCAATGGCAATGCTTTGGGAGAACTCGCCATTTATGTGTACTGACGAGGAGATCATCGAGCATTGTCTTACAACTGGTAGCGGCTATCAAGTACGTAATATTCCTCTGATGATGAAGCCTACTGGCGAACGTGAGTTCGGTGAAGATGAATACCAGGAGGCTGTCATCAGCTTTGATAAACAGGGAAACATAGAGAGTTTCTATCTTAGTATCTCAATGAATCTCTACATGAATGTCATCAAGAGTAATTTGGAACTGACAGATCTTCGACGTCGCCAGTTAATCCTTGACTATGTAGAGCAATTCCGCACGGCCTATAATCAGAAAGACATCAACTTCCTCAATCAGGTGTTTAGTGAAGATGCTCTGATTATCACAGGTAAGGTCATCACCACAAAGCATGCAGAGGGCTTCACTTCTCAGAAAATCCAGTATAACAAGCAGAGCAAGGAACAGTACATCAAGAATCTTCGTGGAGTATTCCAACGTAACAGCTATATCAAGGTTACATTCGATGATATCGAAGTGATGCGTCATCCTGTGAATGCGAATTACTATGGCGTTACTCTTCTGCAAGGTTGGACAAGCGGCAAATACCACGACGATGGCTACCTCTTCCTGTTATGGGATTTTACCAACGAAAGTGCCCCTCAGATTCACGTCCGTACTTGGCAGCCAGACAAAATCGGTGGCAAACCTCTACCCAAGGATGAAGTGTTTACATTAGATGATTTTGATATTAAATAGATTTCTACTAAGTTATGGGAAATTTAGAACAGAAGAATCAAGCAAAAAGATTAAGAAAATTGATTTCATGTGATAATACATTGTCGAAAGAAGACAAAGATATGATTTTGGATGCAATTAACAAACTATGTAATGAGTATCCGCATAGATTTAGGCTAAGGACACTCGTTCATCAAGTTGAAATAAAATTAAGGAATCCAGAGCATATTCAAGCCAAAAGGGGTTTTGTTGGATTGATTAAATTGTATGGGAAAAGAAATGAAGTTGTAGACATCTTTAATCATCTTAAAAGATAAATAACAATGATCTATAGGAAGATATTTGTAACATTCTGCTGTTTTTGGGCAATATTTATGTCCGCCCAAGATATTGAGGTGAAGAAGTTTGAGCCGATGGTGAAGAACGAGACATCAGCGATGAGTCCTAGGAAGGACATCAACGGGAATGACTGTGCTTTGGTGATGGTTCGTACCCTGAAGAAGGGAATGGAATTCGAAGGTTGGGTAGTTGGTGGCGTAGATTATAAAGAAGATGCATACTGGGTATATATGGCAAATGGTGCCAAGCACTTGAAGATTAAACATCCTGATTATCAGACAAAGAATGTACTATTTAGTGAGTTTGGGATCGGTAGTTTGAAAGGTGGGAACCAATACGAACTTTTAATTGAGGACGACACTAAAGATGTAATTCGCAAAATTTACAGCTTAGGATGGAACTTGAATGACATGGATGTCCCTACTAAAGTACAAACATTCCTGAATATGTCTGCTAAAAGAGGAGATGTGAAAGCAATCGTTGCATTGGCTCAGTTGACCGCTAAGCAGAAAGAGAAGAATGAACAAGACGCAAGTTCTTTGCACTGGATTGAGCAATTGCTGTCAAAAGGCGACAGCTCGTTTTTGGATTCTATGCCCGCACGATTGATGCTTTTATATTCTGGGAATATCAAGAGTGGAATCTGGAGAGGAAGCTCTAAAGCTGATCCTGCTGTTGAAAGGGAATTATATACGAAAGCAAGCGAATATGAATTAAAGGCCTGTTTGAAAGGCTATAAAGAAGCTGGTGACTACTTGTTTTCTGACTATCTAAAGGGCAATGGGCTTCCGATGTATAGCCAGGAGGTATTGGATATATGTAAAGACTCCGCTAATTCTAATAACCTGAAAGCTATGGAGTGTCTGGGGCGAATTTACGAAAGAGGTTTTTGTGAAACTGTTGATCTTAACATGGCAGCAGAATGGTATAAAAAAGCACATGACTTATCTCCGTCTTCAATTATGAAATCCAACTTATGTCGTATTTATGGGAATCCTTCATATAAAATAGACAGCAATAATTTAGAGTTTATTCGTAAGATGGCTGAAGAAGGATTGGCTGAAGCAAAGTTTCAGCTTGGTTGTATGTATGAAGAAGGAAGGAACTTCCCTCAAAACAGAGAGAAATCAATAGAATTATTCTCGCAAATATCACATCGAGGAGCTACCTATCACCTTGCCAAGTTTGCATTTGACCAAAAGGATTATAAAAAAGCAGAAAATCTTTTGAAAGGAATGATATTCATGCATAACGACGATAATAAATTCTTATATGAAGATGATGCATTGTTCTTATATGCTGTAACACGATATAATCTTTATACTTATTCTGATGCTAGAGTAAGCGTCCTTAGAACATTAAGTGAACTGTCTAAGAAAGGTTACCAGAAGGCAGCAGAATTCATTAAAGAAAATTACTAAAATTATTCGATATGAAAAAAATTATCTGTATGTTGCTTGTATTGTCAAGCGTTTCTGTTTTTTCACAGAAAGAGTTTAAAGTGGTTAATTTCAAACAGAGTTCTTCTGACATCTCTGCCCGTACCAATCAGCGTGAAGATCCTAAAGGTATTGCATGCGCATTAGTGAAGGTGCAAATTCCCATGAGAGACATTCTCTTTGATGGTGACGTAATTGGCGAGGTTTCACATAAAGTCAATGAGTATTGGGTGTATATGCCAGATAAGAGTACGAAATTGTTAATAAGAAAAGCTGGTTTTAGCCCATTGAATGTGGATTTTAAGAACTACAATGTTCCAATTCTTGAATCAAAAGGCACATACGAACTTTGCCTACTCGAAAAACAGGCAGAGGCTCCACAGTTGTATAATGATGGTATGATTGCACTTGCTAAGAATGATATGATTACGGCTTTTGACAAATTGCAAAGTGCCGCTGATGCAGGGTATGGAATGGCAAATTACCAATTAGGAAGTATGCAAGTTCAGCCGTATGAAGTTCCAGAGGGATATGAGTGGATAGAAGATCCTAATACAGCAGAAACGTATCAAGCGGCTTATGATTATTATAAAAAGGCAGCCGATGCAGGTGTACCTGAAGCATTGTTTGCATTAGGAGAATTCATTCAGAAATATAACGATACAAAAAGTATGGTTGCAAAATACCCCGAGGATGCAAAAATGGAACCTAATATATATGAAATTAATATTCCAAAGAATCTTTGTGAACCTAACAAAGCACTGGGTATGATTCGTGAAGCTGCTAACAAAGGGGTGGTTGAAGCTCAATATATGATGCTTGGTGATGATCAATGGTGTAAAGAAAATGCCAACAAAGGCAATGCCGTTGCACAATTTGGAATGGGATTAAGAAATGACTCTGAGTTATCGTATGAAGAATATTGGATGTTGGAATCGGCAGAAGTTAGTTCTTCTGAGAATTTTGGAGAAGCTGTAGAATGGTACAAAAAAGCTGCAGAAAATGGTCTTGACGCTGCACAGTGGAGATTAGGGGAAATGTATGCGAGAGGATTGGGCGTTGCCCAAGACATTAATAAAGCTATTGAATTAAGAACGAAGGCTGCAGAACAAGGAAATACCATGTTCCAATTTATGATGAGTGTAATGTATGCTACAGGAGGATTCGCTGATTATGCAACATATTCGTATCCTGATGGAGAAGTCTATAATGTTGAAATTCCGCTGGATGTGGAAAAAGCAGACAAATGGCTTAGAAGAGTAAATCACAAGCAATTGAATAAGACAGAAAAAGATAGATTAGAAGGGAACGGTCTTTTATCGTTTACTATTAATCAACTTTCAGATGGATTCATGAAACAATCGAAATATGATAAAGTTATCTATTGGTATCAAAGACAGGCCGAAATGGGATATCGTGATGCATTTTGCAAGTTAGGTGAAATGTATCTCGAAGGGGAAATCGTTAACAAAGACAACCAAAAGGCTAGAGATCTGTTTGAAAAGGCGATTTTGGACGATGAGCACTATGGAGATGGGTATAGTGGTTACCTTCGTGACAGGGCAAGAGCATTTTTAGGCGTGATTTACCGAGATGGACTTGGTGTGGAATCAAATCAGATGAAGGCAAAAGCTTTTTTGGCAGAATCCGCCGATAAAAATGATGCCAAAGGCATGTACGAATTAGCGATTCTTTTCGAAAAAGAAGGAAACTCGGAAGCTGCTAGTAAACTATTTAATGAACTGAAAAATGGATGGGGGCAAAACGATAATGACGATTATTATAAAAATAAGGCGAAAGAGCGCTTAGGTAATCAGTAAAGAAATAATTGGTAAATGAGACACTTTGGTACTCAAGCCTAAGTAATTGGATTGTTTTTCAATAAATTATATACAGAAAGATGACGAGAAAAGATATTATAAAGCGTGGAGCTTTAGAAAAGTTGGAAGAAATAGTTCGGTCTTGTGTTGATAGTTGTAATGGAAATATTGACAACTTCCAATTTGAGATGATTGACGTTTTCTCAACAGAAGAGCATGCGGAAGTCGATTATTTAATAGAAAAGCTAAAGACGGATAAAGAGTTTTTGAAACTATTTTGTCAAATCAGGGGAATATAATTTATGAAGGCTAAAGAGTACATAGATAATAATTTCCCTTTTTATCACATAACGCCATTAGCAAATAAAGAGAGTATCCTTATGAATGGATTGCTCGCAAAGAGATGCAATGGCATATGTGTTGTTAGAAGTGATAATCCGGAAGTATGGAAAGAAATTATTAATGGTCAGTTAACTTACCCTGATCAGTATTATTTGATAATTAAGTTAACACCATATAAGCATGAAATTAAGTTTGAGGAGGTGGCTCTTGATTCAACAGAAGAAGATGGAACGGGGCCTTTACAGAATTATATTCTTAAGAAAAGAATTTCGATTGATGAATCAGACATAATAAAAGATGCATTTGATAGAGGTACTCGTCCTGATTATAATGACATCGCTGGAATGGTGAAAAGTCTGTCGGACTATGGTCATCCTCCTGTTCCTAATGTCAGTGTATTAAATGAAATCAATAACAGATGATGGTTACTAAAAAAGTATATTTATGCGCCACTGCTTTGTTTATGATCCTTCAAATACATGCCCAAGATATTGAAGTGAAGAAGTTTGAGCCGATGGCGAAGGACCAGACTGCGGCATTGAGTTCAAGGAAGGATATCAATGGAACGGTGTGTGGATTGGTGAAGGTGCAACTGAAGGAGCCTGGAGCCGAGTTTGAGGGCAGTGTGATGGGCGATGTCCAGTTCACTGGTAGTGAGTATCTGGTATATCTGCCAAATGGTACGAAACGACTTGGCATCAAACATCCAGACTATCTTCCCACTACTATCGTCTTTGCTGACTATGGAACCAGGAAGATTGCTTCATCTACTACCTATGAGTTAAAGTTGAAGACCAACAAGAAGCAGGCTAAGGTTGATAACAGCAAGAAAGGAATGGCAGTATTCAACATCAAGCCTTCTAATGCTATTCTGCTGATTGATGGACAAGTTGCAGATGGTTCAGGTGGAGCTTATATTCTGTCATTGCCATATGGCACACATTATTATACGGTAAAGTTGAAGGACTTCAGCCTAAACAATCAAGTTGTGCATGTAGATAAATATTCCAAAACCATTAATGTGGACTTGACGGAGTTCTTTGCTAAGGTAGATGTTTCGTGTAAAACGGAGGATTCTGAGATAGTCGTTAATGGCGAGCAGAAGGGTATAGGAAGGTGGAGCAGTATGGTTGTACCAGGTAAATATACGATCGAAGCATCCAAGGATGGTTGTCACTCGCAGACAAGACAGATAGAACTACGTGACAATGATACGCTGGCTGTTGATTTCACAGCATTGAAGACAATTACGGGTAGTCTTCGAGTGGACTATGAGCCAGCTGGAGCTGATGTTTTGTTGAATGGTAAAAAGGTCGGTGTCACACCATTGGAATTGAAAGACTTGCCAGTCGGTGATTACCATATGGAGATATGGAAGGAATACTATGTGAAAGAGTTTGCACATATCAAAATTAGGGAAGATCAGGAATGGAAGGAAAGTGGAGAACTAAAGTTGACAAAATTCGGCACATTAATTATAGAGGCAGAAGACAGAAACGATGAATATTGGTCTTACAATATGAGTAGAATTGCTGATTATTATCGATACGGATCTGTGGGGGGGCATAGAGGTTCGCATTATACATGCGAGGAAGATACTAGTTATGTGCCTTTTAATCCGGTAAAAGCCATTTATTGGTATAAACGAATTCTTAGTGAAGGAACTGGAACTGACTCTGACATCGAATATGCTAAAACTGCATTGACTCCTCTATATCCATCAACGGATGATGATGCAAAGCTTTCATTTGCATGGGCAAAAAAAGATGCTGAAGAGCTTGAGAAATGTTCAAATTGTGACGATTGTAAGTATATGAACTATTTGATGTGGACACCTTGCCCCTATGCAGCATTGGCATGGCATTATTTTTATGGAGTAGGATGCGAGAAAAATGTGGAAGAAGCCAAAAAACTGATGAGGTGGGCATGTAAAAAAGAAGGGATATATATTTATCCTGCATATAATCAAATAATAAAAGATATGGGATTGGATTCAGAATTGAAATATATGCCTGAAGAAGAATGGTTAAACAGTAGAACGGTTACAGACTAATAGTTATGCGTACAATTATTCTTATGTTGGCTCTGATTATATGCCAATTATCCTTTGCCCAAGGGTTCAAAGTTAAAGAGTTCAAGCAGAATCTGAATGATGGCTCTGCTTTCCATGCTCCAATGGATGCAGAAGGACATCCATGTGGACTAATCAAAGTTAGAACAGATAATTCAGACATGAAATTCAATGGTAGTATTGTTGGAGATGTTGAGAACAAAACTAACGAGTATTGGGTGTTTATGGCTCAAGGAAGCAAATCGCTAAATATCTTGCATCCGAATTTCCTTCCTATGATAGTGGATTTTTCCTCATTTGGGATTGATGAAGTTGCATCCAAAGCAACATACATTTTGACACTAAATGAACAGAAATTCAAAAAAGAAAAGTGTGGTTTGGTAACAACGGTTAAGCCGGAAACAGCTTCACTATTTATAAATGATGTGCTAATTGAGAACATCAGTGGGAATGGCTTATATCAGCTCTATCTTCCTAAAGGTGACTATGTCTGTCGAATCGAGCAGAAAGGATATCGTCCAAGTGTCCAAGCAATAACGATTGGCAAGGGAACTCAAAATCTAAATATTGAACTTGAATCAGTGATGGCAGAACTGGAGGTGAAATGCAAGACGGGAACTGCTGAAATCTATGTTGATGGTGAAAGGAAAGGTAATGGTACATGGAAGGGAACTATATTTGCAGGTGAACATCAAATAGAAGCAAGACAACATAATTTTGAGTCCCAAAAGCAAATAATTACAATAGCGGAGAAAGAGAGCCGGACTTTTGTAATACCAGAACTCAAACGCTCAATGGGTAAAATCAGTATAGAGACAATACCCAACAATTTGCCTATTAATGTCGATGGTAAATATATTGGAATAAGTCCATGTATGATAGAAATAGAAACTGGTAATCATTATGTGAGTTGCAATTCATATGGATTGATTCCTGCTCGATATGATATTCAAACAAATGAGGGTGACATATCAACGGTGACTATTCCTATGAAATACTCTACAGAGAGAGATTGGTTAGTTGATACATATAAAAGGGCCTATAAAGGTGATAATGCTGCTATCTCAGAATTGGCAGATACCTATGTTGGCTGGGGATATCGGGATAATGGTAAGTATTTTGAAGAGGCTGTATTTTGGGCGGAGAGATATTCCCAGCCCAATGCGTTGTTTGAATATGAATGTTGGTTAGACGCATACTGTTATGTAGGAAATCCAGAAAAGGCTTTAGAATTATACTATCCGATAAAGACCAAAATAGAGAATCGCGGTGGTATGTTTTTGAATGAATTATATATGTCAAAAATTGGGGATGCTTTTTTTAAAAAGAAAGACCCTGATAAAGCCATTCAATGTTACGAGAAAGCAGGAAAGGACGGTTATGAGGGTTTGGGCGATTGCTATGCAGCAAAAGGCAACAAACAACTTGCCGCAAGTTACTATCGTAAGTGCCTGAGTTTGGACTATTATTATGGAAAGAATAGGGTTGAAAAGAAATTGAAGGATTTAAGACAATGATTATGGTATACAATCGTAGAATTGAATTATGTAACAAGTCTAGTCAAATAGCCTTGTCAATAGTAGTATTTATATTCTATTCTGTTTCTTTTTCATGCTCTTCTTTTGGGAAGCAAGATCCTCTTCGTCAGCTAGAAGAATTGACAGAGGACATTCGTTTACATCACCAGGAATATACCACTGCTGACTGGAAGAATGCTTATGCTAGATACGAGCAGATAGCGGCTGAGATGGAGAGTTATCAGTATACGAAAGAAGAAGCTGCAAGGATCGGAGAAATGGAAGGTGAATGCGTCGGCTATTTCATGAAGAGTGCCATTAACTCTCTTGGAGGTATTGAAAGTGAGATAAAAGGTTTTGTAGATGGTATTAATAAAACGATGGAATGATAGGATGAAGCGAATTGGATTCAAGACGCTGATTACAGGCGTTTTAATCATGATTTGTCAGTCAAGTTACGGACAATATCTTTATGACCACTCTAACATGACTATTGGAAAGATTGACGCTAATGGTTATGTATATAACCGTTCGAATATGACTATTGGGCAGTTTAAGTCGGATGGGGTGATTGTGGGTCGCAGTAATATGACGTTAGGGAAGATAGATAAGGAAGGCAGAATTACAGACCGTTCTAATATGACATTAGGCAGAGTAGATTCTGATGGAAGGGTGACTGACAGAAATAACATGACCTTAGGAAGAATAAAGCCTGATGGTGTCGTGGAGGACAAAAGTAATATGACTATAGGGCGAGCAAAAGACGTGCCAGTGACTTATGCCGCTGTGTTCTTCTTCTTTAATTTGTTTGAATGATGGATATTTCGGACCCCTTTGGCATGAATGACTTGCAAGACAGGTTGAAAACGTTTTGCAGGGCGCAAAGTCTGGATGTGCCTCAGTTTTGGATTATTCAGCCTGATGGGTATTATATGGGGTATGCTGCATCGCTACATCTGAGTGGAAAAGACAGATGGGAGGAGTTTGATGCCAAGGTCATCTTTTTGCTGAAGGACTTTTCTGAGCGAGAGAATCGTGAGGCAGAGGAAAGGCTGTTGAATCACATGTTTGAGGAATTGGGTGAGCCTGTGGTATTGACAGTAAAAGCGGTGGCCTCGCCTCTTCAACAGCGATTCTTCAAAGGTGTTGGTTTGAGTAAGATGCCTGTAACTTGGGCTGACTATCAGCAGAATGAGTATGTGGTCTATGCCAAGGGCAAATTGGAAATGGGTGGCTTCGTGAATCTGATGGAAAGGATAGAGTATATTGGTAAAGAGATTGTTTATAAGGAAGAGGATGGGAAGTGACCAATTATGGATGGACAGTTATGGCTTTGTCTATTCAGCTGATTGTAAGCGGTTGCTGAAAGGGGCAAACGTGAAAGGGGCTTATTGGATTCCTGAAGGCGTGGAGGAGATAGAGCCTGGGGCGTTGATTGGGTGCAGGATAGATACACTGCATGTTCCTTGGACAGCTCATGTGCATGAGTATGAGCAGTTGGTGTTTAGTGAGGATCCTGAGAAGAATGAGGAGATGATGCCTGCCGTGTATTTCTGGACTAAAGACTATGCCAATCGTGATGAGGAAACCTGGGCTTTTGAGGATGAAGGAGAGTATCGTGTTGATGAGAATGGGATAGGCTACAGCCTCGATGGGCATAGGCTGTTGTTTGCTCGTTATACTTTTATCGATTCTAAATATCAGGTGCCTGATGGCGTGGTGACCATCTGCTCAATGGCATTTGGCTTTTGTCGTCAGTTCGTAACGCTCATTCTCCCACGATCCGTTCGTCTGATTGGTGATTTCATATTTGGCCCAGGTGGAGGGAAAATAGTAATTCGTGACTGATATGGTGGAAAGTACTTTTAGATTTAGGATATCTTTCTTTTTGTATTCTGGCATTGATCTTTGGATTGAGATTCCGATGGAACTCTACCAAAGGGTATGCGATAGTGTTGGCTCAAGTAAGATGGAAAGACTCGAGTTCGGATTTAAGTTCGCAGACATCATCAAGGAGAGGTTTCCAGAACTGGATGCCTTGATTTTTCGCGAGATTGATAAATGGAAAGGTGAACACTTTGGCGTTAACGTCCCAGATGAGGTGGTTTATCAGTATGGTTTGACTTCGCCTTGGTTTGGGGAAGAATAATTGTGCCCTTTGTTAGATGGTTATGCTATATGGGCTCTATGACATGATGACAAAAATGAAAAGGCCGCTGGACTCTCGTCCAACGGCCTCCAAATTCTCTCAATTTGTTCTGATTTGCTAATTACTCAGCAACAGCAGCTGTGTCAGCAGCAACTGTGTCAACAGCTACGCTGTCAATAACGCTATCAACAACCTCCTCGATAGTGTCGGTGTCAACCTGAGCGGGCTGAGCCTGCTGGCCACAAGAAGCGAAAGAGATAGCTGCAACAGCTACGAACATAAATACTAATTTCTTCATTTTTCTAATGCTTTTAAATCTGTAAAACAATCATTTGTTTATTAAAACGCTGCAAAGTTAGACATTTTTTTAATACGGCGTATCATTTTTTTTGTTTTTTTTTAGGTTGTTTTTGTAACTTTTCTGCAAAGTGTTGAATATCAACGAATTATGAAATGTTAAAAATAGTGCAAAATTTGCACAAATATGAAATTATGCCAAAAATGCACGTTTTTCGGAAAAAATAAGTACCTTTGTGCTCGCAAACATGATGCTCTTTTTAAGATTATGGTTTATAGTTTAATGTTTATAGTTTAGAGTTTATAGTTTAGAGATGATAGATACTTCGGCCTTTCAGGGCAAAACGGCAGCTTATTTTACCCTCGGATGCAAGTTGAACTTCTCCGAGACCTCCACTTTCGGCAAGGTGCTCCAGGAACTGGGCGTGAGAACGGCCGAGAAGGGGGAGAAGGCTGATATTTGCCTGATCAATACCTGTTCTGTGACGGAGGTGGCTGATCAGAAGTGTCGTCAGGCCATCCGAAGGCTGGTGCGTCAGAATCCAGGCGCCTTTGTGGTGGTGACCGGCTGCTATGCACAGTTGGAGGCCGACGAAGTGGCTGCGATAGATGGCGTGAGTCTGGTGTTGGGGTCGAATGAAAAGGCGAACCTGGTGCAGTTTCTGTCGGAGGCGTGGGGAGATGATGGAAGATGGAAGAAGGAAGATGGAAGAAGGAAGACGTTCCGTCAGAAGACAAAGGATATAAAGACGTTTGCACCGAGTTGCTCTAGAGGAAACAGAACAAGGTTTTTCCTGAAGGTGCAGGATGGGTGCGACTATTTTTGCACGTACTGTACCATTCCTTACGCGAGAGGTTTTTCGAGGAATCCGTCGATTGCCTCGTTGGTGGCGCAGGCGGAGGAGGCAGCGCAGGAAGGTGGCAAGGAGATTGTGCTGACGGGCGTGAACATCGGTGATTTCGGCAAAACCACAGGCGAAAAGTTCCTGGACTTGGTGAAGGCGCTGGATGCTGTGGAAGGCATCAGCCGTTATCGCATCAGTTCATTAGAGCCCGATCTGTTGTCGGACGAGTTGATTGACTACTGCGCGAAAAGTCGGGCCTTTATGCCTCATTTCCATATCCCCTTGCAGAGTGGCAGCGATACGGTGTTGAAGCTGATGCACAGGCATTACGATCGTCAGTTGTTTGCAAATAAGATTCATAAGGTGAAGGCGGTGATGCCTGATGCCTTTATCGGTGTAGACGTAATGGTGGGCTGTCGTGGTGAGACGCCTGAGTGTTTCGAGGAGACCTATCAGTTCCTGAGCGAGCTTGACGTGACGCAGTTGCATGTGTTCCCATATTCCGAACGACCAGGCACCTCAGCGTTGAGCATTCCTTATATCGTGAGTGAGCAGGATAAGAAATTGCGTTCGAAGCGTTTGCTGGAGCTGAGCGACGAAAAGACCATTGCTTTCTATCAGAAATATATCGGTCAGGAGGCAGAGGTGTTGTTTGAGAAGGCTCCGCGAGGTAAGGCGATGCACGGATTTACGAAGAACTATATCCGTGTGGAACTCTCGGCCAAGGATGCCGATTCCGCTTTGGATAATCAGATCATGAAAGTTCGGCTTGGTGACCTTACTCGCGACCAACAAGCTCTCAAATGTATTCTCTCACCTCTATAATATATATTAATGTACGCGCGTATGGAAAAACTGGCAATTGTCATCTTGAACTGGAACGGACGGAAGATGCTCGAAAAGTATCTGTCGTCGGTGCTGCAATATTCGCAAGACGAGGCGATGGTTTATGTGGCGGATAATGCTTCGACGGATGATTCGTTGGCGATGCTTCGGGCGAAATATCCTTCGGTCAGACTGATAGAACTGGACCAGAACTGGGGCTTTGCCGAAGGATATAACCGGGCGTTGAAACAGATTGAGGCGCAGTATTATCTGTTGCTGAATTCCGATATCGAGGTGACGCACCATTGGCTGACACCAATGGTAGAATTGCTGGATGCTCATGAGGATATCGCTGCCTGTCAGCCGAAGTTGATGAGTATCTTTGACCGCGATGCTTTCGAATATGCAGGAGCGAGTGGGGGATTCATCGACCGTCTGGGCTATCCCTTCTGTCGTGGACGTCTTTTCGAAACGGTGGAACAGGATAATGGCCAGTATGATAATCAGATGGATATCCATTGGGCAACGGGTGCGGCGCTGATGATACGCGCTAAGGACTATTGGGCAGTGGGCGGATTAGACAATCGTTTCTTTGCGCATAACGAGGAGATTGACCTCTGTTGGCGGTTGCGCATACGTGGCCGCAGAATCATTTGTGTACCAGATAGTTATGTGTATCATGTGGGTGGTGGTACGTTGCCGAAGAGCAATCCGATGAAGACCTTCCTGAATTTCCGCAATAACCTGACGATGCTGTATAAATGTCTGCCTGAAGAGGAACTGAAACCGGTGATGCGTTGGCGCTGGTGGTTAGACTATCTGGCTGCGTGGGAAACGCTGATTCTGAATCAGAACCTCGGTGATTTCAAGGCCATCTATCGTGCCCGTCGGGCTTTCAAGCGATGGCGGAAGGACTTTGAAGGCGATCGTCAGCAGATTCAGGCGAGTCGTGTGGCCCCAAAAATACCAGAGCAAAAGATGTTCTCTCTGCTCTGGCAGTATTATGTGAAAGGTCACAAAACCTTTAGTACTTTACCTGAATAGGCTTTTCCACCTCTTTCTTCCATTCGGCTAGGAAATCGAACCATTCCTTCGCGGAGTGATAACCGAAAGATTCGTTGTCTGAACAGTAGATGACCTTGTATTGCAGGCGGTCGTCGGCTGTGCCCACTACGAAGGCGTAATTGTCTTTGTTGGCAGGCTCTTCGCTGCGGACATACTTCATGGGGATGTAGATGCCAAGACCGACGGTCTCGCGCTTGAAGTTGATGGTGTCGGTAGAGGGCCAGTCGGTACCCCAGCAGGCGCGCAGACCTTTCTTGTCGCTGAGCTCCACAGAGTTCTTTACGTTGATGATGCCTGTTGAGAAAGCATAGTCGGCGACAGGACGGTTGAAGAATACGTCGACATCGGTATCGCGGTGGCCGGCATATTGGGTGTAGCGAAGGGTCATGTTGATGGGGGCCTTGTCAGCATCGACCTTCCAACCTTTGTCGATGACCTCGACGATGGTGCGCAAAGGTCCATAGGAGATGACACGCTGGGTGCGGCTCTTGACGGGCGATACGTGTGTAGGCTCTTTGCCGTTCCAACCTCTGAAGGCACCGAGGCCGAAGGTCTGACCCACCCATAGCACATCGTCGCCATAGCCTTTCGCCTTCTGGTCCTTATCGGTATAGAACTGCGTCTCTTTCAATTCCAGCTGTTTCTTAAACTTACCATAGCAGTCGAGCGTCTGGCGTTCGTCGAAGTAGATTCGGATGCCGTTGAGTTCGCTTTCGAAGTCGACACCGTGATGATGCTGGATATTATAGGTGTAGGCGGCATCGCCACGAGCGGTGATCGACTCGATGAAGTTGTTCTGCTGATTCTTCTTCAGACTCTTGTCCTTGGTGTTGCTCAGCACCATTTCCGCAAAGACGCGGGCGGGGTAGGTGCGAGGTTCGCCTTCGGTAAAGAGCGTTACCGAATATTGCTTCTTTTCCATGCCTTTGAGGTCGGCCAGAAAGCAGAGCTCGTCGAAGGTCTCGTCCTGATTGAGGTCGTCGAGCTGACAAGGAATCTCCTGACCGTCGACGATGACGAGTGCTGAACGGATATCGCCGTAGGGAGCAAGGTTGATGACTACAGGTTCATCGTTGCGAACCGATTTCGAGGGATTGCTCACGTTGACTGTAATGGTCTGTTGGGCAACGGCTGCCATTGGCAGAAAAAGCAATAAGTAGAGAATTCTTTTCATTTCTTCTTTGTTTTAGTAGACTACAAAAGTACACAAAAAGTCGGAAAATGGCCTATGATTTTTACACAAATAAACAAATTTGTGCATTTTTAGGCTCAAATTTTAAAATAATTAGGTTAAAATTTGGATTTGAAAATAATTTTTAGTAAATTTGCAGAAATTTTAAAGAATAGTAAAACTCAGACTGGCCGTTAGTGCGTAAGATATATTTGATATTATTTGTCACGATGCTTAGTTGTGTCGGGTGTGAATGGCAGCTCAAGTCCGATGAAACGGACACGGAGATTGCTGTCGATCGCTACGACCGTATCCAGAGCCTCTATCTGACGACGGGTGATTTCTCAGCCCTTCAGCAGATGAACACGGCCTATCCCACACAGACACGGACGCTGATAGAGGATGTGCTCCGTATCGGCAAGGTGAATGAGCCGGATATCAATATGAAATTCCTGCGGTTCTATCAGGATTCTACGCTTCAGATGTTGGTTAATGAGGCCGAGCAGCAGTATGCCAATATGGACGATATCAATCAGGAACTGACCACAGCCTTTCAATATCTGTTGAAACATATTCCGGAGATGGAGGTGCCTGTGATTTATGCGCAGATTGGTTCGTTGGATCAGAGCATCATTGTGGGTAACGGTCAGATAGGCATCTGTCTCGATAAGTATTTAGGTGCCGACTATGCGCTGTATCAGAAACAGAACTATGGTTATTCGCAGGAACAGAAGAATATGATGCAGCGACAATATATCGTACCAGATTGTATCGGGTTTTATCTGTTGAGTCTTTATCCGATGCCTTTCGACCGTGAGATGTCACAGGAAGACCGTGATGTGCACATGGCGAAGATCCAGTGGGTGGTGAATCACGCAATAGGACGCACCGTTTTTAATAATGCCTTGGTGAACCGAGTGGATGAATACATGAAACACAACAAGAACATGACATTAGAAGGACTATTGGCCAACAACGAATATCAGCTATTCCGATAGGTCGCCTTGGTGGATGTTGTGTTGTTTGAGATAGTTATTCAGCAAATCTGTAAACTCGTGGTTCTTCAACCCCCAGTGGGGTGCGATGAGCAGCTCCTTAGGTGACTGCGAGACAAACCGCTCTAAGACCAAGCCTTTCCGAAGTCTTTGTATGTAGTTGGCAATGAGACGGATATATTCGTCGATGTCGTAGATGTGAAAGGGGCTCCGTTCGAATTCTGCTGCCAGACGTGTGCCTCGGATGATCTGCATCTGGTGGATCTTCAGAATGTCGATGGGGAGTGACGAGATAACGGGTGCCTGACGGAGATTCTCCTGTGCATCTTCACCTGGCAGTCCTAAGATGATATGAGCGCCAGTAAGGATACCGCGTTGATGCGTTTTCTCAATGGCCAAGCGCGACTGTGCAAAAGAGTGACCGCGATTGATGCGTTGCAGCGTCTCGTCGTAGGCACTCTCCACACCGTATTCCACAATGAGGAAGGTGTGACGGTTCAGGTCTTCCAAGTAGTCGAGGAGTTTGTCGGACACGCAGTCGGGGCGTGTGCCGATGACGATGCCCACAACATCCTCCACACGTAGAGCCTCTTCGTAGAGCTGGCGGAGATGGTCGATGGAAGCATAGGTATTGGTATAGGCCTGAAAGTAGGCGAGATATTTCATCTCGGGATATTTCCGAGCGAAGAACAGCTTACCCGCTTCTAATTGCTGGGTGATGCTATCCTGTCGCTGGCAATAGGCGGGGTTGAAAGTACGGTTGTCGCAGTAGATGCAGCCCCCCGTTGAGATGCGTCCGTCGCGGTTGGGGCAGGTGAAACCCGCATCAACGGAAATCTTCTGCACACGGAAAGGGAAACGGTGCCGAATCCACGTTCCGTAAT
>Ga0310786_10002192_pt1 | contig 30325 bp, 49 predicted proteins | sample AusTroGonzalo_MG_FD_203881 | JGI IMG/M metagenome (GOLD analysis project Ga0310786, IMG submission 203881) | Bovine rumen microbial communities from tropical cattle in Woodstock, Queensland, Australia - Gonzalo_03 (v2) (version 2) | ecosystem: Host-associated > Mammals > Digestive system >...
CTGACCAGAGCATATCGCGCTTTTCTTTAGTCCACTTCATTCGCTCACCCCCTTTATGTGCTTGTCGATAATATCAAGTGCATCATCTAAACCCGTTCGATATATGAACATATCGTCATCATCAAAACAGCGACATTCTTTTTGTCCCTCTATCTCGGCTCTTATCTGCTCTATGTCGCATACTGTCGCATTGTCGGGTATCTCTATATATTTACCATTATATAAATCACACGATATACACACCCTAAAATCACTACCGCAGTTTTCGCATGGTGTACTCATTCCTTATCCTCACTTTCCTGTGGCTCAACCCCTAATGTCTTGTAATGATTATTTACAATTTGCTCCAATGTGTAGAGTGCTTTCATGTCGTGATACATTAAATTCCATATATCGTGGATGTTTCCCAGACCGACACCCTCAATCCATTCTCCGCTTGTTGTTTTACACTCTTGATTTATCCGATTTCTCCAATGGGTATATACGCAGCTTGCTAACGTCTGCAAAGCAACCTGACATTCCATTTCTTTTTCCCGGCTCCACATTTCGCCCCATTCTTTGTCTGCTCGTTTGCTCATTCCTGCGCCTCCCACACTCCATCCTCCGAAGGATATGTGTCATACTGTCTATCAAGCCAAGCCAACTTACATCTGACACAAGCCTCGTTATATTCCTTTGTATCGTATGTGTTACCATCATGCTCGTTTAGGCAATCATCAACTCCAAAGTAAGGGCAGTTGATATTGTACCTTGTCATTGATTCATATGAAGCGCCACCATCATCAATACTTTTAGTAAGGCAAGCTATGATGTAGTCTTTGTTAGTAGGTTTTTGCTCGTCATAAGTGTATGTTATTGTTCTCATTCCTTATCCTCACTTTCCTGTGGCTCAACCTTGCATCCTTGTTTTTCCAGCAGTTCCAACTTTGCAAGTGCCGTTCCGATAGTAGTTGCTGTTCCGTATGACAGGCTTTGCCGTATCAGGGAGAAATCTTCTTGTGCTATCTCTGACAGATTGTCGTTCCAATCAAAAGGCTTTTCGATTATTTCTGTCATTCCTTATCGCTCCTTTCCTGTGGCTCAACCATCTTTGCACCGCAATTAGGGCAAAAATTATACATATTGTCTGTCGGTGTTCCTTCAATTAAACAAAACGGCTCTCCGCATATTGAACATTCGTAATATACATCGCCATCCCAACCTTCTTTTTCTATCCACTTCCCCGCCTTCTGCGTGACAGGAGGCTCGTCCTCAATATCTTCTACATTAACTACATCTCTTGTAGATAATGTCGCACTATCATCAATTCTATATTGTTTTTCAAGTACCGCTTCACGACTTATCACATCCTCGCAAACTTCCGTATTTCCGTTACACTTGCCATTCTGCCAATATCGGCAAGGCTCTTGTTCCGGCATTTCAAAATTAACAATCCATCCACCTTCCATTATGCCTTGTATTTCTTTGACTTTCTGTTGTTTAAGTGCCTGTATTGCCATTTCAACCGCTTCTTCTGTTCTCGCTCTTGAATGGTCTGTGCCTAACCATGCAGCATTTTTTAGCTCATATATTGCTTCTTCTCTTGTCATACCGCATCCCCCGCTTTTTCAAGTTCCCGTATGATATACTCTATCTGTGCCGCAACAGCTCCCGTCCTGAAAGCTAATGCCCTGTTAACTGTTACCTTTTCTGCATCATTAGTGATGTTGTACCTTTCGTTCGCGTAGTCAGCATATTCGGCCCGTGTCATTTCTAACTCTGTATGTACCTCATTTAATCTCTCAATAAGCTCTTCTCTTGTCATTCCTCTTCATCCTCCATTTCCATCGTAATTGCGAACGCTCCACCCAACTGCTGCTTAATAAGTTCTTCCTGCAAGTCGATCTCGGCTTTTTTGTGGGATGTGTACGTATACACCACCTGCACTCCGTGACCTGCCTTTGTTTCTGGCAAACGTGTCGCTCTTATTTGCGTTTTCATCAATTCTTACCTCTTTTCCTGTCTTGGGATCGTAATACCAAAGGCCGCCGTCATTATCCGGGTATGCTTGGATCACTTGCCCATCAACCAAAATCTGGTTCGTCTTGAGAGTGATCCCCTCGGTCGTATGCCAAAGGGGATATTGCCAGTTCATAATCTGTTCAGCGGGCATTCTTCGCATTGTTCCCGGAGCATCTGCTCACGCGCTTCCTCGCTGTCCTCGTTTTCCATCCAATACTGCTCCGGGTATTTGCAATAGTTGTCGCATATATCCGCTTTGATATCTTCAACTCTCATTTTGTAACTCATAAGTACCTCCATTCTGTGATCGAATATCCTACCCCGATAAAAACATGATTAAATCCGTGTATTGTGGCTTCATACCATGTCTCGAACTCTCTGCCGCGCCGGTCCCGGACTTTATACAGCCCGCTGCACTCCGGCATTTTCTCCTCGCAGGCTATCCAATCAAATAAGCTTAATTGCCCTGTCACTCTTCGTCCTCCACTGGCCAAATGGTTGTCGGTGTTCCAACTATATTCCCGGACAGGTATGTGTAATATTGCTTGATTTCTGTGATCGTCCTGATCCCGTGGTTCCTTGTGTGTACCTTCTGCCCGACATACCGCTTGAAGCTGTAATCGCAGGGACGCTTCGGTCCGTTGTTCAGGTCGAATACTGTTAATTGTCCTGTCATGTTTCTCCCTTCATGCGCATTTCATGAAGTTCTCCGACTTCCTTCCATGCGATCTTGATGATCTGCATCCCGAACTCGTATAATCTCGGACCTTTGTATTTCAGCCATGCCTCGAAGTCCTGAACTTCCTGAAGCGCCTTGTCTGCGTCATAATTTGTGTAAAACTTGCGGAAATACGCCCATATCTTTGTAATGACTTCGTAATAGTCCTGTATGTTTTTAATTTTCATCTGCATAAAACGGTATCTCCATTTCTTCATCACTTATGTCAACATCCATTCCCAATTCCGGCATTATATAGCATCTGTTGAACTTCTTATTCGGGCCGACAATCCTTTTGCTTTCCTCGGAATAGTAAACATTGACCTCTCCGAGTTTTCCTGTCAGCCTGTTTTTGATAACTGACAATCTCCGCTCTGTTGGATCCGGCTCTTCCTTATCGTGGATGATCCTTGTATAAGTCATCACGATACTGGCTTTGTTGGTTATATCTGCTGAACCGGACACATCATCATTGCCGACATAATTCGACATCGTTTTCCGCGGATGTGCGACCAGTAGGATGATGACGTTTAATCGTCGTGCCAGCTTTGCTATTTTCCCGACAAATTCCGACTGTTTTCTGTATAAAGCCTCATTTGTCGGAGCTGCATCTTCCATTGCCGTCATAAGGTTATCGAGCAGGATCAGTTCACAGTTTTTCTGTAATATCGCCTCTTCCATAATCTCGAAAAGTGCCTCTGTCTCGTCATCGTCCTCTGTCAGATCCGTATCGTCATACACGAATAACCGCCCTTTATACCACCTGTTGCATCTGTCAATCTCTGAATTTGTCAGGATCGCTTTTCCGATAAGCTGACGGTCTATCCAGTTTTTAACAAACACGTTCGGCATTTCCCCGGAGTAGATCATACAGTTGTGGTTTTGTCCGAGCGCTTCTGTGATAAACTGTGAAGCCATTGTCGATTTACCATCCCCGCGTTTGCCGGACAGGATGACAACGCCCCCGTAATGGAACCCGCCTGTCAATATCTGGTCCAGTTCCTTAATGCCTGTGCTGATACTTGGTTGTTTTTCGATGTTTACTGCTTCAACCTCTGACATATCTTTTAACCTTGATGATGTTATGAACTCTGACTGTTCAACGGCTGCTCTGACAGCCTCTTTGCCTTTTGCCCGGAGCAGATCATTTGCATCCTTGTAACCCTGATAATCTTCTACTCGGACAACTCTTGTCTTTTTCGGAAACTTGGTTTTCATTACAGCCGCCAGACTGACGGATCCATTTTCACAGTCTCCGAATATTACGATCTCTGAAAACTTCTGCAGCCATTCCCAGCAATGTGGCACCCATGTAAACCCATTCATCCCGATCGGCACCGATACGGCATTATCTATTCCGCATTCAGCGAGTGACAGGCTGTCTATCTGTCCTTCTGTGACAACAAGCCTTCCACCGTCTCCGCAATGGTTCATCCCGAACAGGATCGGCATACAGTTCTTTTCACACCATTCTTTTGAGCCGTTTCCCGGTTCTGTATTTCTGTACTTGATAAACCGGAGTTCTCCTTCAGGATCCTTGAACGGAAAAACAAGGATTTTGTCATTATCTGGTTGTACTGTTATTTCATATTTGCGGCAGATCTCTTCTGATATCCCGCGGCTTTTCAAATATTCAACCGCTTTATCTGCCGATTTTGTTATTCGATGCGCGTCCTTAAACCTTCTGAACCGCCCATTGTAATTCTGTATGTTGTAATACCTGCGAACATCCTCGCCCAGATCGAAATTAAAATCCCTTGCAAGCGTTATCATATTGCCCTGTGCTTTGCAGCTGCTCCGCTTACATTGAAAAGCTCCTGTACGACTGTTTATCGAAAACGTCCCCTTGTCTGGTTTACTTCCGCCGTGACAATACGGACATTTCACAAGTATTAGTTCATTCCCCCGAGTGTTATATGGGCCGTGTTCTCTGGCAAAGCGTTCAGCATCTTCTGTCTTAAATTCATAAATGCTCATTCTTCCACTTCATCCCAATTTATGTCCGGCGTATAGTTCCAACCGCCATTTGGCATCCGTACCGCGCCCGGTACAGGCGGTTCTTCATTTTCTTCTGCGCCCGAAACCTCGCCAGAGGTTGTCGGAGCGCTTTCTTTTATTTCTTCTTCATTCTTATTCATTCTTGTTCGTGATCCGTCTGATGATCCGTTTGGTGTTTCGTCTGATGATCCGTCAGTAGTTCCGTTACCGTTCTGCCTATCTTGAAATTTCCCATAATTTACAATGGTTATAGTGGTTCTATATGCGTTTGCTTTTCGTTGCACCATGTGATCTGTTTCGAGTAACGACAGAAAACGGTACACTCTGTTCTTTGACCAACCCCATCTTTTGGCTAATTTATCAATACTTGTAACGAACTGACCTCTTTTGATTGTTATCAGGCCGTCACGCATTTCGACCTTTTTTGCCTCGTGGTTCGCCATAAGAATTATGTCAATCCACGCTTTCAGCTTTTCCGGATCACTCCATATCCAATGTTCTTGAATTTGTCTGCTTAATTTGATCCAGCCTTTATCCATACTCTCCCCGCTCCAATCTGGTCTTTAGTTCTCGGTACAAAATCTCGTATATCATTTGCCCTGACAGCTCTTTTTGCACAAAAATCGGCTTTATCTGATATATGGTTATCAGTTTTAGGAGCCTGTGCAGATATGCTTTGCTGTTGAACCTCGTGCCATACCTGCCTGTGATGATCTTCATCCACGAGCCATCTTCAACGAGAAGATATACAGAGGCGCCTGCTGCCTTTGCCCGGTCAAACTCCCGGCGGAACCTGTCCCAGTTTTGGCAGAGGTTGCCTGATAATTCCCGGAGCGACATTTTGCGCTCTATAACAGCATGACCTTTTACAGCTTCCTCGCCATCATGGATCCATGAACCATCCGGCATCTGAAAAGTGTATGTATAATCAGCATAATCAAGGTTTTGCCGCATATACGGAACACCGAAAGACTCACACCTTTTCTGATACTCGCCTGTCGGCTGTTCCGCTGTATCGACAAGGATCATCATGCTATCAAGGCATTTTTGGATTTCATACCCTTCCATCAGAACGGGATTTCCTCGGATGTACTTTCGGGGATCTTCATGAACTCTTCATCGCCAGATCCGGAAGCAGACGAACCACCGGAACCGTTCAGCTTTGTTCCTGTAAAGCCGTTTTTCATTACGAACTTTGCGCTCGGAGCAGATCCGTCACGGACTTTCGCAATACTTACGGCAAAACGTGGTTCTGTATAGATGATTTCACGGCCTTCGATAACAGTTCCGGTCTCTCCGAATACGATGCCGACCTTCAGGCCCTTCCATTTGCTCTCTTTCCAGTCCCACTTGTACCCTTCATTGCTGTCCTCGAAAGCGTTCGTCCACTTGGCAAAGCTGTTCTTCGTCCATTCGTCACGCTCTGATCCGTCATCCATAGGCACATAGATCGACTTGCGCCCCTTCCACTTCTTATCCTCTGACGTGTTGTTGTCATACTGCGTCTTAAAGAAGTCCTTATGATCTCCCTCGATGATGTCAAACAGGATGTCTATGCGGTCAGAATTGCCGTTTTCTCCTGTAACATACTGTACGTTCTTGATCTGGCAAACATATGCCCCTGTCGGCAGCTTCTCGCCGCCCTGTCTCTTTGCAGCTTCTTTGGCTGCATCATAGCCATTAAATGCTTTCATTTGCTTTTCCTCCTATTTAACTTCCCAATATTCAGGTAACGAAGTTTCATATATTTTGGTATCGCTAAACATATACACAGTTCCGTTATTTTCAGCCTTACATAGAAATACGGGAACAAGTTCCGGATTGCCCGGTACTGGTATAAAAAGCTTATGCACGATCTCTGAACGTGGTTCTTCCGGCATTTGACTTAAAACAGCATAGTGTTCTGCCTCACTCGGAAATACAGAACCTTCCCAAAAATCAATAGGTGGCATACCGTATATATATGAAAACTTGTGATTAAAATCTTTCATGATTTCTTCTCCTTTTTAGCCGTCAATCCGTAATAACTGCGTATTGCCGTATCAACTGCTTTCAGATCGTTCGGTATCCGAAGCTCCAGCATCCCTTCAGGACTCTTTGCGGTTGTATATCCGTCTGACTGCGTGATAAAATAATGTTCAGTACCCTCTACCGAGCAAAGAAGCACGATTGAAAAGCAACCTTCCACAGTAAGCTGATTATCGAGCATCTTGCCGACAGTCTTTGCCTTGATCTTCCCGGTATTGCTGTCGGTCTCGGTATGGTGCAGGAAATACACGATCACATCATCCGGTATCCCATGATTGATAAAGTGAATAAGGTTCCTGAAATGTAATGCAATATCAGTGAACTTGCCATATCCGGCATCCTTCGCCTTATCGAACATTTCATTGACCAAAAGATATTGCGAATCGTCAATGATGTACGTTTTCAGCTTCGGATCGTTCTTAAAGCAGGTCATGATCGTTTCATAAGTTGCATGTTTTGCTACCTTAAAATCCTTTTTGAATGGCAAAAATGCTTTTTCAACAGAAAATATGCCGACTTCATTAACATCAAACTCCTTAATGCTGTAAGTTTTTCCAGAGCCCGAATCGCCCAGAACTAAAACCGGTAAACCCATACTTAAACCTCCTCTCCCTTAATTTCTGTAACTCTTGACGCCCACATGTCCGCCCAGTGCAGGACCATATACAAAGGCGTCTCTTTGCCGGGTATGTCATACTTAAACTGTCCATAGAGCCCGTTGTGCCATAATATGGCTGTCTCTTCGTCCTCGGTCATCGGGATGTATCTCTCCGCTATCATCGCGCTCCGGATCTCGTGCGGCAGATATGCAAGGTCTTTGTTCGTTGCATATGGCTTTGTCGCGCTCTGCTGACCGCTTTTCAGGATGTTTACGACATAATTTGACTTGCCATGATCGCCCATCTTGCCCAGATCGTGCAGCAGGCTACACAATATGATGCTGTCATGCGGGATCTCCGCTTTTAATGCCTTGTCCAGCTCAAGCATCCCGTAATATACGTTCAAGGAATGTTCTGCAAGGCCGCCCGGTACTGATAAATGCTTGTCAGACGAACACGGGGCCTCAAAAAATCCGCCCTCGTCCATGTACTCAATAAGATAATGAATGCCCGGACGGTCTGTGCTCTTCAATAAATCAATGATTTTCTCTTTCACTTTTTCCCTCCGTTTCATCGCAGGCTTCAAGTTCGTCATCCGTAAACCATGTTTTCGCAATCTTGATCTTGTACTTGATCTGATCCCGTTCGAGCTTTGATTCAATGATTTCCGCCTGAACCTTTACCCTGCTACCGATAGTCAATAATTCTGTTGTTGTTTTCATTGCTTATCTCCTCCCAAAAACTCTTTGATACACATCGCATAACCTACCGCGAAAATGACCACACAAAGCCAAAAATTGCCGTGATCTGATGTGGCTATTTCGGCAAGGCCAGCGCCGCCGAGAAGAGTCAAAGCCACCCCTATCGCATAAGCATTTGTATTCATACTCGTTCCCCTTTCTACCACTCGCCGCTGTTGTATATTGCTTTTGCCACTTCAGGAATGAAGTATTTTTTTGTGCCTTCAATCTTGAATGTGTCCCGCATATACCGTTCGCGTACTCGTGATGTGTTTTTCTGTCCTAAATACTTTGCAAGCTGTCCGGGGGAGATAAACGATGCTCCGCCGACAGATGCCTTCATATCCTGTTCAATGTCTTTTGCCGTCATATCAACCCTCGCTTAATAAGTATCTTGCGGATAAAATCCACACCCTTTTGAAATACAAGCGTTTTGATGTTGATCCCTGTCTCGCCATACCCCTTGTCAAACTTTTGCTCGACAACTCTGAAATAACCTCTGTCGATATATTCCTGATATGGTCTGTTATCGCTTTGAAGTATCTTTTCCTGTCTCAAAATCTTAAAAAGATTATTCCGACCGACACCCATGTTCAAAACCTTTGCAACATCAGACATCGCTATCGCATCTTTGCTGTCTGTAACCGCATCAAAAAACTCAACCTTTGGTTGCATTTCCCTGACCTGAACATGAAGGTTGTTGATAGTTTCCTCTGCCAGTCTTAATGCCCTTGCAAATATCTGTTCCGGTGTGTTCCAAGCTTTCTCAAGGTCTATGAGGTATTGACGGCATTGTTTGCCTTTTTCCGTTCTGCTCATAAGGCAGATGTGCTTTGCCATATCGATTGAGCATTGATAATCGTCTAACTCTCTTAATGCCCCGTTATTAACAACCGTACTTGTGGGTACGCTTGTAAAATCTTCGCCTTCTACAAAGCTTTGAGAGTTAGTTTCAAACCATGCGCTGAACCTTTTTTCGATCTCGAGTGCCTTGTAAAGTTCTCTTGCTGATACTGTTTGCTCGTCAGGATTGACTTTGATTAACTCGTTCATCGTTCTCCTTCCCTTTAGGGTAGTAATTTGTTAGGTTACCGTTTTGTAAAAAAAATAGACATCGGATCATCGATTTCCAATATATCGATCATCTTCTGTATCTCATCACTGCCAAATACTTTCTTTTTCATTTTCAGATAAAATGTTTTTGGAGTGATCCCGATAGCTCTTGCAACTTCTTTCTGTGTTTTCCCGTTGGCTACAATACAACCACGGAGCTTGTTGGTATCTACCATATCTTGCCTCCTTTCGTCTTTATTTATCTACATCTTGTAACTTCTCAAGATACTCTCATTATACACGGCATCTGTATCTTGTCAAGTTATTTTTGTAATCTCTTGTAACTTTTTACGGAATATACTATACTATGTATGAAGGAGACCGTTTATTATGACAAAAGGAGAAAGATTGAGAAAATTGAGGGAAGAGAAAGAACTTTCACAAGTTGATGCCGCAAATAAAATCGGAGTTTCAAAGCAAACTCTCTATAAATACGAAAAAGACATAATAACGAACATCCCCTCTGATGTTATCGAAAAAATGGCTGATATATATGGAACCTCTCCTGCTTATATTTTAGGATGGGAAAGAAATGCTCCAAATTATGATGACATTTTAGTCCATGTTTTACACGGTGAAAGAGATTATGAAATTTTAGAACTATACAAAAAAGCATCGCCGGAAGTTCAACAAGCTGTGTATCTTCTCTTAAAATCTACAAAACGCGATACCTGACCTCTACCAAAACGGAGACTACAAATGAAAAATTATAAATACCGCACAACATTCACATATCTCGGCAAACGCTATGAGATCAGAGCGAACAGCCTTGAGGAATTATACTCAAAAAAGGCTCTCCGGCAAAAAGAACTCAAAGACAATATTATCATTTATGACAGGAATATATCTGTTGATGAATGGGCAGAAAAGGCTTTTGATACTTACAAACAGGGAACATCATCCCTTGATGATACCAAAGCAAGATATAAAAAATATGTCAGTCCTTATATCGGGATAAAGCCGATCGGAACGATAAAGGCTGTTGAATGTCAGACCATTCTCAATAAGTGTTCCGGGATGAGCTTTTCCCACTGTATGAAACTTAAACAGGAACTGTCATTCATTTTCGAGCGTGCTGTCGAGAATCAAATGATCCCTTTTAACCCTGCACGCAAACTTCGTATGCCGGACTATGAAAAAGGATCACGCCGGAGCATAACAGACAATGAGCGCAAACATTTCATGCTTTGTTACGAAAACGATCCTGCATATCTGCTGTTTTATATTATCCTCAAATGCGGATGCCGACCTGAAGAGGCAATCAATCTGATCGGCAGGGATATCGACAAAGAAAATCGCCTGCTGCATATCCGGGGAACAAAGACAAAGAACTCCGACAGATATGTCCCTATCCCTGACGAGCTATTTGCGGTCATTTCGGGCGTAAAACCATTTGAGCCTATATCTCCTAACCGTGAGGGCGGAAAACACTCTAAATCGTCTTATATAAGGCTATACGAGCACCTCCGAAGGGATATGAATATATCAATGGGATGTAAAACATACAGAAATGCCCTTGTCCCGCCTTTTCCTTTGGCTGATGACTTTGTTCCGTACTGTTTACGACACACATATTGCACCGACCTTTGCAAAGCTGGAATTGATGTCAGGATCGCTCAAAAACTGATGGGCCATGCAAGCATTTCTGTGACGGCAGATATTTACACCCATGTTGACATAGGAGACATTCAAAAAGCAGGGGAACTCATCCGGGCATATTCCGCGACTCAACATTAAGGGTGCCACATCGGGTGCCACATTTTCATGTATAAAAATGTATAAAAACGTAATATTCTGAACGGATATTATGAAAATAAAAAAGCCTTGAAACCCCATATTTTCTAGGATTTCAAGGCTATGAGACACGGGGGATTCGAACCCCCGACAACCTGATTAAAAGTCAAACAAAAACACCCTATTTATGCACATTACACGCTGTTGTGCCACATCAGATGCCACACCCTAATATAACACATCAAGGTCAACATCGCCGTTTATGCCATCAACACGCCCTTTTGACGTGTACTGCCATGCTATGACGTTACGGCCTGTCGGTTTGTATTTCTCGTCAAGATAGCCTGTGTTTTTGCCGTACCGGGCAACCCAAAACGAATATCGGCTCTTCAGATAGTCGCTGATATAATTGTCATACCAATTCTTATTGCAATAAATCCCGACATTATATCCCGCCTCTTTGCATTCTCCGATAAATGAAAGCGCAATGCCCTCGATCGTGTCCTTGCCGAGCGTTTCGAGGCTTTTATCCTCCATATCGTACCATATCGGCATTTTGATAGCATTGATCGTGTTTATTACGTTGTCAGCCTCTCTGCGTGCCTCATCGTGCGTCTTTGCATAGGCGTATTTATAACACGAATAGTCAATACCTAAATCGATACAAGCATCCAAATTGTCGGCAAATGTCCTGTCAATGGAGCCGTTCTTCTTTGTGGACCGCATACAAGCAAAAGAGATGCCTGCCGCTTTGACGCGCACCCAATCGATTTTACCCTGATTTTCAGACACGTCAACGCCGTGTTCATAATCGTCAGGCTCGTCAGGAACGTCCTCACTATAAGCAGGCCGCCCATATCCGACAATATTTGATGTCCTTGTGCGCTCCATGACTGCGCCGCCGTTATCGTCTGATGTGACGCTGGTGTTGCCCTCGATCGTGATTATCTTTGCGCCGCCGTCCAAAACCTCTTTGACAAGTCCGACATGGTTGGTCCAGCGTGAATTTGTATTGAACTTGAAAAATACAACATCGCCCGGATGTGGCGTTGATCCCCATTTGCCGTTATCTTTGAACCATTGTGCCAAGTCCTGACATGATGCAGTCTTTTTCACAAGGCAAGGCTCAAATTGAGAAAAACACCACCAAACAAAGACACAGCACCACGGATATGATGAACCGCTGACCTCATGACCGTAATATGCCGTATTGTATATCACGTCATTCGAGTTTGGCGGATATTCTGTTGTTCCGATCTGCGATTGTGCAAGGTCAAGGACCTGTTTGATTGTCGGCATCCCATTCCTCCTTGTTGTAGTTGTATGTGCTTATACCGAGCAATATGCCGAGACATGCCGTGATCGCTGAAATGGTCCCGACAATCTGTTCCGCATATGGAAGCTGCCATATCTGCGCCAGCGCAAAGTATAAACCACCGACAGCCGGGAGCAGGATCTGACAGACATACTTCAATACATCATAAATACGGTTTTCGAGCTTCATTTGCTACCTCCCTTCATATCAGCAACAGCCTGTTCGAGCTTGAACGTGCGCTCTATGACCTGATTGTGCTTTTCGACCTGTTTCGTCAGATCTTCCAGCTTTGTGTTCGTGATCGCCATTGATACCTGCAACTGTTGCTCGATTTTTTTGTTACTGCTCACATTTGTTATAATCACACCCGCAAGGCTCAATACCCCGGTTATGATTGAAACAATGATTGCATCCATGTTTGCTCCTCCAACAAAAAACGCACCCTCCCGGATGCGTCCTTTTCAATCTAAATAATGCCGCTCTTTGTTATCGTCAAATTCGTTTATCGCGTTATCAAGCGCCTCATTGACCTTATTGTCCCCGATTTTGTTGATAGCCAGCAGAACCTTTGTATATTCCAAAAATATTTTTACCTCTTCTCTACTCATAACAGCACGCTCCTTTCTTTGTTGTGATTAAAGCATACCATTGTGATTTAGATAAAAATAGTTCCGCATCTGAAACCCGCGTTTCATTTATGAAACTACATTAAATATAGCGTAATCGTTTCAGTTTGCGCTATTCCTTCAAAAAGCGTATATCCATTGTTACTTTATTTGCGGCAAGCGTTATACTTGACGCTGTTCCATTCATAACAAATGCGTTGATCGTATTGTTGCTATTGTAGTTTACCGCTTTAAGAGCATATCGCCCTGTTTCTCCTTGATATGTGTTATAGTTTATTATGCCCATAGGAATCCATCCCGACAGATCATCTGATGTTGATAATACTACATTTGCCGAATTGTTTGCGCTTATTGTTACGGATGACGCATTTTTGAACGATACAAGTTTTGTCTCTATTGCCAAAGCCATAGGTCCTAATGCCATCTTTCCTCCTGTCTACCTTACCCCGATAGACAGGATAAGGGTTTAATTGTACTCTAAAACGTATAAGTTTATAAATAAAAGACAGACCGGGAGCCAATACTACATTCAGCTTCATGCGCTTAAAACTGACAATGTTATCCCGATCTGTCTTGTTATCCGTCACGGCTGCCCGAAGGCAGACCGCTTTGAAAGTGAGGTTTATAATGAAAAAAGAAATCAGTCCTCATTCGGTTCAGGCTCTTCAACAGCTTCCTTGTTGATGCTCATGATGTTGTTGCCATAGCTGTCAATGATAAGGTTAAGAGCCTTTTTGAGCGTTCCGTTCTTGATTGCGGTCATGCCGCTTGCAACCTTCTGATGGAACACGATCTCCGCGTCATCCTGCGTAGCATAGGAATATATGCCCTTGCTCTCCGTGTTGTCGTTGCTGATCTGAATTTCGATTTCATAATACTTTGTTTCCATTTGTGTCTCCTTTCGATTATCTTATTTTTCTTAAATAGAACTTTGTCGGCAATGCTGTGACATTTGCTGATATTGAATATTCCCTATAGTTTCCGATATATGTAGGATTTTTATACGTTACAACCCTGCCATCCACTGTATCTGCCCACACCTGAACCACATCTGTCGGCTGAACATTATGAAATGTCACGGTTCTCCAGCCTGTTGTACTGTTTTCGATTATTTCCTCAACCGCGTTTTGGTATGTGTTCCATTCATCCTGTGGCTCGGAAATGATACAAAAGCTATAATACTGTCCTGTACTACCTATAGGCACCACTGCCACCAAAGAACCTGTCGGGACATAATGTCCTTCGCCCTGTAAATAAGCGATTGTACTAACATATGCCGATGATGCCATATACACATATCCAGCATTTGCCGCGACAAGCATAGACATATCAACAAGTTGTGTTCCTGTCTTGGTCCCGCCATACTTCAAAATGTCAGGGAGCGGGATTTCCGCCTTTGTGTAATAATCAGTCAAGGCATCCGCAACACCTGTCCCGCTTATCGGAGCCGTTCCGGTTGAACTATATGTTGTTGCCGCTGACAGGTTCTCCCATGTAATGACGGGAGGCGTGACCGATGTGTCTATAACACATCCCAAAAACTGCCCTGCCGCCTCGGCACTGATCGACACGTCATTCAGATCGCCAAGAGATGAATATGCGCTATCAGCCGCCATCAATGCCCATTTTGTTGATGATGTGCTCGGCGGCTCATTCTGCGTATTGTCTGCTTTACAGACCCACGCCGCGCTGTTATGACGCACCCAGTCAAGAGTATTGTAAACCGTATTTGCGTCATAATCGCCCTTTGATATCAATAATATTCGTCCTGCAACTGCGCTCATATTACACTGCCTCCCATTCAAGATTTCCTGTTGATTGATTTATTGCAAACGTATAGGTCAATTCGCTGTCGTATATCAACTCGCCTGTCGCAAAATCCACCGTAAACGAAGGGACCACAAGGATCGAATTGATCTCTGCAAGCGCGGCCTCGGCATCCTCTGCCGCATCCTCTGCCGTTGTCGCGTATGTTTCCATATTTCCGAGGTCCGTGGAGAACTTCAGCTCGGTCCCGGTGTACCCGCCTTCAATGGCATACTGATATGCTGACTTTCCGTCATCGCCCTTTTCACCGTGACAGTCAACTATCGTCTTGCCGTTTACATCGTCATTCGACACATCAGCATTCAGAAATTGCAACGTTTCCTGTTGTGGCATGTCAACGCTGTGACTGTCCTGAATAGTATGACCGGATGATGCAGGCTCGGCCCATTCAAGGTCATAGCGGCTCAATCCTGTCTTTGTCAGCACCTGTCCGTTTATACCGCCGTCAGGGAACACATTGACATTTAACGAATCATCAACGGGTTTCCCCTCTACCGTCTGAACCGCTGAACGCAAAAATTGAGCGTCCGTGTCAGAGAACAGATGATCTTCCCAGAATTGAGCATCCCCGACATTTGCCGGAGTGGTCGGTGTCCATGTTTTACCTCGTATGTTTGGCATGTCCTATCTCCTTTATTTATATACAAAGTTTTCTTCGATTGTCAGATCGATATTTGTTACAATGTATGTCCTCATGTCCGCGTTCCATGTTTGCGTTACACTACTGACCAATTTCCCATATCTGTATTTGTTATATGACCAATGTAAGCCCTTTGCTTCGTCTGCTAATGTTGCCGTTGCCGCGTTCCCGGTACATGTTGATGCCTTTGTTGCTGTTGTCGCACTTGTCGCCGTTGCCGCGTTGCCGGTGCACTTATTAGCAGATACTGCTATTTCTGCCCTATGTGCTTCGGTTGCATAATTTGCTTCGTTTGCATGTGCTGCTTCATCAGCATTGTTTGCATGTGTGGCATTATCTGCCGCTGTCGCACTTGTCGCCGTTGCCGCGTTCCCGGAACAACTCGCTGCCACTCCCGCGCTTGTAGCATAATCGGCATTTGTGGCTCTTGAGGCTGTTGAGGCGTTTCCGCTACACGATTCAGATACTCTTGCCGTGTCAGCGTGATCTGCGTTTGCTGCATGGTTTGCATTTGTTGCGGTTGTTGCCGTTTCAGCGTGTTGTGCCTGCCCGCTTTGTGCGACTTCCGTGCAGATTTTTCCGAGTATTACATAACTCCCGCTTATTTCTTCAATAATGACCTTGTCATTCGCGGCAGGAGTATAACTTGCCAAATAACTATATTTTTTCTCTGATGCGACTTCCTCGCCATCCACAATCACGGTTATTCCGTTTGTATTATCTATTGCCGCAACCGTACCGAGTATCATATTGCAACTCTCCTCTCAAGGTTGTGCGTCATATGCCCGCCAAACTCTATTGACCATCCGACCTCTCTGTAAAGATCATTCAAGCCATTTTCTCCGATGCTCACAAACGATCCGTACAAATGGTTTCCGTCAGGCATCGTGACAACCGTTGCCGTCTCTGTGGCCTGTGTCACTTGATTGTATCTGTTATTGACAACAGCCTGAAGTGTTGCCATATCCGGACAATCACTCAACTCGATCGTTTCGACCACGTTATAGCCGCGCCTAACCGTGGATATTGCTGAACTCGGACTGCTATTTGTCTTTTTATATCTCATACTTGTCGCCGCGTCAGGAGAAGTGGTATAACCAACAATCACGTTTGGCAGCGAATATATGTCCGTGTCTTTTTTGATTGAATCAATCAAGGTCGAATTATTATCGTCATACACATAGTCGGCTGTTATCTTTGTCTGATTTTGCTCAAGGTACAAATAGCCGTTTTCGCCAGCATGAACGTGTGCAAAGTTTATCTCATCCAGCAGCTGATTGATAATGGTCAAGTATGACGTTCCGACCGCGAATTCGTGATCTATATTCGTCTTGAGGTTGTTGTCATCATAGTTTATTCGCGTAATGCCGCAATTTGCGATCAATGACGATATGATCGACAGATAATTCGTACGTTTTGCAAAAAACAGCCGACTTGTGAGCGCCGACTGTTTGAGCATCATCGTCTCATCATATGCCTCAATGTTGTAACAATACTCCTTGCCATCATCCTCGACCGGAGCGGCAACGATCATAAATTCGCCAAAATCATAATCGACATCATTGATGGTCATCACAGGACGCAAACGGTCAGAAAACATATCAAACTCGTTTTCTGAAGCGATCCATATTCCTGCGATGCTGGTAAAACACCACGAGCCGTCAAAGCATCGAGTTCCGTTAAAGTATATTGTCTCTTCCGTCTGCCGAAGCCTTGCGTTGATAACCTCAAACCCATCAACAGGGATTTTTGCCTTCATGGTCCGCATAACATCAGCATTCTCAACGAAGTCGATCGTGCATGATTTGAACTTTGCCTCTCCGATTTTTCCATGTTTACGGAGAAGTTCTATCCGCCATTTATAATTCGTATTCGATCGAATCGTCATAGTTTGTTGCCTCTAATGTTAAAACAACTTCATTCGCATATATACCGGTTGATGTCTGCGCAAAACTGTCTGTTTTTTCGTACGATGAAACAACGCAATAACCGCCATTCCCGAAGTTGTCAGCATAAAATACTACCTTGCCGATAAGTTCAGGCAGGATCTCGTTATCATCAAAGAACGACACTTGAAACGTCTTGACATTCATACCATTAAAGAAATGCGAAGGCGTTGTGTCTCCGATGAATTTTGTCGTGTTTACCTCGGCCTCATTGTTTGTCGATACCTCAAAGGCTTTATTGACACGTCTGTTCACTCTATACGGAGCGCCGCCCAGTGTGACAATAGTTGCCTGCGGATAAACAAGCCTGATGCCCTGCTCTTTGATATCTGAATAATCATCGCTCGTAACACCTACAACCGAATAATTCGTTGTGCCGACCGCAAACTTGTCGAGATAAATATCGTCATACGTTCTCCCGATGACTTTTCCGTTTCGCTGGATGTAATAATGCGTGAATAAATCATTGTGCGTCATTACGATCTGTGCGCCGCCTTCGGAATATTGATAAACCTCAAACTCAACATCCTCTACTTCCGGTTGCTGATAACCGATTGATGCCCACGGGGAAACAGTGCCAAGCTCGTTATATATACGAACTCGCCCGGTATATGCTGTATCATCATCAAAATATCTGTTTATGATATGACTATTTTGTCCGTTATATACTGCGCCGCTGTCATAAACAATCGTATTATTGCGCAATACCTGCACTTGATACGCCTTCTGCTGTGTCGAGGTCCATTCAAACACAGGCCGCCCTTTTGTCGATATCGTGAGGTTATACGGAGCGGCAGCAGGCAGGCTGTTAATGAATGTCGCCTCCGCCCAGCTCCCATGCTGGTCAAGTATGTTATACGTCCTGACACGCCACTGAAATACGCCGTTAAAATCAACGAGAGAAAGAGCATATGTATTTATGCTGGTTATCTCATGGTTCAATATCCATGACCAACTCGAAGCATTATTTGATCGAAACTGTAAATCGACCGCATATTGTGCAGTTCCGTACTCTGTCGCGTGCGACCATACAAAGTCAACTCTGCCTTTTGTATATACGCCATTCGGGGACACACAAGTCGTCACAGGCGTGCTGTCTGTTACCTTAAAATTCGAGACGTTTGTCATTGCCGCCATTCGTTCAGGCGGAGATCCCGACACGTCATCTGTTTCAAGTTGTATCTTTACGTTGTATGTGTACCCGGCCTCCATCGGGATGTTTGCCTGGACTTTCGTGTTTGACCATGATCCCGACACGGTAACGCCATCAAGCATACCCAGAATATGATATGTTGATTCCGTTGATTTTTTATAATATACCGTTGCCTGTTCATTCGGATATTGTATGCGGCAGTTCTTTTTTACCGTTGAGCAGTTAAACGTCTGATTTGTGAGCGGAACATATCCCGAATTATTCAGCGTAACTTCATAAACAGCCGGAGTGATATATTGCGTTCTTACTCGGCATGTATCACTTAAAAACCTGCCGCCGAGCTGACTTCTGTGCGGGTTTCTAAAATAGCACCTCGAATAAACACCTGACGTATTAACAACATCAAGCCATTCTGTGTTTGCGGGTTTTTTGTTGTATGCCGCCGATCTGCTTTCATAGCTTATCCTAAACCATACAAACTGAACCTCTTCCTCACTTTCATCATCAAACGATATAAAAGCATCATATATTGCGTATGAATAAGATTCACATTCTGTTGCGCTTACATATGGACGAAGGACATCCGGAACAGGAATCTGAATCCAGCTATACTGTGATGTATTTCTTCTAGTTTTATATTCATAATACGGAAACGCGACCTGAAAATAGGGGATATAATGTCTGTATGTTTCCTTGTTATAGCTGATCTTTTTTTCAACATCAAAGTTGGTATTGCTCATTATACTGCTCCCATACGAAGTCTTTGCTGTGCCTGCTGCTGAATGCGTAACAGGTCGTTCAGATCGTTAATATGGTCAACACTCACGTTCATGGTAAACCCGCCGACCATCCCGGCTGCATAACTATCATTTGAGCCTGATATAGCCATGTTCATGCTTGCGCTTGCGTCAAGCGGAAGGACCATATCCTTCGACAGGTCATTGATCGCTCTTGTGACAACGCTCTTGTTCTGCTCAATGCCTTTTGCAAGTCCCTCCATAAAGTCGGGCATCCATCTCTCGTACTTGCTCAACGGTCCCTTATCCGGGCATGAAAAACCAAGATACTCCTCGACCGTCTTTGCGATATCCTTGACCGCATCAACAACCTTTTGAACACGCTGTTTGATACCATTGACAAAACCGTCAATAAAATCCTGTCCGCTTTGTTTTGCACTTCGGATCAAATTGTTGAACTCATCCTTGACCTGCTGGATCATGTCTTTTATTGCCTGTTTTATCTTGCTCGGCAACTGTTTGAACTCGTCTATGACTTCAGTGACAAAATCATTGATATTGTTCAATATTTCATCATTTGCAGAGACAACTTTTTGATACGCCTCTTTTATGCCATTGCCCAGCCGTTCAGCCGCCGCACATATCTCATCCCAGTGTTTGCCGATTGTCACGCCAATCGCTGCCGCCGCTACAATTGCCGCTACAAATAAAAGAATAACACCGATAGCAGGCGCAAGAGCTAAATCTAACCCCGTTATTGCGCCGGCAATAGAAGTTATCGCTGTCGCAACAGCCGGAGCATTTGCCACTATTGAACCGAGCGATGACATAAATGCGCCAATAATAACCAAAACAGGTCCGATCGCCGCAACAATAGTTAGCGTAACAGCAATGAACTGCTGTATAGGTTCAGGAAGTTCGGAAAACTTCTGCAAGAGTTTTGTCAATGCCTGAATAACCGGAGTGATAATCGGAATAAGCGCCTGCCCGAGTGCTGCCGCCGCATCCTCAAAAGATGCCTGCAAGCGTCTTGTGCTCCCAGCAAATTCATCAGCCGTTCGTTCTGAATCTCCAATTGCATCTCTCTGTGTTTCGAGAAGATAATTGTACCTTGTCATAATCTTTTCAGACTGCGACATTTGGCTGAAAACTTTGCCCTGTTTGGCCGCAAATTCCTCAAGATTTGTCTGCGTCATTGCAACACCGAACTGCTTTAACGCTTCAGTTTCGCCCGTGAACAAACCCTTTAGACTGTTTTGCGACATCTCGATACTCTTATTGTGGAACGATGCCATATCCCCCGCGAGACCTACCAATTCTGTCGATAATGTCGCCGCCTGTCGTTCTGACATTCCCATCGATGTCGCCATCGCACCATAATCGCTCGCCATTTCGAGAGCCTTGCCCTCTGATATGGCATACATATCGGTCGTGGTTTTTGCAAAGTCTTTGACGCTTTGCGCCATTTGCCCAAAAACGACATCAACCTTATTTGCTGATTCGTTCATGTCTGATCCGAGTTTGACCGCTGCTGTTCCTGCCGCCACGAGAGGAAGTGTCAACGACATTGTTAATTTCTGACCGACCGCAGACAGACTTGCGCCGATGTTCTGTATCTTTGTTCCGACATCAGCCATTTGTGTCGCAAAGCCGGAAAAATTCTGCGCGTTGTTAAGGCTCTGAAGTTGAGACTTCATATTGTTAATTGACGCCGTTGTGTTGTCAATCGCCCGCTGCCAAGCCTGTGTTTTTCTGTCATTCTCGCCGTATTTTTCCGCGCTCTTTTCGAGCATGGTATTCATCAATGCGAGTTTGCTTTCAAACAGACCGATCTGTTGAACGAGCTTTTGCGCCTGCGCCTTGTTTTTCGTCATTTCAGACGTGTTTTTGTCCCAAGCTGACGCGGTTTTGTTCATAGCAGCATCAAGGGTTTTTGCCTGATCGATGATCTGCTGCATCTGCGCTCTATATTCTTTTTCGCCTTCAATGCCGATCTTCGGGCCGATCTGTGTCGCCATCGTTTACCTCATATCAAATAAAATAGTTTCCATATTGTATTTGCGCTTTTGCTTCATTGATCCTGAATAAATAGCCATACACGCAAACATGTCAGCCATTTCGCCTGTGGTCGTGGCAAGGATTTCCGCTTTTGACATCCCGAGTTTTCTGCCATAAAACAAATACCAAGAGAGGTTTAGTTCAATCTTGTCCTCTTCCTTTATTCGTTTTTTTTCCCCTTCGGCTCAACCGCCTCAACCGTGATCTTGTCATCAGCGTTGAACTGTTGCATTGCCTCATTCATCAGCTCGGTATATTCGTCCATATCAAGCATCATAAACCAGTCAGCGGGTATCGGTTCGGGTTTGCACTCTGCATCCTCAAATACTTTTGCCTTTTCATACCACTTGTTCAGGATTGCGAGAAGTTTGGCACCGTTTTCAACGGTCAGACCGAGATTATCCTGACTGAACACCTCGCCCAAACGGTCAATCCGACCGTCCGGAGCGAGTTTTGAAAGTTCAGATATAGCGCCGACTGTGCGCTTAAAACCTATCTTTTTGCCTTTATAATCCATCTTCCAATCTCCTTATCAATGTGTTGCCGCAAGGTATGCTTCGATAACAGCAACCGCGCCTGCCTCTGTCGCCTGATCTTCGGCTATGATCTTCCATGAATGACTTGCATCATCAGCTCTCATGACCGTTGCCTGAAGCTCGGTTGTCTGAAATTCAACACTTTCGCTCTGTGTTGCCGCTTTGAGGCTTTCAGGACTGAACTGTGCTTTAGGCAGGATAACCGGAGCGTATGTGATAACACCGTTTTCCATGTAACGTACAACAAAACCGATGCCGACATACGGTATAACCTGCAGATCGTCATAAACCATCGCGTTGACCGTTGAGCTGTTGACCGGGATCGTGATTGACGATGTAAGCCCAGCAATCAGGTTCCTTGCCGTGTCCTTCAGACCGTCAACCGTGAATGTTGCCGTTGCACCGTTAAACTGTCCTGCAACCGATTCTGATATCGTGTTGTCTGCAAAGAAGTTTGTTGCGTCTCCGATCTCGACATCCATTGATACCTCAACGCCACGAGCGAGAGGAGTTTTGTTGGTGTACGAGATAGCCCCGTCCGAAAATGCGTATTTCGCAATAATCGGTTTTGAATAACCTGTAATAACCTTTCCGTTTGCCATTTCCTAGCTCTCCTTTACTCTCTTTGTTATTTGTTTGTCTATCTCATTTGCCATTGCCTGCTCACATTTAACTTTAGATTCGTTTTGTGCTTTGCGCATAAATGGCTGTTTTTGCATCCATGACGTGCCCGATTCTACTGAACGAGCCACCATTGCATTAGGCTGACCATTAGGCCATGTTTTTGTGCGAATACCGTTATATCCATCAAAACCTATCTTAACGTTCCAAAAGGTGCCGTCTTGCCGCAACTGTGCTATACCGATTGACCGCTTTAACCCTTCCTTTTGATAGGAATTAGGCCCTGTGGTCTTGTTTTCCGGAATTCCGTATCTTTCATCGGTATTGAGCCCGTTAATAGCACTGACGACTGACCTCATAACAACACCAGCACCCTCGTATATAGCAGCGCCAATAATGTCATCTACATCGCCATATAACTTTTGGAGCTGTGCGATATAGTTATCAACACCTTCAAATTGAAACTTCGCCATCAGACCACCCTCACAACCCATTCATAATGCAATAGCTTTGTCTCCTGTTCGTATTGAAACGAATTAAGAGACCATGATACCTCTGCGCTGTTGAGCGCGTCCTGTATGCTATCCGTCATCGTGTCATATTCTGACTTCGTGTAATAATCAATACTGACCTCAAGGACCTGTTCGGTTTTCAGATTGTCGGCATAATTGCTTTGACCTTCTGAATCCTCCTGCCATACCGCATATGGAGCCGTGACCGATGCTGGTTTGAATAAATGATAACTTTTTAAGCCTTCGATGCCTGCAAGAGCATCCCGGACCTTTTGAGCCTTATTCACTAATGACATCGTAATAGTCCTCCACACGAACTAACGTCAGATCCGTGCAATCCTCATCTACGATCATTTGCTTGACGGTTATTTGATACTGTTCGCCGTCCTCTAAAACGGCGTATTTTGCCGCATACGGAAGATTTGTATTGAAACACCGGACAACCTTGTCAACCTGTTCGTTTGCGCCTCTTGCCGCGTAAATGCGGTTATATCCGACCGTCTTTTCGGCATAGAATTCCTCGCAAAGCATTTCGAGCTTTTCAACAGGAGCATCGCCCGCTGCCGATGTGCTTATAAGGTCATATAATTTCAGTTTGCCTTCATCTTTCATTCTGTCTCTCCAATCTTGCGCGTCCCGATAACTTCAAGCCTCTTCTGATACAGATCCCACGATTTCTCATCAGGCTGAAAAGGAAACATCCCTTTGACGTATAAAACGACCGCCTGCACTTCGTTTTTGTTCTCTGCATCAAAATCAGCATCGCACGCCGCGCTTATATCTTCCTTTGCGGCTCCGATAAGGCTTTCGATCATGTCATCATATGCCGTTGATGTTATCCGTATGGACGTTTTGCATAATGTTTTTATCTGTTCGTCTGTCATTCCTGCCATGACCGCTCTCCCTCATCTTTTCAGGTATTTCTGCCATGTCCCCGCCGATCATCCTCACACCCAGCGCCGCGAGTATTGTGTCATGCCTGACCTTTGTTGCTCTCTCCATCTCGCTCCTTTTCGCTCATTCGCGATCCGTCTCTAGGGTATGTGTAATAAATAAAAGGAATGTCGGTCATTGTATGATGTGGTTCAGCATCAAAGGCTTTTTGGCAAAAAACAACATCCTCATCCCGTGATACATCAGGGAACCGGATGTCATGTACTTCAAGAAACCTCTTCCGCCATACCCGTGACCACACATTCGGGTACATAGCGCCATTATTGCCACACGTTGACGTATATCCATAAATGCCAAAAATAAAAGCAAATGACAGGATATCAACCGCCAGCCGCGTAAATTGATTCAACATGGTAAAGCATTCTGAATGTAGGTACCAATCATCGCTATCAAGGAAGAGGATATATTCGCCCTGTGCATTGTCTATTCCGGCGTTCCTTGCCGCTCCCGATGAACCATAATCATCAATTATAGGCTCAACCCCGCAATCCCTGACAGCATCGATTGATTTATCATCGCCTTTTTCACACATCACGAGCAGTTCGTAATCTGCAAAGGACTGTTCCTGAACACTCTTTATCGCTTTGCCGATAAACTCTTCTGAATGATAGCAGGGTATGATAACCGAGAACTTAATCATTTTTATATCTCCTCAAGGCTTTATACGAATCAGCGTCAATGTTTACCTTGCCGATATGTCCGACAATCGGTTTGGACGTGGCCCATATTTTATGCCCGGCCTTCCGCGCGTTATAGCAAAATGACAGATCCTCTCCGAGCGTTCTGTGGTTTGACTTGACCGGGAAGAACGGCTGTCCTGTTTTACTGATGATGTCCTCAAGGACAACCACCTTCATCAAACACATCGCCATCCCACACGCTTCAACCTCAAACACGCCTTCAGGGTAATTGATATATTTCTCGATCTGGTCCTCTTCCAATGTCGCGCCCATACGGAGTTTCTGATAAATGCAAGGCTCATAAGGCGCTCTTCGCATAAAGCACACCGCTGATACAATGTCCTTGTCAACTTCGAGCAGGTCATACAATACAAACGGACTGAATACCATATCCGAATCAATCCACAATATATAATCGTATTTGTTCTTGATAGCCATTTCAGCCATCGAGAAGCGCAGATCGTGAATGACCGTCCCCGGTATCAGTTCAACATCGACTTGTATGTCTTTATTGAGCCATGAATCTTTTTCGAGCTTCCTGATGCACTTTTCGGCATCGACATCGATCTGTTCCCGTGTGGGAACTGCTACCATTATTTTTATCATTTTTCATCTCCCAAACCCTTATATCAGGGGAAGTGAGCGGGACGCATAAGGGGAACGCCCCGCCCATCGGTATTGCTTTATGCGTTTGCCAGCCAAACAATGGCATCGTTCTTTGCGAGCTTACTATCAAAGATAGCCGTGCCGCGGAAGTCAATGCTGTTGTTAAGGAAGCCGCTCTCCTCGGAACGGTCAACCGTGATAGGCTGTGAAAGGTTGCCGACTACGTCTGTCCACTTGCCGAGGAATACCTGATTCTTGTCAAACGGTACATAATCATCAACAAGTACCGGATATCCGAAGAGTGTCTTTTCAACAGGATCGAATATAGGACGCTTGTTTGTGTCAACAATGCCCTTGATCTCGTTAAACAGAACATTCTTTGAAACAAGGAATTTTGCCTCTGCGTCATATGCAGCAGGAAGAAGTGCAACAAGGTTGCAGATATCCTTGTAACCATAGCCGCTTGTTGCGGTCTGTGTGATCTTGTGTGTGGTTGATGTTGAAACCATCTTGACGATACCTGTTGAAGCATCGTTGATGATGAAGTTGTCGATTGCTCTTGCAATGTCGCCTGAAAGCATGTCAACAAGCCAGTTCTCGAATGCGTTGATGCTCATGGTCTCGGCTGCCTTTGAGATCCTGATAACCTTCATGAACTCCTGTCCGCCAAGTGTTACGGAAACAGTTGTGTCAGCAGCAGGCGTAACAGCCGTGTTTTCTGCGTGAATGCTTGCAGTTGTGCGGATGCCCTCTGCGATGAATTTGATATTTCCTGCTACCTGAAGCAGCGTGATCTCTGAAAGCATCGGAGCGAGCTTTTTAAGTTTCTCAAAGAACTTGTCTGACACCGCCGTGGGAACAGCGTTGCCTGCATCGTTTGATGCGTATGCTCTCTCTTCTACCTCATTAAGTTCCTTATTCTGAAGCTTTTTAGCCCATGCGCTTCTGTACTCTTCCGAGTCAATGCCATAAATCTTTTCCATGTCGTTTGTCCTTTCCTCTGCGGGTATTTCTACCTCTTCAGTTATTATTTCTTCGTTTGCTACCTGCTGCGCGGCTCTTTCCTCCGCCTCAAGTTCCTCTTTGCGCTGGTTAAGTTCGGCCTGACGTGCCTCAATCTCTTTCAGCTCGTTTTCACGCGCCTCGATCTCGGTATCTTCTGCCGTTTCAGCGAGAGGAGCCATTCCTGACCGCTTTTCTTCTATTGAAGCCAGCTCGTCAAGGATTTCTTTCATTTCTCTACTCATTGTTGTTTCCTCCGTTGAGCCTTTCGTTTAATTCCTTTATTTTGGCAGCCCTTCGCTTTGCGTTCTCCAACGCCTCTTTCGCGCTCTCCAGCGATGCCTTCCCGGTCTCCACCGAACGGGCATTGATTGAGGTCTGCTCATATGCAGGAAATGTTACCGCCGACACTTCAAACACTTTGTCGAGTGCCGTTATATGCCGCGTGGGATAATCACTGTCAAGGTTATCCCACGAATCAGCCTTTACTGAAAACATGAAGGACATTCCGGATATATCCTGACGTTTAATTGCAGAATAAAGCTCTTTTGCCTTCGGATTGCCCTCTGTGTCAAGATCAACACGAATATGCAGGCCATCTTCTTCAACGGTCATCTGCATCGTGCTGTTTTCGTTGTTATTCCGTGAACGTGCAAGCGGAATGCTGTCGATATCGTGATTAACTAAAAAACGCACATCTTTGAGGTCAGCCTCATCGAGTGCGCCACGATCGATTATTTCTCTCCACATACCGCCGATATCTGTCTCGGCATCATACACTATCGGAACGCCCTCAAGGACATTGCCGTGCTTTTCATCCGAGCGTGTGCTGACATCGCACATATATGCCCGTTTTTCCTTATTCGTCATCATACTCTTTGTCCTCTTTTTTCTTTTCGTCCTTTTCTTCCTGTTTATCCTCATTATAATCGTCAGCCTCCATGTTGTTGACTGCGATCATAATCTCATCGCCACCGCGCTCCGGACCAAGCGGAGCATAACCCAGCATTTCTCTGTATTCGTCACGCGTAAACAGACCGAGCTGATTTGTCGCCGTGATAACCCTTGTTATGACGGTCATCGGCTGATATTTCAGCTTCGCCATATTTGCCTCGATCTCGTTACCAAAACCGCGTTCCCGGTCTGTGAACAGCTTGAACGTCAATGCCTGACTTATCATCACGGCAAACGGCTCTATTCTGCCCTCATAGACCGCTTCATATTGCTCGGATGTAAATTTGTTCTGTACGAACTCTTCATTAACGCCATAATAGGAATATATGCGCTCTTTGACCTCTTTGAGCGTGTCAGCGTCAACAATATATGGTTTGCTTTCGATATTTTGATAATCAAATTTGCCATCGATAACCATAACCCCGCCGCTGTTTGCTGCCGACAAATTATCCCGGATAAACGCATCCCTTGCCTTCGTCATATCCTCTTCTTTGATGATATTGACTGATTTCAGGATGCCTCTGATAAGTGCGCTGTTCTTTATACCGTTGATGATGCCCTGATTTTGTGCGTTTGCAAGCTCCGCAATCGGGTTCATTGCGTCATTCGCATCGCCAAACAGGTCATCCGTTGTGTATTTATTACGCAGGTGTATAAGCTGCGAATATGGCGCCGTGTACGTCTTGAAATAGTTGAGCTGGAACTGTGCCACAAGCACGCCGCTGTCCGTCTTTTTGAGCGTAAAACTCGTATAATTGACAGGCCACAAACCGACAAGCAATCCTGTCTTGTCAAATTCAGGCCATATAAAGACGTTGTTGCTCAAATAATAAAGCGATGCGACTTTATACAAAAAATCGTATGCTGTCATGTACTTATTCGGCTTTTTTAGCACCCTCGCGATGTCTGAAGTCGTATCAGTCACAACTACCGTGTTTTTCTTTTTCTGAACGCTCTTAAACTCGATCTTGCCGATATTACGCGCCAGCGCATCAATACTCGATGCAATGATGTCAAGTTTGGTCAGTTCGCCCTTAAATGACCTATAACTCCACGTTTCGACATTGAACGGGATCATTTTTGACTTCTGTTTTTCCCCTGTCACGTCACTTCTTTTGTTCCAAAACGCCATATCACTCGCCCTCAACCAACAAGGTTCAAATAGTCCTCTCTATATTTCACATATATGGTATAAGCATTCAAAAGAGACACCATACCATCAATTCGCCTGTTTTGCTGTATCTTGACAGGCTGTATTGCTTCAACTGTTCCTGATGTTTTAACCCCGGTGTTTGATAAACACCATTTGAGCATCGGATTGTTGTTGTAATTTATCATTTTGTCCGACAACATCGCGCCCAGCTCCTTCATGGGAGCCGTCCACGTTATCGGTCCCTGCACGACCTTTTCCATAACGCTGTCACCGAACACCTGACACATTTCCTCCGCCCAATACCCGGCAAGAGCGCGGTCATAACCGCATCGCCACATATCTATTTTGTATTTGTCGCGCATCTCCTGAAACCACGCTGTCACATCCGCATAATTGACCATCGAGCCTTGACATAACGTCAACAAGCCACGATCCGCCCATGTTTTGTATGGAGCCTCTTTTGTGGTTGTGGCTTCAAGTTTGTCAATCCTCTCTTGCGGCAAGAAGTAATGCTGCAAAACATATAGCTTCTCGTCATTCCGTTTGCGGATCAGCAATGTCGCACACGTCAGGTCTGTTGTGGCTGACAGGTCACAGCCGCCGAGCGCGTATGTGTTGACAACATCCTCGATTTCGAAGGTTTCCTCGTTATCGAGTTGTTCCCAAGTGAGCCATGTATCAGCCGATACATTTTTGAGGTTGAAGTCCTTTGTCAGCACTGTGGGCCGGAACGCAAGGTCATTTTTTGCCTTTTCCACGTTTTCGGTCAGCGTCTTTTTCGACTTTATCGGACCGAGACCGGGATTTGCCTTGATCCACATGTCGGGATCTGTCCACTCGTTTGAGCTGTCAAGTTCGTAAATAAGCGCCAAAAAATGCTCATCAGCCACATCGCCGTTGAGTACCTTTTCCGCATATTCGTACTGCGCGTCATATATTGTATTGCGGTTCATACCTGATGTTGTTATCTGGAACAGCATCGGCTGTTTTCGCGCCGACATGCCCTGCTTGACCACATCGTATATGTTCCGGTCTTTTATTGAATGCAGCTCGTCTATGATGCCACAATGCGGGTTCAGGCCGTCAAGCGTGTTGCTGTCGCTCGATAATGGCTGGAATACGCCAAAGTTATAAGGCGAATACATATCCGTTCTGCGTTTTTTTATGTATTTTGCAAGATAAGGGCTTTGTGAGACCATGTTCCGTGCTTCATCAAAGACGATCTTGGCCTGATCCTTCTTCGATGCCACACAGTCAACCTCGGCGCCGCCTTCCTTGTCTCCGAGCATCATATACAACCCGATCGCAGACAAAAGGCACGACTTGCCGTTCTTTCTCGCCATTATCCACAAGACCTCATTGTATTTCCTGCGGCCTTCTTTATCCACAAACCCGAATATTGCCTGAAGCGCCGCCTTCTGAAACAATTCCAGCTTTATCGGCTTTCCCATATCACCCTTTGACTGTCGGCAGAACGTCTCAACGAAGTAAATGACTCGTGAGGCTCGCTTTATATCAAAGAGATATGTCGCTCTTTTTCTCTTGCTATCCTTCGCTAATTGCTTATAGATGCGTTTTATCTTTTCGCCTGCAACTATCTTCCCGCTTTGGATAGCATCGTTGTATTTGACAATATAGTTTGTGGAATCATACGCAATTTTCACTCGTCAAGAAAGTTAGCCATCGGATCGGAAGATATCCGTGCCAACTCCTGCTCGCCTTTTGGAAGCAATTTACACAGATCCCCGATGACCTGACGATAATTGTTAATCAATTTCGTATATAAAACCGCCGCCGAGCCTGTTTTGCGTCCTTTTTGGTTTGCTCCGTTCTGATAATCTTCAACCCAGCCGTCAATCTTGATCTGTTCCTGAAGTTCCCGGAGCGAAACAGCCATAAAAGCCGCATTTTGAACGAGCTGTTCGCAAAGTTCCCGTTTATCTTCGTCTATGTTTGCAAATATTTTCGAAAGTCTGCGTATTTCCGCTTTAATTTGCTTTTCATCGATCATATTCATCCATCTTCCACTAAATAACTACACCCCAAATGATTTTTTCATCGGATCACGTTTCTG
>Ga0310786_10002193_pt1 | contig 30319 bp, 23 predicted proteins | sample AusTroGonzalo_MG_FD_203881 | JGI IMG/M metagenome (GOLD analysis project Ga0310786, IMG submission 203881) | Bovine rumen microbial communities from tropical cattle in Woodstock, Queensland, Australia - Gonzalo_03 (v2) (version 2) | ecosystem: Host-associated > Mammals > Digestive system >...
ATTCCTGCGAGGACGAACATGAGCGGCATGAACCAGGGCGAGATAAGCGTGACGATACACGCTATGGGCCTGACGCTGCCGAAGAAGATATAGTTGGCTTCTCCCCAGGTGTTGTAGGCCATCGCCGCGTGATACACGATCAGAAGGAAGACGGTGATCCAACGGAGATTATCTATGTAGTTGATGCGCTTGGTAAGACTCGTGATCATAAACCGATTATAGCAATAAAAAAGCTGCCTCACTCGGAGGCAGCCATAGGGGGTTAGAATAAAACCTTTAACAGGCGGGAATTAAGCCTTCTTGTCGTCATCCTCACGGATAGCTCTTCTTCTGATCTTACCGGAGACTGTCTTAGGAAGCTCGTCTACGAACTCTACGATTCTAGGATACTTGTAAGGAGCTGTCTTAGCCTTAACGTATTCCTGGATCTCCTTCTTGAGTTCCTCTGTAGGCTCTGTGCCCTTAACGAGAGTCATTGTAGCCTTAACGACGATTCCTCTTACGCCCTTCGGGTCAGGTGCACCTGTAACAGCGCACTCGAGAACATAAGGAAGCTCCATGATAACGTTCTCAATCTCGAACGGTCCGATACGGTAACCGGAAGACTTGATAACGTCATCAGTTCTGCCGACATACCAGATGTAACCGTCCTCGTCCTGCCATGCTGTATCACCTGTGTGATACCAGCCGTCGTGCCAAGCGTCCTTAGTGAGCTCAGGTGACAGATAGTACTCGAGGAAGAGTCCCTTCGGATGATACTTCTGTGTGTTGATGCAGATCTCGCCAGTCTCACCGGGCTTGCACTCGTTGCCGTCAGGGTCGAGAACCTTAACCTCATACAGAGGGTTAGGACGGCCCATGGAACCGAGTCTGATTCCGGAGCCTACGAGGTTAGCGATAACGAGAGTTGTCTCTGTCTGGCCGAAGCCCTCCATGAGACGGATACCTGTTGCTTCCATGAAGCGGTTGAATACCTCAGGGTTAAGAGCCTCACCTGCAGTTACTGCATACTTGAGGGAAGACAGATCGTACTTGCTTAAGTCTTCCTTGATGAAGAATCTGAACATAGTAGGCGGAGCACAGAATGTTGTGATGTGGTGCTTCGCGAACATGGGAAGGATCTCTTCTGCCTTGAATCTGTCGAAGTCGAATGTGAAGACCGGAGCCTCGCACAGCCACTGTCCGTAGAGCTTACCCCAGAGTGCCTTACCCCAGCCCGTGTCGGAGATGGAGAAGTGCAGTCCGTTAGGGTCTACGTTCTGCCAGTATTTCGCTGTCGTGATGTGGCCGATAGCATACATGTAAGAGTGCAGAGCCATCTTAGGATAGCCTGTTGTACCTGATGTGAAGAACATTACCATGGGGTCGTAACCGCATGCGTAGTCAGCAGGTCTCTCGAAGACGTCGGAGAACTCCTTGAACTCCTCATCGAAGTTGTGCCAGCCGGGTCTGGAACCGTTGCAAAGGATGAGTGTGGACAGGCCGTAAGCCGCCGCTGCCTTCTCTACCTCGTCGGCAGCATCGTCATCGGAAGTGCAGACGATAGCTTTAACGGAAGCAGCGCTGAAGCGGTACTCGTAGTCCTTGTCACGGAGCAGGTGAGTAGCAGGGATAGCTACGGCACCGAGCTTCTCGAGACCCATCATGCAGAACCAGAACTGGTAGTGACGCTTGAGTACGAGCATGACCTTGTCGCCCTTGCCGATACCCAATGACTTGAAGTAGTTCGCAGTCATGTTGGAGTACTTCTTGATGTCAGTGAATGTGAAGCGCTTCTCTGTTACGCAGTCCTTGGCAACCCACAGCATAGCGAGCTTCTCGGGATCCTTGTCAGCGATAGCGTCAACGCAGTCGAAAGCGAAGTTGAACTTCTTGCACTCGGGTACGTTAACATCAACATCAACGAGATTACCGTGCTCATCGAGAACGCCGTTCAAGTACTTGGCGTAGATAGGATCCTTGAGGTTCGCAGCATCTACGTTAGTCTGAGAATCTGTCTTGATCTCTGTCTTATAAGGAGGGATATAGTCCTCGTTCTTGTCAGCAAGCTTGGGGTCGATGATGATAGCGTAGAACTCGCAGTCTTCACCGCCTACGGCAAACTCTGCGTGGGGTGTCTCAGGATCGAAGTAGATAACGTCACCTTCGTGGAGCACCTCGAAAGAGTCACCGAGCATTACCTTAAGGGAACCTCTTACTACGATGTTCATCTCCTGGCCGCCGTGTGTAACGAGCTTATAAGGAGGATTCAGAGCCTCATCGGAATAAGGAAGGATTACGCGGTAAGGCTCGCACATCTTGTTCTTGAATCTGGAACCGAGACGCAGATACTTTGTCTGGGAGTCAGCACGTCTTACGATAGGACGGCCCTGTCCTCTTCTTGTTACTGCATACTCTGTAAGTGAAGGTGAGAATCCTTCGAGAATGTCAGCGATGTCTACCTTCGCGAGGTTAGCGAACTTGAAGCAGAAAGAGAAGTTAAAGTCTTCCTTTCCTTCCTCATAGCGCTCGTACTCCTCGACGCTGAGTTCCATCTTCTGAGCGGCTTCTTCGAGAGAGAGTCCCATGTCCTGTCTTAAGGACTTAACTCTACCTGCGACTTCGAGCAGCTTAGCTTCGACTTCGTTGTTTAGGTTCTCTGCCATTGTTGTTACCTCCGTGTCTTCGGCATTCTTTGTTTAACGCCGAGGCAATAAAAAAGCCCCAACGTTCCTCGAACGTTGAGACGCATTACCGTGTTACCACTCAACTTGTGATCCTTGTTATAAGATCACCACTTCAGGTTCCTGTAAACCCTATGCCTTAACGCGGCCATACGGATGTGGTCTACTCGAAGTTAAACTTCATTCGGCACACCAGCTCGGAAGCGATAGTCACTTGGTAGTCTCTGTTGTCGGGATCGCAGCACCCCCGGCTCTCTGTGTACATTAACTGCCGGACCTTCTTCGTCACAGCCTTTTTGCTATAAAACACTGCAATAATAACCCCCGCGCTAACGGTTGTCAACATGATTTTGTTTACACAGCCTTAACATTCTATATACGTAAACATAAAATAAAACTAATAAAATAATATTATCTGATTTTGTGTTTAAACGAGGGACGCTTATGAATTATCAGAAGTATCTTGTTACCGGTGCGAAGGACCCTGTCGGAAGACTGGTCGTTCAGATGTTATTAGCGGAAGGTTGTCAGGTCAGAGTCCTGGTACCTCCGGAATCCGATTACTCCCTTCTCAGAGGAATGGGAGCGGAGATCTCAGAAGGTGAGATCATAGACAAGGATTCACTTAAGGAATTCCTCACCGTAGAAGATCCCAGAAATTCAGCAATCATTCATACAGAAGAGATTCTGTCTATTTCCAATAACAAGAATATGGACATGCGCCGTACGAACGTCGCAGGTGCCCAGAATATGATCGACATGGCTATGCGTCTGAAGATCGGCAGATTCGTTTATCTGGGTTCCGCATATTCACTCGATCCCGACACTGCATTATCAGGTGAGAAGGTTCGCTTCGACAGAACCAAGGTTGACGGCGACTATGCTGCTACTAAGGCAGAAGCATCCGCTTATCTCATGGAGAAGATCACATTCAATAAGTTCAATGCGTCACTGCTTCTTCCTACGTTTATTATCGGTCCCGGATTCTCCGAGGATTATGACATGAACAAGATCCTCAAGAAGTATCTTGAGAACAAGGTATCAACAGTATCCGGCGGTCACGCATTCGTAGATGTACGTAACGTAGCATCCGCTCTCGTAGCAGTATGCGAGAACGGACAGCCCGGCGGCGCATATATCCTTAACGGTGAGTACAAGTCTGCACAGGACTTCTTCGCAGAAGTATCCAAGCAGTCCGGTGCTGAGCAGGTTAAGGAGATGCCTAAGTGGACACAGAGCAAGTCCATGGATAAGCTCGTTAGTACTTTCTGCCGTGTTACCAAGAAGGACAACCCGAAGGAAGTATATGCTCTGTTCATCAACAACCCTGATGCTAATTATGAGAGTACTGTAGACGGACTCCTTCCCGACAGTGAAGTGCGTAAGGTACACGAGTCACTCGTCGATGTTCTTACACGTCCGGGTAATGAGGTTCTCCCTGACAGGATCGACCTCGAGAAGTCAGCTGAAGCTGCATCAGCAGCAAAGCAGACAGCTCCTATCGTAAATGCTGAGGAAGAGAGTAAGGTTTCCGAAGCTGTTATGAAGAGAGCTGAAGAATCTGCTGCCAAGGCTGCACTCTCGAATGAGGACGCCGAGAAGAGAGCAGCTGCAGCCGCTGCTGCAAGAGCAAGAGTACAGGCTAAGATCGAAGCAGCAAAGATGAAGGCAGAGCAGCAGGCAGAGATTGCCAGAGCTGAGGCTAAGACAGCTGCATTGGCAGAAGAGGGCAAGTCTGAAGACGGTTCTCTTATGTCGAAGATTTCCATAGCAGATATCATGGCTCAGAAGGAAGCTGAGCGTAAGGGTCAGACAGTTAAGCCTGCAGAGGCTGAAGCTGAGAAGCCTGAAGAAGAGAAGCCGGCAGAGCCTGAGAAGCCTGCTGAGGTATCAGTTGAGGATATTCCCGAAGTAGAGCCCGAGCAGATCGCTAAGGTTGAGGAGAAGGTAGAAGAGAATATCGAAGAGCCTGCTCCGGCACCTGTAGAAGAGCCTGCAGTTGAGGAGCCTGTAGTTGAGACACCTTCACCTGTTGAGGAACCCGCTCCGGTTGAAGAGGCAGCTCCGGTTGCTGAGCCCGAGCCCGCTCCTGTAGAGGAGAAGACTGAGGAGCCTGCCGCTGAAGAAGCTGCACCCGCACCTGCAGATGATGGCGCAGATAAGCCTCTGTGGGAAAGAATGTCCGGCGAAGAGATTTCCGAGGAAGAGATCTTCGGAAATGATGAGTTCTGATATTTAAGGTTTTATTTATCATATTTATCAACTCTGGAGAGAGGGGGATGCATCGCATCCCCCTTCTTGATTAAAGTGGTACAATAGCTTCCATGAAAGTAATACTTGCAAGTAAATCACCGAGAAGAAAAGAGATCCTCGGACTCATAACTCCCGACTTCGAGATTATGAGTGAGGATGTCGATGAGCGTGCGATCGAGGCTCAGGTAGTTAAGGACGGCGGCGATCCTGCTGCTGTTCAGCGAGCACTCGCGAAGTCCAAAGCACAGGCTGTCTTCGATACTCTTGATGAGACCACCAAGAACAATTCCATCGTCATCGGCGCTGATACATGCGTCGTATGCGACGGCCTTATCCTCGGTAAGCCTGCGGACAAAGATGATGCGCGTAACATGCTTCACAGACTCTGTGGCAAGAAGCACGAAGTCATTACCGGAGTGTGCGTTAAGTCTGCTTCTTTCGAAGAGGTTTTTACTGAGACTACCAAGGTCAGATTCGGCGATCTCGATACGTTCCAGGAGGAGCTCATCGAGCGTTATATAAACACAGATGAACCCTACGACAAGGCAGGCGCATACGGCATACAGAACGGCGGCGCGCTCTTAGTCGAGACGGTCGAAGGCGATTACTTTAATGTTGTGGGATTGCCTGTAAGGAAGCTGTCGCAGATCTTAGGACAGCTTCATATCGGATATTAATCCTTCTTATAATCCTTGATGTAAGCAACGATATCTTTCTTCGTCAGAGGCTCGTTTAAGTACTTGCCCTGGAAGAATGTGCATCCGTATTCGCGAAGCTTCTCGAACTGTTCCTTCGAGCTTACATTCGTTGCATCTACAGGGATGTCGATCTCATCGAGAAGTGAGATCATCGAACGCGTCAGGACATCCTGTGCAGTACCTTCCTTAAGGTCTGCTGTGAAGTGTCCGTCGAGCTTAACAAGAGAGATAGGAAGGAGAGGGATGCTGTTAAGTGATGAGTATCCTCTACCGAAGTTATCAAGTGACATCGTAATGCCTGACGAAGCGAAAGCATCGAGAGTATTCTGAACTTCCGATACATTCATCGTGGCTCCGTCTGAAGGGATATCGATGATGATGTTCTTAAGATTACATCCTGCGTTCTCTGCTGCTGCGAGGAGGTCTACCTGAAGGTCTGATGCCTGCAGCTGTGTGGTCGACAGATTGATCGTCATGGACAGATCGGGATTGATCTCGTTGATGAGTGCGAGCGTCTCAAACGACTGCCTCAGTGACAGCTCGCCGAGAGGATAGATGTGGCCGGTCTTCTCAGCATAGAACAGGAAGTCTCTTGCCTCGATCCTGCCTTTGTCTTCGCAGTCCCATCTCGCGAAAGCTTCGAAGCCCGTGAGGTTCATGTCAGCATCGAAACGCGGCTGGTATACCATGAAGATCTCGTCGTTATCGAAGGCCTCGTCGAAAAGCTTCTTGATCTCATCCATAGTGAGATCCTCGAGGAATGACGTTCTTGCTTCGCCTTCCTTGGGCTCGTAGATCTTCGCGTCTGCGTCCTCCTTAACGGCATCGTACATCGCAGCCTCAGCATGCTGAATAAGCTCGCCTGCGAAGATGGCGTCTCTGGGGTACTGCGCGATACCAGCGAAGAAGTTTCCGTCCTTCTCTTCGTTCAATGCCTTGGATATCTCGATGGCATACAGAAGGACTTCAGTATCGTCCTTAAGCCTTGTTGTAATGATAGCGAATTCGTTGTTGGCGATACGTCCGACGAAGTCGCTCGAATCTGCAACTTCGCGAAGTCTGTGAGCCATCGTCTGGATGAACAGGTCAACGACGATATGTCCGTTGCTCTGTGAGAATCTGACCGGGTCGGAAACTGTGATATAGATCGCATAGATAGGATTGATGTCGCAGTGGACTCCTCTGTCAGCTGCATCCTGGAACTGCTTCTTGTAGTTAAGGATCTTGATGTCAGTATGCTCGTTGATCATATGCCTGTTAGGCAATGTGGTCAGAGGATCAAGCGCCATGGAACGGCTCGACTCGACGGCCTCGGCATAACCTGACTTATCGGCGATCTCATCGTGTCTTACGATAGTACCGGGACGGGCTGACATGGTCTTCTCGATCATGGCATTCGTCTCGTAGCTGATGCGCTTCGCTTTCTCCTGCGACAGCTTCTTACCGAGTGATTCGATACGTTCGCTTACGCGGAGAATGAAGAATTCGAATATGGTGTTGACAAGTATCGACAGCAGTGCAAGACCGATCAGCACCAGAACGTTGTTATTGAAGCGGTAAGAGAACAACGCGGTGTAGATGTAGATCTGTACTAATGTGAGTGCTGTGGAGATCCAATAGCCCGGAATACCGAACATGAGATTGATGAAGAAGCTGCTTATAACGAGAAATACGGAAATGATAACCTGAGCATAATCTACGAACAGGAACCTTTGCATAAACAAACCTGCTATAAAGAGCAGGGTATAGACTGCGCATGAGATTACAAACGCTGCTCGGCTACGTATAAAGATCCGCTTCTCATCATAATCCATGACACCACTATACATGAAGCGGTTGATGCGCGTTTTAATAAAAAGTAAATATAATATTAAATAGTGGAGGATTAGAAAAGATCACTCCAGAATTCTAGAGAATACTCAGAATTCATTGACATTTCAGCCCATTCAGACTCGCTTCCGGCACCGATCTCGTCACGAACGGCACATGTGATGAAGCCGCCTTTCGATGCGCCTCGTAAAGCGATGGGAACGTCTTCGAAGATGACAGTCGAGTGAGGGTCAGCGTGAAGTAAAGATGCAGTGTGAAGATAGATGTCAGGTTCGCTCTTGTCGGGCAGGTGCGGCATGTCATCGAGCGCGACGATAACGTCGAACATGTCGTGTATCTTCAGACGTGTAAAAGACGTATCGATATTCTCTCTTGTGAGTGCTGTCGCGCATGCAGTCTTGAACCCCAGACGGCGAGCCTCAAGAAGATAATCATACGCGCCTTCCTTAAGAGGAACTTCTTCCGCATATGCACGGTTAACGAATGCTTTCCATTCAGCCATGATCTGCTCGGGCGTGTCGGGCAGGTTATAGCGCTCCTTCGTGTACACAGCAGCGTCTTCGATTCGTACGGATTTGACGTAGTCCGTGTAGTCGGGCGTTACCTCGAATCCGCGCGAGTTAAGAAAGACGGTATCCGCCTGATTCCATACAGTCATGGAATCAAGCAGGGTACCGTCTACATCAAAAATCAAAGCTTCGGCTTTACCCTTAAGTTCTGAAAGAAAGGGAAGCATCAATGCATGAACTGAACTTTCTCAGAGATCTCGGGAACGAGCTTCTCCTTACGCTCGTTGAACTTGACCTTGTTGTCGTCGATCAGGTTGCCGCCGTGGCAGTCGATGGAAACGATCAGAGGTCCGAATTCCTTACCCTTGAACTTCCACATTGCCTCAGGCATTCCGAGGTCGAGCCACTCAACGCCGTCAACTCTCTCGATGCACTCAGCAGCAACTACTGCGCAGCCGCCGGGGAAGATTGTGTGAACAGCCTTGGAAGCCTTACAGCCTTCAGTTGTCTTGGGACCCATACCGCCCTTACCGATAACGATCTTAACGCCTGTTGCAGCGAGGAATTCCTTCTCAGCCTTCTCCATTCTCATGGATGTTGTAGGGCCGACAGCAACGCACTTCCATGTGCCGTCCTCGTTCTGCTTCATGATAGGACCTGCGTGGAATACAGCAGCGCCCTTAAGATCTACAGGACAATCTCTGCCCTGAACAACGACTCTGTGGTGAACGTCGTCTCTTCCTGTTGTGATGTCGCCTGTAAGGTAGATTACATCGCCGATATGGATCTTCTCGATATCCTCATCCGTTACAGGTGTAGTCAGATGCCAAATGCTCATAATGTAACTCCTTTGCTTGTGACGAAATCATATGTGAAGTCGGAATTGATCTTGATGCAAGCTCTTCTGTGAGCCCAGCATGCTGTGGAAAGTCCGACTGCGAGAGTAGCAGGGTGACGGGCAGCCTGCTCGATATTTACGCCCATAACGGAAAGCTTACCGGAAAGACCGCCGGGTCCGAGGCCCAACTCGTTCAAGCCCTTCTCGAGCTCTTCTTCCATCATTGCAGCCTTGGGGTTCTCGTTATGAGATCCTACCGGACGAAGGAGTGCCTTCTTGGAAAGCTTAGCAGCAACTTCAGCGGAACCTGCGATACCTACACCGAGGAGAACAGGAGGACATGCGTTAACACCATAAGATGTCATCTGGTCGAAGATAACTCTTACGATACCCTCGTAACCCTCAAGAGGCATCAGTACCTTAGCCATACCGGGAAGGGAGCATCCGCCGCCTGCCATGTAAACATAAAGCTCGAGGTCATCTCTGTCGGGAACGATCTCCCAGTCGATCCACGGTACACGTACACCTACGTTGTTACCTGTGTTGATCTCATCGAAAACCTGTACTGCGTTGTGTCTCAGAGGAGCGCGCTCTGTTGCCTTGAGAACAGCCTGCTTCAAAGCTTCGGGCAGCTCATTCTGATAGGGATAATTAGTTCCGACCTTAGCGAAAAACTGGATGATACCGGTGTCCTGACAAGAAGGGCGTCCAAGCTTGTTAGCGAGCTCCATATTGTCAGCCATTGCCTTGTAAATCGTGGGAGCAAAACCCTCAGTCTCAACCTTAGCCATCTCCTTAAGCTTTGCATCTACGTCATCGGGAAGATGAGAACCTGCGTAGCAGATAAAGGAAGACACCAGGTCAGAGAGCTGATCTACAATCTTTTCATCGTGCATAGAAAAACCTCCGTCCGGATATTTAATCCTGAAAAAATCTTTTTAATTATATCACGAAAGTCTGTCTTGCGAGACCTTGCCACTATTAAAAGAAGTAAGTATAATAAGCCTTGCCTAATCACACGAGCGGAGTCCCATGAGATATGCTTTTAGATAAGTATGTTGCTGAGAAGCAGCGTAAGGAGTTCATCAAGAATTGCACAAAGAACGATGCCATGAGAATGGCTTCCGAAGTGTTGCCGACAAACTGCGACACTGAGTGCGACATCTGCTATGAGACTCCCGATATCCCCGAGCACAGATTCGATATCTACAAGCTTAAGGGAACCGAAGTGGGAGACACGGCTTTCTTCCTCATTCACGGAGGAGCGTTCGTTTACGGTTACAAGGAACTCGATAAGAATTTCGGAATGAACCTTGCTGTGTTCTCCGGTATCCCTGTTGTTAATGTTAACTATCATCTTCTGCCGACGAAGTCACTGTCAGGCGTGCTGAATGATCTGTGCCTGGCTGTCGATTACATCTCGAAGAACAGAGGTATTCGTAAGCTTCATCTTATCGGTGACTCGGCGGGTGGTTATCTCGCGGTCATGATGGGATGTCTTCTTCGAAGCAAGACAGTAAGACACGATATCGGAGTTTTTGTTAATTCCGATGTTGAGGTCGTATCGGTTAATTCCATCTGCGGTGTATATGAAGGTGACTTCAGAAAGTTCCCGGGCTACTTCTTCAAGAAGCCTGCCGGTACTGAGGGCGGAGACATCGATCTTCCTGACTATATCTTCGATCTTAGCGAGGTTATCAGGCGCACGGGGCTTCCCCGCACTTGCCTCGTAACAGGTGACAGAGACTTCCTTCACGACACCAACGTGAGAATGAGAGATTTTCTTAAGGAGCAGGGCATCCCTGTACTGTTCTACGATGCTATATCTTCCGACACCGGAGCTGCGGAACACGTATATGCTATCTCGGATCCCGCATGGCAGGAATCGCATGCGGCACTGATGCTGATCATCAAGAATGCTGTCGGCTGAGTACGTACTGGTTCTTCTCTACTACGAATTGTTATTCGGCTTCTCGGTCTACGGATCGGAGTTCGCCGGCACCATACCCGGAGTCATACTAAGCTCACTTTATCTCGGACTTCCCGTCTGCCTTCTTCTGCTGGCATTAAGAGGCAAGGTCCGCGTCGGCGCAGAGATTGTCGTGCGCATTCTCACTGCAATTCCGTTCCTCGTGGAGTTCTTCATCTGGATGCAGTTTAAGACTGTCTATGATATCAACACCGTCGTCTTCGGAGGCGGAGATGCACTTACCGGTTTCTCCGACATGATCAAGGCATTGATCTTCTCCAAGAACGGAATGGGTCATATCATCGGCTTCCTTCTTCCGACTCTGATCTTCATCGTGCGACTTGCGACAAGAAGATTCAGACCGTTCGTTCTCGAGCAGTGGAAGGTAGGACTTCTCGCGCTTCTTATCCCCGCGGCATTCTTCTCCAACATGCTCATGATCTCGCTTAATCCCGCCTCGCGTGCAGTACATAACGAGGAATATAACTTCCCTGCAGCCGCAGCGAAATTCGGCCTGTCGGAGGCACTCGCACTCGACATAAGAAACCTCATGAGAGGTGACGATGACTTAGCTTTTCGTAATGTGGAGGTGCCTGTAACGGCGCTTCCTACTGCGACTCCCACGCCTACTCCCGTGCCGGTTCCGACAGTACCGGGAGCGACGGCTACACCCACACCTTCACCGACGCCGACACCTTATCCTCACGTGATGGATATTGACTTCGAAGGCATCGCCGAGAGTGAGTCGGGAACTATCGCGAACCTCGCGGCATACTGTGCTTCTCTCGAGCCTTCCATGAGCAACGAGTACACAGGTCTGTTCGAGGGAAAGAACCTCATCATGATCACGGCGGAGGCATTCACGGCAGAGGCGATCGACCCTGTAATTACACCGAATCTCTACCGTCTCGCTACGCGCGGAATCAACTTCACGGATTCGTATGTGCCTGCTACTGCAGGAACTATCGGAGGCGAGTTCTCTCACGTGTTCGGACTGCTTCCGCAGGACGGCGGCGTGTCTTTCTACCACATGGCATGCAGAGGCAACACATACCTTACGATGTCTCAGAGACTCAATGCTCTGGGGTACTACGGCATGGCTTTCCACAATAACGACTACCAGTACTACACACGTAACGTTACGCATAACCTGCTTGGCTATTCTGAGGGATACATGGGATGGGGTAACGGACTCGAGTCTTATATCGATCCCGTGTGGCCGGAGAGTGACCTTCAGATGATGGAGGCGACGATCCCGATGTATATCGATCAGCAGCCGTTCAACATCTACTACATGTCAGTAAGCGGACACTCGAATTATTCGCGTTACGCGAATGCACAGAGCCGTGCGCACTGGGATGACACCGCTTCACTTGAAGGCGAGTGCTCCGATACAGTTCGCGCTTACATCGCATGTCAGGTGGATCTCGATCGTGCAGTAGGATACCTTCTCGAGCAGCTCGAGGCTGAAGGAATTCTTGACGATACGGTAATCACGATCTGCGCTGACCACTATCCTTACGGACTTGATAACGAGCACCTGTCTGAGCTTTACGGATACGAAGTAACAAATACGGTTCTGCGCGATCACAACCGAATCATCATCTGGTCAGGATGTCTTGAAGATGAGGATCCGATCATTGTTGATACACCTGTTATGTCGATCGATATCCTGCCGACTCTGCTTAATCTGTTCGGCATCGAATACGATTCGAGACTGCTTCCGGGACGTGATGTTTTCTCGGATGCAATGCCTCTGTATTTCAATGCGGGATACGACTGGAGAACTGACCTCGGAACTTACTTGAGCTCGCGTGCGACATTCTATCCGAACGATCCTGACGCTGAGATTCCGGAAGGTTATGTAGATGCAGTGCGCGCGATAGTTGCTAACAGGATCAATTACTGCAGCGGCGTTTTGTCTTCGAACTATTTCCGCTATCTGTTCGGTGACCCGAACGGCGATTATACACAATACATTATCGACACCGAGCCGGTAAGAGTTTATGACGAGACTCCGGACGATACACCTCCTACGGAGACGGTGCCTCCCGAGACGGCTGCGCCTACTGAGACCGCGCCTATAGAAACGGCACCGGTTGAACCGATGCCGTCAGATGTTCCTGTCGATCAGCCCGCTTGATTATGAGCGGGTTTTCTTATACGTATTGTTGATCAACTTCGAGATCGGCTTATATACCCAGAATGTGATGAAGCCGATGATCAATCCCTTAAGGATATTGAATGGGAGGAATGCCCAGAGGACGAGACTTGTCTTGTCTGTGATCATGGGGTTAACAGCTGCGCTCATTCCGACGATTGCTTCTGTGGAGAAGTTCAATACCGTGCCGTAGAGCGGCAGTGTGATGAAGTAGTTGAAAGGTACTGCGATGATGCCGAGCATGATTGTCGCGATAAGCATCGAGATGATAGCGCCCTTTCTTGTTCTGTGCTTCTCGTAGATCTTACCTGCCGTGAATACGTAGATGCTTCCTGTGATGAAGTTACTCATCTCGCCGATACCTGAAGTGTTTGTAACGGGGAGGTGAATGAGGTTCTTAAGAAGCTCGATCACAATACCGTAGAGAGGTCCCAATGCGAATGAACCGACGAGTACCGGAAGCTCAGAGAAGTCGAACTTCAGGAACGGGGGCATGAAGGGAACACTGAACTCGAGGTACATCAGTACGACAGCCATCGCGGTGAAGATACCTGTGACCGCGATCTTGCGCGTAGTAACGCGCGAACTTCTGATAGAATCTTTGGTAATTTCGGACATAAAAAACAACTCCTTCCATCCGGACTATAACCGTCGGCCGCGAAATCTCATCGCGTCAGTCCCGTTATAAGATTTAACGGGAGTTGCGGGCTTACCTTCTGCATATCGCATCGAAGGAACACCGCCGGTGGGGACTTACACCCCGCCTTGGATTCTGTGGAGATTATAAACAGATGGAGTTGTTAATGCAACTCATTCATCCCACGGAAGTACTTGTTCACATCCATAATACGCTTCCAGCGACATATCATTCTCATACAGATAAGTCGCGAGCTCTACGCCGACATAGCGGTAATGCCAGGCCTCGATATCGTAGCCGGTCTCATATACCCACTGCTGCTGGAAGCGTCTTACAAATCCGAATTCGTGGCAATGTTCATTAACCCACATGCCTGTCGTGGTCTCGCCGAACTCATCGAGGATCTCATACTGACCCTCGGGTGTGATGTCGAGTGCGAGTCCGAGCTGGTGCTCGGATCTTCCGGGAATGGCGTTCTTACGAACTGAGAAAGTGATACCTCTAAGGTTCGTCGAACGGTCAAAAAGATACTGCTGGATATTCGCATCTCTGTAGCCGGACACGAGGAACAATCCCTGGCCGGTTGCTTCAACGCACGCATCATACATAGCGATCCATGCGTCGCATGCTTCTGCTCTGATCTGCTGGTTCATGGAGTGAGGAGCGTCGACGAGATCCGGCGGTACGTAGTCCAGAGGAAGTGCATAGTACTTGTTTACGAGCACAGCGATGTCTTCCGGGTTGTCGACGATCTGTGCGCGGACTGATCTTGCATCAACAAAGCCGTTGTACCATGTCTCGGCGAACTGCGGCTCGACATACTCGGGTACCGGAGTCGGCACAGGAGTAGGTGATGGAGTCGGCGAGGGTGTGGGACTCGGCGTAGGAGAAGGCGAAGGTGTAGGCGTCGCAGGAGCGGCGGTCTCCACGATCGTTTCCTGAGTCTGGTTAATGTTTAAACAGGATGAGGTTCCGGTAAGAAAAGCGGAACCTGCGATGATGATACAAAGAAGCTTTAAAGAACGATTACTTGCCTTCATATTCCTTGCATGTCTTCTCGTAATTCTCTACTGTTCCGATATCAATACATGTGCCGTCGCCCTTGAAAGCGTAGACCGGAATCTGCTTGTAAAGCCATGAAGGGAAGTTTCCGGGTGCATCGGGAGAACCGCCTTTGGCGATGTACTCCTTGAACATCGGAATGATGTCTTTGCCGTAAAAATATGTAGCGTAAATGCAGCAGTCACTCTTAGGTTCCTGCGGCTTCTCTGCCATGTCTGTAACGCGGCCGTCTTCATCGAGAACGGCAACTGCAAGCTTTCTTCTCTGCTCGATCTCGGGAACCGTGATGGCGATCAGAGTAGGAGCATTCTTCGACTTGTAGAACTCGTACATATTCTCGATGCTGTAAGTGAAGATATTGTCACCTGCGAGGATGCAGATGTCCTCATCGATACCAAGCTCATCGATAGTAAAAATGATGTCACCGATGGCGCCTCTCTTGTTGGAATCGTCAGTAGTGCCGTCGTCGAGAACAACGATAGGAGCCTTGCCTTCGCGGTCCTGTGAAGCTGCCCAGTCAGAGAACTGCTGATAGAACTTGGAGTTAGTTATAAGTACAACTTTGGTAAGGTCAGGAATCTTATCTACGGATTCCATAATGTGATCGATTATAAGCTTGCTTCCGAGAGGGAGCAGTGACTTCGGCTTATCCTTCGTGAGCGGGTACAGCCTCGTGGCGTAACCTGCGGCCAATAGAATTGCGATCATGGTTTCTCTCCTAAATCCCCTATTTGATTTTTAATCATTATACACTACAACTAAATTATCTTTGTTATAATTAGTGGACAAAAAACTATTCGAAAGAAGACATGTCTTTATGGATATATGTGCAGTAGTAATGGCGGCAGGCGATGGCAAGAGGATGAAGTCCTCTTACTCTAAAGTAGTTCATCAGGTAGCAGGTAAGCCGATCATAAAATGGGTTTACGATGCGTTGTGTGAAGCGGGCTGCGAAGAGCAGGTTTACATCGTCGGCGACAAGCAGGAACAGATTAGAAATGTGTTGGGCGAAGGCGTTGCATATGTGTTCCAGGAGCAGCGCTTAGGTACCGGTCACGCGGTAATGCAGGCAGAGCCTTTTCTCGAGGGAAGAGGCGGCTACGTAATCGTACTTCCCGGTGACTCTCCCATGGTCTCCGCGCAGACCATCGCGAAAGCAGCAACACACATGGAGCAGCATGATTTCGCTGCTGTAGTTATCACTGCAAGTGCAGAAGATCCGACAGGCTACGGAAGAGTTGTAAGAGATGAGAACGGCAACGTTCTTAAGATAGTCGAGCACAGAGACTGTAATGAGGAAGAGCTGAAGATCAAGGAGATCAATTCTTCGATGTACATCTTCAAGACATCGCTTCTGCTCTCCGCTCTTGGCAGACTCTCAGCACAGAATGCGCAGAAGGAATATTACCTCACAGATACTATCGATATCCTGATCAAGGACGGCGGTGTAGTCGGTTCTCTTATCTGCGACTTCGAGGACACACTCGGAGTTAACGACAGATACCAGCTCATGCAGGCAAGCAAGATCATCAACAAGAGAATCCTTCGCAAGCACATGATGAACGGTGTCGAGATCGTTGACGAAGATACGACATGGATCCACTCAGCAGTCGAGATCGGAAGAGACACTATCATCCTTCCGGGTACAAGACTTATGGGTAACACCATCATCGGTGAGGACTGTATCATCGGTGAGAACACAAGACTTGACGGAGTGCAGGTTGGAGACGGAACGACGATCGATTCTTCCATCTGTTCCGAGTCTGTCATCGGCGCTGACTGCCGTATCGGACCCTTCTCCCACATCAGACCCGGATCGCTCATCAGAGATCATGTTACGATCGGTGCTTACGTTGAGATCAAGGAGTCGGAGATCGACGAGTATACCAGAGCAAGACACCTCACATACATCGGTGACTCGAAGGTTGGTAAGAACGTTAACTTCGGTTGCGGAACTGTAACCTGTAACTTCGACGGTGTTGATAAGGTCGGATGTACTATCGAGGACAACGTATTTATCGGTGGTAACTCCAACATCCTCGCTTCCGTTGTTCTCGGACACGACAGCTACATCGCTGCAGGTTCTACGATCAACAAGGACGTTCCCGCATTGGGCCTCGGTATCGCGAGATCCCAGCAGGAGAACAAGGAAGACTGGGTAGCGAAGAAGAACAGACTTCGCGGAGCCAACTATATCAAACTCGACACACGTCGTTCGGAGCTGTAATCTCTCATGTCCGATACGTGGCTTATAGTAGGTCTCGGCAACCCCGGAGACAAGTATGCCTATAACTGGCACAACTGCGGATTCTTAGCGATCGACATGCTTGCCGAGCGTAACGGCGTGCGTGTGGACAGGACGCAGTTCCATGCGCTTTTCGGTAAGGGTAAGATCGGCGGACACGACGTGTTCCTGATGAAGCCGAAGACTTACATGAACAACTCGGGCGAGGCTGTAGGCCCGTTCGCGAACTACTACAAGATAGACCCGTCGCACATCATTATCGTGTACGACGACATCGACATCGAAGTCGGCACGATCCGCGTGAGAAGCAAGGGCAGCGCCGGCACACATAACGGCATGAAGTCGGTCATCCAGCACCTCGGTACACAGGAGTTCCCGCGGGTAAGAATCGGAACGGGACCTGTGCCTGAGCACATGGATCTCATCTCGTACGTTCTTGCCGACATACCTAAGGACTTAAGACAGAAGATGTATGATTCCTTCGAGGAAGGCTGCAAGGCCTGCGAGGACATCGTTAATGGCAAACGAGATTAAAGAAATACTCGAGAAGATAAGTCTTGATAAGACACTTACGGCTGCCGTGGAGCAGGCCGAACGCACAGGAGGTCCCGTAAATATTACGGGGCTTTGTGAGCAGCAGAAAGGTTATCTTATCGCGGCTCTTTCCTATAAGTACGACAAGAAACCGGTAGTCATCGTCTCTGATGTCACGCGCGCCAAGGCACTCATCGGAGGCCTCGCACCCTTCACGGGATCTGACATCCCTGTGCTCAAGCCCGCAGAGCTCTCGCTGGTTTCTGCCGTCGCATCATCACACGAGAACGAGAGCGAGCGCACCGGCGTCATCGCGAAAATCTTAAACCACGACCTCGACGCTGCTATCATCTGCGCTCCGTCGCTTCTCAACAAGATGCCTCCGGCAAGTGACTTCAAGAAGAAGTTCATTACACTCACACTCGGCAAAGCATATGACCCTGTTAAGCTCACGGCTGACCTCGCACTTCACGGTTACGAGAGAGTCGGCATGGTATCGGGTCAGGGTGAGTTCTCGGCGAGGGGAGACGTCATAGATGTATTCCCGCCTGATAAAGACCAGCCGATAAGAATCAGTTTCTTCGACGACGAGATCGACCAGCTTAAGACATTTAATCCCGACGACCAGAGGTCGATCGAAGGATTGAAGAAGGTCGTTATCGCACCGGCTTATCTGTACACATTCGATGAAGAGCAGAGAGGCAAGTATGCGGACGAGATGCTGCATGCGGCATCGTCCGATATCAACAAGATGAATTCGTCATCGCAGAGATCGACAGGCGAGATCCTGGAGAGGTACTGCGCCGCTGACGCGGAAGCAATAAGGCAGGGCATGAGGATATCGGCTCTCGGAAGATGGCTCGGCGTCGTTAATAAGTCGCCTAAGAGCATTCTCGATTACATCGACAGCAAGCGCATGATGCTGTTCGTCGATGAGTTCTCGGAGGCACGAAGCCGCATGGACGGATATACCGCCGACTTCGTCGCGAGGATCAAGAGTGCATATGAATTAGGCCAGGCTCCGTCCTGTTCTTACGATTCGGTCTTCAGGATTCCCGACGCGATGAAGGACCTCGACGGCAGGCAGGGAACTATCACGCTCGCGTGCCTCAAGTCGTCGCTTAGCGGCCTTCCCGGAGGACAGACTATAAGCTGTCCCGGTATGTCCACGGATAATTTCGTAGGGCGTGACGACAGTCTCATCAACTACATCAAGAACGGTGCAGGAACATACTCATCTGAGATCGTATTCATGATCACGGGAACGCAAAGATGCGATTCGTTCAAGAACAGAATGCTCGCAGGCGGAGTCGATGTTAACATCGTCAGCCGTGCGCTTCCTTCGGGATTCGAATACCCCGCGGCGAAGATCGTTCTTATAGGTGAGCAGGAGATCTTCGGAAGCGAGAAGAAGCACGTTCCGAAGAAGAACGGCGGAGCGAGAATCACATTCTTCGGCGATGTCGCACCGGGCGATTATGTCGTACACGACGTGCATGGTATCGGTCTGTATGAGGGTATCGTCAACCTTAAGATGGGCAAGTCCTCGCAGGACTACCTGAAGATTAATTACGCTAAGAACGCGGTCATATATCTGCCCGTTGATAAGATCGACAAACTGTCGAAGTATGTCGGTCCCGGAGGCAAGCAGCCGAAGCTGTCGAGCCTCGATTCACAGGAGTGGAAGAAGAATGTCGAGAGGGCGAGATCCTCTGTTAAGAAACTCGCTTTCGACCTCGTTAAGCTCTATGCGGTAAGACGCGCGAACAAGGGCTTCTCATGCAGCCCCGACGACTCGTATCAGAAGGAGTTCGAGGAGAGTTTCCCTTACGAAGAGACTGCCGATCAGATCTCGGCGATAAGAGATATCAAGAACGACATGGAGTCTCCCGTGCCGATGGACCGACTGTTGTGCGGCGACGTAGGTTTCGGTAAGACGGAGGTCGCTTTCAGAGCGATATTCAAGTGCGTCATGAACGGCCGTCAGGCATTCATGCTCGCGCCGACGACGCTTCTTGCCCAGCAGCATTACGACAACTTCAAGGAGCGACTCGGTAACTTCCCAATCAAGGTTGTACTGCTGTCTCGATTCGTTCCCGCGAACGTCATGAAACAGAATCTGCAGGACATCAAGGAGGGTAAAGCGGATGTCGTTATCGGCACCCACAGGATCCTCTCGGATGATGTCGTGCCGAACAGACTCGGACTTCTCGTAGTCGATGAGGAGCAGAGGTTCGGAGTTAACCATAAGGAGAAGATCAAGGCGATGCGTGCGAACATCGACGTGCTTACGCTGACCGCGACTCCTATCCCGAGAACACTTCATATGTCGATGTCGGGTATCCGCGACATCTCGATGCTGTCGGAGGCACCGCTCAACCGCCGTCCCGTCCAGACATACGTTATGGAATACGATGAGGAGATCTGCGTCCAGGCATGTATGCGTGAGATCTCGAGAGGCGGCCAGGTCTTCTGGCTCCACAACAAGACGAGTGATATCGACACGACTGCGGCTCACCTGAAGGAACTCATGCCCGACACGAGGATAGTCTATGCTCACGGCAAGATGAGCGAGCATCAGATGGAGAAGATCGTCGAGTCCTTTATCAAGGGCGAGGCTGACATCCTCGTGTGCACCACGATCATCGAGTCCGGCGTAGATATGCCGAACGTCAACACCATGATCGTCGAGAAGTCGGACGGCTTCGGTCTGTCCCAGCTGTACCAGATCAAGGGCCGAGTCGGCAGATCCGACCGTCAGGCCTACGCTTATATCACTTATCTGCCCGATAAGGACATGTCGTCCGACGCCCGTAAGCGTCTCATGGCTATCCGCGAGTTCACCGAACTCGGTTCCGGCGTTAAGATCGCCCTGCGTGACCTCGAGGTAAGAGGTGCGGGCAACCTGCTCGGCGCTGAGCAGCACGGTCAGATGGACGTTATCGGCTACGAACTGTACTGCAGAATGCTCGACGAGGAGATCAAGCACCTTAACGAGACAGGCGACACCGAGTTCAAGGTGCCCCTGCAGGTCAACGTCGAGATCGACTTCGACTCTTACATCCCGCCCACGTACATCGAGGACGAGGCTTCACGTATGGCTGCATACCGCCGTATCGGTGCCATCGGCAGCAAGGCTGACGCCGACGACATCCTGGATGAGCTCACGGACCGTTACGGCCAGCCCCCGAAACAGGTCGAGTTCCTCGCGGGAGTGGCCCTCATCAAGGCCCTCGCAGGCCAGGCCGGCTTCGAAAAGGTCTGCATCAGGGACACCGGCGTGCTCCTGTATTTCGCTTCGGACCGCAAGGCGGACTTCGAGACCGTCAGCATACTGCTCGGTGTGCCCGAGTACCAGGGACGCATCCTTTTCTGCGCGCAGGGCAAGCCTTACCTGCACTACAAGCCCCGCGACAAGGACAGAAGCCGCACGGCTCAGGACGCCATAGACATCCTGAATATACTCATAAACAAGGGAACTGATCTCTAATATCACAAAATTTGACATTTGTTTCTTGGCACTTTGTATATAAATAATATACATACTTGAAATAAATTGTTTACAAAGTATAATTTAGATATCAGTTTGATTTTATATTTAGAGTAAGGATAAAGGGTGGAGAATCATGGCTGGTATTATGGATGTCTTTAAAGGAAAGGGAGACGACCGTATCGGTACGTCGGCGGTGGTAGCTATGGCTGGAGAAGTTACAGGCAATAGACCCGGCAGCGCGCCTTCTAATAACAGCAACAGGCGTAATGCGGTTAATGTCGATTCGCCCGCGGCATCTTATGCAAGAGAGCGTGCGGCAGCAGCAAGAGCTCAGATCGAGGCTCGTAAGGCTATGGAGGAATCTCGTAAGGCAGCAGCCAATAACAGAGGTCCCGAGAAGCCCGAGGATAAGAAGACAGATGACAAGAAGCCTCAGGTTGGTCTTAAGGCTCCTATCCGTCGTCCTCCGTCAGCATCGATCAATCATGCTCAGGCAGTAGCTGCACAGAAGGCAGAGCATCAGGCTCCTGCTTCAGCTAAGGCTGAGTCTAACGTTAGAGTTCTCAACACAGCTAACAAGTCACCTGCAACAATCGCAGCTGAGAAGGCTAAGATCGAACTCGATCAGGCTATGGAGCGCGAGGAGCGTGCAGTTAAGGAAGCTGAGAGCGCTGCAACAAAGGCTGAGGAAGCAAGACTTGCAGTTAAGAAGTCCGGCGAAGTTCGCGAGGCTGCTCTGAAGTCAGAGGAGGCTGCTACTAAGGCTGCCAAGACTGCTGAGGAAGAGTACAGCGTAGCACTCGCTGCTGCAGAGGAAGCACAGGCTGCCGCTGCTAAGGCTGAGGAAGCTGCTAAGATCGCTATCGCTAAGGCTGAAGACGCAGTTAAGATCGCTACACAGAAGAAGACTGAGCAGGATGCAAGAATCGCAGTTGTTCAGGCTGAGGAGAAGGCAAGAAAGGCTGCTGAGGAGTTTGAGCTCGAGGCTAAGAATTCCGCTAACCACGCAGACGAGCTTGCTAAGAACACAGCTCAGAAGGTAGAAGAGGCTAAGGCCGCTACTAAGAAGGCTCAGGAAGCTTTCGAGCTGGCTAACAGAAAGAAGACTGAAGAAGACGACAGAATCGCTGCCGAGAAGGCTGAAGAGGCTGCTAAGATCGCAGCTGCTCAGGCTAGAGAGAAGGCAGAGGCTGCCGCTAAGAGAGCTGAGGAAGCTATGGCTGCTGCTCGCAAGGCTGAAGAAGAGGCCCGCGCTGCTGCTGAGATGGCTGCTAACGAGGCTAAGAAGGCTGAGGAGGCTGCAGCTCAGAAGGCTAAGCTCGAGGCACTCGCTGCTGAAGAGGATAAGGCTGAGGCTGAGGCACAGAAGGCTAACGAGACACCCGCTGAGGTTACTCCCGTTAACAAGACAGAGGAGCCCGCTGCTGAGGCAGTTGCCAAGTAAGTTGCTCTTAAGTTAAGAAACAAAGACCGCTCTTCGGAGCGGTCTTTTTGTTATAATTTGTTTGTTAAGCCTCCATAGTTTAATGGATAGAACAGCAGTTTCCGGTACTGCTGGTACGGGTTCGATTCCTGTTGGAGGTGCCAATCCCCAGCCTCTCGCTACGTACTCGACGCTGCGCGTCTGCGTAAGTCCGCTCGAGGGCGTGGCGATTGGCACTACAAGGTAAGTCCGCTCGAGGAAGGTGGTTTGGTGCCTACTCTGCGAGGCAGGGTGGTTTGGTGCCTGCTCTGCGAGGCAGGGTGATGCTTCGTAGGGGCTATAACCCGATTAACAATGTTACAATGCTGATTTTACAGGGGTTTACGGGAGTGTATTTCCGGCTGCCTGATAGATCTCGTACCACTCTTTACGCGTCAAAATCACGTCTGCACCCATGGCCATCTGCTGTACTCTGTCGGCTCTGGTGGTGCCGATGACAGCCTGTATGGGATGAGGGTAACGGAGTACCCAGGCGATGGCGATAGCCTCCGGAGTGACGCTGCGCTCAGCGGCGATCCTGTTCAAAACTTTGTTGAGTTCCTCAAACTTCGGGCTGCCGATGAAGACTCCCTCGAAGAATCCGTACTGGAGAACTGACCATGCCTGGATGACGATGTCGTTCAGTCTGCAGTACTCGAGTATGCTTCCGTCTCTTACTATACCTGCATCGGAACTCATGTTAACGTGAAGGCCTGCGTCGATCGCGGGAGTGAATGCTGCAGACAGCTGGATCTGGTTGATCGCGATCTTCTCCTCGACGTCGCGTGAGAGGAATTCGATCATGAGAGGGTTCATGTTGGATACGCCGAAGTCGATGATCTTACCTGCCTTGACCGCGGCACTGATGGCGTCGTTGATCTCGTCCGCTTCCATGAGCGTGTCGGGACGGTGCAGCAGGAGTGAATCGATATGGTCTGTGTTAAGGCGCATCAATATGCCGTCGATGGCTTCTGTGATGTGTTCCTTGGAGAAATCAAAATACTTAAGTCCGTCCTCGCGTCTGATGCCGACCTTGGACTGGATCCACATATGGTCTCTTAAATCTGGACGGGAAGACAGTACCTTGCCGACAATCCTCTCGCACAGACCGTCTGCATAGCAGTCGGCGAGATCGAACGCATTGATGCCGGCGTGGAGTGCACTCTCGATCAGATCCTCCGTCTCGTTAGGGGACAGGGAGCTGATTCTCATCATGCCGAGAATGACAGTGGAAAGCTCTTTGTGGTTCTTACCGAATTCGATGTATCTCATGGTGAGCAGCCTCCCGTGAAAAGATAAATTAATTTTACACTTTTCTTATTACTATCTCTACCGTTAATCCGCCGCCTTCGCGGTTACGTATCTCGAGTCCTCCGCCCATCTTCTCCATGAAGCGTGATGCGAGGTAAAGTCCCAGGCCGCTTCCGTCCTTGCCGGACTTCTCAGCTTCGGCTCCTCTGTAGAACTTACTCGTGAGCATAACGATCTCTTCATCGGGAACTCCCGGGCCGCGGTCGGAGAAGATGACATGGATATTCTCTTCGTCTGATCTGAAGTCGACTTCAAGCGCGGTGCCCGCATACTTGAACGAGTTGCCTGCGATGTTGTCGATGACCTGCTCGAGTCTTAATCTGTCAGCCATGATGAGGCACTCGGGAACGCTTCCGTTCTGCTCGATAGTGCCGTAGAATCTTAAGTCTTTGATGATCTCATCGATAATGAGCGAGCTCTCCTCGCGGGCATTAACCTTAAGCTCGTCGAGATCCTCGAGAGTCGCCTTGAACATATTGTCGATCAGATGCTCTACGGAAGTTGCCTTGGACTTGATGACATCGACCTTATCCTTGACGTCGCCGTCCTTATACTTAAGCTCCATTACCTCGCAGGTAGCCTTGATAGTCGCGACCGGAGTCTTGATATCGTGAGACAATTCGGCAACTAATTCCTGCTTGCTTCTGTTCGCTGCAGCCTCGCGCTCATTCGACAACTTGAGCTCTTCTCTCATGCGGTCGAACGACTCTGTGAACGCGCCGAAATAATTATGCTTCGTCATGTTAAGCGGCACGTCGAGGTTACCCTTGGAGACGTTGGACGCGAACACCTTGAGCTTGTTGAATGGCCTTATATATAAGTACCAGATAATGAACAAAAGGATGAGGCCGAGCGCGTAAGCGGAGCCGACCGTGATGAAGAATACTATCTCCTGCTCGTGCGCTACCGCAGCGAATTCTTCGGCACGCGCATTGAACGCGATCTTGCCCTCGATGACATCGTTTACGCGGTAGTCGAATACAGAATAACCTTCTTTAATGTAGACGTTATTAAGAGATTCGTAATCGTCGTCGCTGACGAGTATTATCTCGCAGTTATATTCGTTCTCAAGCGTGTCGCGGTCTTCGCCTTCAATGAGTCGGGAAGTGACAGAGTCGGCCTTCGTATTAAGATCGAGCATATCGAGTTCGAATGTGGATTTGTTCTGAATTCTGTTCCAGAAAAAAAGGCCGCAGCCCAGTACCAGAAGTGTATAAAAGATCGCGATGACCTTTATCTTCATCGGGTTGTCTCCAGGATGTAGCCTGTGCCCCAGACTGTCTTGATGTACTCGGGGTTATTGGGGTCGTTCTCGAGCTTCTCGCGCACCCTTCTTATGTGCACGTTAAGCGTGCTGTCCGTGTAGAATGCGTCGCCCCACACCTCAGCGAAAAGCTGCTCCTTGGTAACTATCGTGTCCTTGTGCGAGTACAGGCACGACAGGAGTGCGAATTCTTTTGCCTTAAGCTGCACGGTCCTGCCGTCAACATGGCAGCTCATGGTAGCGGGATCGAGTGTGAATTCATCGCCTGAAGCTGCCGCCGGAGCAGAAGAGGCGCCGAGCTTCTTCAGTGCTTCGACACGCTTGAGCTGAACCTTAACCTTCGCGAGGAGGACGCTTAATGTGTACGGCTTCTTGATGTAGTCGTCGCCGCCGATATTAAGTGCCACGAGGACGTCGTCGTCGCTCTGGCGTGCGGAGATGAAGAGTATCGGTGTGTCGTACTTTTCGCGCAGTGTCTTACATAAAGTGAAGCCGCTCTCGTTGCCTAAGTTAATGTCGAGTAAGAACACATCAGCCGAGTTTTCCTTAAGAAATTCAAGGCAATCGTCAGCGGTGGAAACGACGGCGCAGGAGACCTCGAACATCTCGAAGTATTCCTGTGTCATCTTGGAGAGTTCTATCTCGTCGTCAATGATAAGGCAGTTGTAATTCATGATTCGAGTATAGCACATGTATAATACACATATGGATAAACGTAAAGTAGTGCCTATTATAATCATGACCGCGGTAGCATTTGTGATAATGTTCTTATTTCCGGCGGTTGTTTATAGAGCTAGGTGGGACTGTTTTGGCATTGGTCTTGTGATAGTTGCTCTTCATTGTATCGTTTTCCCTGTGGAATCGATTTTGACCGGTGCATATGCGGGTAAAGATATAAAGAACCGATGGTTCCTGCCGATAGTTTCTACGGCGTTCCTAATGGTTGCCGAGTGGCTTGAATATAAGAGCCTTTCTTTGTCTGATTTAATTCTGCCTTACTTATTGTTATATCTGTGTTTAGGCGTAGCCACTATGCTTGTCTTCTCACGCGTGTGGAGAAAGGTTGAGAATACCGAGAAAGTACACTTTCGCATAGCTAATTTTACTATAGCCGTTATGGCACTGCTTTTCCTGTTTGTACCTTACAAAACCGGAATGCTGGATGGCGGAACGGTTGAATACCATGCTGTTACGTATGATGTCGTGAGTTATCATCGTATGATTTACGATAGTCACGAATATGAGGGATTTACATATGAATTCCCTCACGGGTTGAGATTCTTTGTAGGAACTAAAGTGAGCATATTAGGACATGTAGTATATGACGACGGTCACGAGGATCCTGCCGAACCCGTCACGGTGCCGTATGAGGATAGTGCCAGGGATTTTATCGAATACCTTACACAGAATTGTTATGTCAGCTTTGGTTTCCATAGCGTTACCATTGATCAAATTGAACAGCCATACAATATAGAAATTATGAGTTGCTCGTTTGATGAGTCGGATACGGTAGCGCAGGACATTATAGAATACCTGCAAAGCACCCCTGATTCATTCCTCAACAATGCAGAAAAGATATATATTTATGCGGGTTTCTCTAAACTGGTTATTGATGTGCATACTCAGACCGTCACGGAGATGATGGTTAGTGATTTAAGGATAATGGACTTGGCCGAATCCGAGTTGATTCTTGAAGATGTTCAAACCGTATATGTATGCGGAGATGACTATGTATCGGAAGAAGAACGTGAGGTTCTGGAACGGATATGTCCTAATGCGTGCTTCGAGCGTGTCAGCAGTGAGATGTGGTATTTAAATCGCGAGTACACCGAAGAAGAACTTGAGCAGATAAGCGCATATCGTTGATCACTTCACATAAGAGATTGGGTTTAGTACCAGAATCAGTACCAATTCGAGCAAAGTGGTACTGATTTTGGTGCTGGCGATACACACGCCGCCCAGTAATGCCCCCAATTGGCAAAATTGACCAGTTGAGAACCGTCCCCGGGTGGACAGGGTGGACAATTAAGAAACAGTTAAGAATTGAACAAGGTTCGCGTAAAGTATTCTTCCCAAGACAGCCGTAGAATGGCAGTGTAAGAATTCTGACAAAACCAGATAAGGGAGAAGACAATGACAACTACAGTTCTTAAAGCTACAGATCTTTGTAAGACATTTTCCAATGAGAGCGTTCAGCAGCACGTGCTGAAGAATCTGAACCTCGAGATCAGAAAGGGAGACTTCACGGTAATCATGGGAGACTCCGGTGCAGGTAAGAGCACACTTCTGTATTCACTCTCCGGCATGGACCGTCCGAGTCTCGGAGCAATCCTTTACGGTAACGAAGAGATCTCCAAGTACAGCAACGATAAGCTCGCCAAGTTCAGAAGAAAGCACTGCGGTTTTGTTTTCCAGCAGAACTACTTAAACGACACGATGAGCGTTCTCGACAACATCATCGTAAGCGGACTTCTTAAGACACGTGACCGCAAGGCGATCGCAGCAAGAGCGAAGGAGCTTCTTAATCAGGTGGGTCTTGATGAGAAGTGCTACAACAAGTTCCCGAACCAGCTCTCGGGCGGTGAGAAGCAGAGAGTAGCTCTCGTAAGATCCGTTATCAACGAGCCGGAGATCTTATTCGCAGACGAGCCTACAGGTGCTCTTAATTCACAGAACACAGAGGCTGTTCTTGATGTTCTTACAGACATGAACAACAGAGGCCAGAGCATCGTTATGGTAACGCATACGATCGCAGCAGCAGAGAGAGGGAACAGGATCCTCTACTTAAGAGACGGCGTCATCTGCGATGAGATCACACTCTCCCGTTACGACGGTGTCAACAAGGAGCGTCACCAGCAGCTCCGTGCATTCCTTTCTGATATGGGGTGGTAATAATGGGTAAGTTAATCTTTATCGCGAAGAATAATATCAAGAAGCATAAGGGTGAAGCCGCGACGCTCTTCGCACTTATCTTCGTAGCAGCAATGCTGCTGTTCTCGAGCCTGTCGCTTATGATGAGCGGAACTAATGCGATCAATGAATGTGATGAGGATTATCATATTCCCGATCTGCTCGCATTCTCGATCCAGGTTACGCAGGAAGATATGCAGGAGACTATCGATGGTATTGACGGTACGGCAAGATGTGAAGTATTCGAGATGATAGGAATCGCCGCCGATCACTACCAGGGTGATCAGACTTCAGAAGATGCATCGTCGATTACTTTCTACATAAACGACTCGTCTGATCCTACATATCTCAATGCATACCCGGAGGAGTTTATTGACCTTCAGGATGATGAGATCGTTATCCCGTATATGTATTCTGTGGAGATCCCTGTGGGTTCTGAGTATCACATCATAGTCGGCAATCACGATTATGAGTTCAAGGTTGTAGGATATGCCGAGAACCTCTACTTCGCTAACCAGATGTGTCTTTCCGGAACGTATACCCTTGTAAGTCATGATGTGTTCGAGGAGATGAAGGCAGCTATAGATCCGTCACTCATCTTCACTTCTGCTTACTGTGAGATTGAAGAAGGAACGGATCTTGAAGAGTATGATCTTGCTGTTCAGAGGGCATTCGGAGACGGTGTGGAGATCATTACTGTTGACCGTGCGACTATGGATTTGGCAGCAACTGCAATGGTTAACATCGCTTGCTCCATCGTTCTGGTATTCACGGTAGTTCTTGTCGCATTGACAGTTATCATCATGCACTTCTCCATCAAGAACTTCATCGAGCTTAATACTCAGAATATCGGTCTTCTTCAGGCTACGGGTTATACTGCTAAAGAACTTCGCCTGGCATGTGTTACGGAGCAGATGATCATCGGTGCATTCGCGACAGCGGCTGCTATCGGTGTGGGAATTCTGGCTTCACCGGTACTTAATTCTCTGTCCGGTATCCTGATGGGATTGTCAGGTTTCTCAGGCATCAGTATTCCTGCAATTATCTGCACTTCTGCAGGAGTTCCGTTCACGGTTCTTATCGGAGCTTTGATCGCTACATCAAGCTATAAGAGGATCACTGTGCTCGAGGCTTTAAGAAGCGGAATCTCCTCACACAACTTTAAGAAGAATCACTTTAATCTCGAGAAGAGCCGTCTTCCTTTAAGCCTGGCTCTCTCCGGCAAGAGCATCTTCGGCGCTCCTAAGAAGAGTTTGTTTATCTGTTTCATCGTAGCAGTTCTTACATTCTCAACATGTCTGGGATTCACGCTGTATCAGAACTGGGCGCTCGATACTTCATCAATGTCGAAGATGATAGGATTCGAGCAATCGGATCTACAGATTACTGTCCCCGGATCTGATCCTGAGCTTATGGCATTCCTGGAGTCTCATGAGAATGTCAGGAAGGTTAACACATGGGCAACGCTTTCTTCTATGGAAGTAACGTATCTCGATAATTCGACTTCATTGGGAATTGATGTTTACTCAGATACAACAATTCTAGAGTGTGAATACATCATCGAAGGACATGTTCCTCAGACTCCCAACGAGATCGTTCTCACGACAGTAGAAGCAAATAAGATTGATGCGCATATCGGCGATATCGTTAACGTAACTGCTGTAGACGGTTCATCCGTTCCTTATACGGTATGCGGTATCGATCAGAAGATCAACAACATGGGCAACAAGGCTCTTATGTCTGTAGCAGGCGTATTAAGGATCAATCCGGATTATGAGTATCAGAATGTACTTGTATACCTTAACGACTCTTCACTGGCTAAGGATCTTAAGAAGGATTGGGAAGCTCTCTATCCTGATTATCAGTTCGTACTTATAGAGGATCTTGTCGGATCAACCATCAATACATTGACCATGTCGATGGAAGCCATCTGCCTGATCTTCACTATCGCTACATGCTTCGTAGTTATACTCACACAGATGCTTCTGACTCGTGCGCAGATCATCCGCGAGAGAACAGATATCGGTGTATCGAAGGCTCTTGGTTACACATCAGGTGAACTCGTAATAAGAACACTCATGAGCAACCTTCCGACGATAGTAATCGGAATAATCGCAGGTTCGTTGCTGCATATTGCTTTCAGCGACGATGCGATCCTGGTAGGACTTAAGGCATTTGGTATCAGCCAGAATGACTTCGTAACGGATCCTATCTGGTATGTTCTCGCGGCAGCGATCATTCTGGTCTGCGCCGTCGCTACAGCTCTTGTAAGCTCCGGCAGGATCTCCAGACTCGAGCCCGTCGCGATACTTACGGAAGAATAATAGATATAGATCCTTTGGAATAAGGGAAACGCCTCGGCTTTGAAGTGAACCCCTGAAGTTGAACAACTTCGGGGGTTTTAATATGAAATACAGTTTTGAATTTAAGAAAGAAATCTATGAGAAATATTGCGAAGGTTATGGGTACCGGACGCTTTC
>Ga0310786_10002194_pt1 | contig 30307 bp, 29 predicted proteins | sample AusTroGonzalo_MG_FD_203881 | JGI IMG/M metagenome (GOLD analysis project Ga0310786, IMG submission 203881) | Bovine rumen microbial communities from tropical cattle in Woodstock, Queensland, Australia - Gonzalo_03 (v2) (version 2) | ecosystem: Host-associated > Mammals > Digestive system >...
TGCCATCAATTCATATTTCTTCATATCAATAGTTTTAGTTTGTTCTTACTCCTACCATCTTCCTTCATACATCAGGCCTCGGTCTTCTCTGTGGCCAAAACACGTAACTACAAAATTGCCGGATTGCATTCTTTGAATACTCTCACTGCAATTATTCTGAAACTATCCATTGGATTTACTTGTATAACAGACTTCCTCTTCATCCTTTTCCTCATTTTATGCATTTTACCCTCTCACACACGTTCTCCATAACCCTCAATTTCTATAACCTCTAACCAATAACCACTCACCTATAATCTCTTAACCATTAATCCAGAACCTTTAACTTAACATCACATCTTCGGGATTCTGCGGCTTATATGCACCATCCTTCACCTCCAATATCACCGTACCGCTTTCCATTGCCTCTACCGTGTGCCACTGACCTGCAGGAATATTGAGAGCCATACAGTCACTGTTTGGCACCAGGTCGATAATCTCCGTCACATCTCCATATTCATTATAGAAAACTTCACGCAGACAACCACGTAAGCATACGACGGTCTCGGAACTATGAGGGTGGCGGTGAATAGGCACTGACGAACCTGGTTCTATCGCATTCAGCATTCTCTGCGAACCATCTGTATCAGAATTCCTCAGGTCAAGATTCATCCTCAGTCTCTCCGAAGCCTTTGCCTGTTCTGTCAGGCTATTTAACATCACTTGAGTAATCTTCATGATTTCTTTTTTGTGGTACAAAGAGATATGAACAGAACGGCCATATCCCTTTCAATATCTCTTTTATCATAGCCTACGTAAAACGACGTCAAATGCCTCGGCATAATTACATCCAGCCTGACAGCCACGATAAGCAGCAAAGCCCTCGATGGCTTCAGCCGATCTTGGATGCGGATAAGGTCTCATCACACCACGATACATACTCAAAGCTTTCACCTTAGCATCCACACCGTCCTTACCTACTTCCACCCAAGTATTGGGCTGGAAGCGGTTCATGGCCGTATTCAACGCCCATTCCGTACACGAAGGAACCTCCATATACCAAAACTCAGAAATCGGTTTCACCTCAGGCCTACGTTGGAACAAACGAATAGCCTCCTGGCAGGCCATCGAGGTCTGCAGGTGGTCATTGTTCGTGTCCGCAGGATGGTGCGTTATGATGATATCCGGCTCGCTTTCCTTGATGGCAGCCTCTATGTGCTGCACCAACTTCAGGTGCGACACCGTATTCATTTCTATATTCGGGAACGTCCCCTCATACTCCTTACCAATGCCTATGTATGCCAGTGCCGCATGCGTATCATCTTCCAGTTCATTATCTTCTGGACGGAAAGCACGAGCCTTAGCCTCCGTGCTCATGATACACACATCCACCTGGTCACCATTGTGAGCCCATTTCCATATCGATGCACCTGCACCCAGCACCTCATCATCCGGGTGCGCCACTACGATTAAGTATTTCATATTCTTTATTATTATCTTTTATTAGACTGTAAGAATCCTCTTATAAAAATTCGTCTCATACCGTTCAAATCCCAGCTCCTGATACAGCTGGTTGGCCGCCACCCGAGCGGGATTAGATGTCATCTGTATATGATGCACATTCATCTTCCTTGCCGCCTCAATCATAGCCGTCATCAACTCCTTTCCGTATCCACGGCCACGGCAGTTTGAGCAAACAACCACAGATTCAATATCAGCAATGGTAAACTCCAGCGTGTGTTTGATGCAAAGCGTTCCGGTAGCCACGATGCGTCCTTCATCCCTAATCACATACACATGAACATTTGCATCATTCAAGGTATTGTTCAAAAGCTCCTCGTTACAGAAACTTGTAGCAGATAACTCATGCATCAGAGCATCAAGATCTACCAAGTCTTGGGGTGTATATGAACTTAACTCCTCTACCATTTATTATTCCTACCCCATTGTGGTACAAACACAAAACTACAAAACAGCCATACGCCTTTTAGATACTTTTTCATAAACAAGCCTTACAAGACAAAACGAGCCATATCCTATCATACATCCTAACGTGTTGTGAATTACATCATCAAATTCTGAAAAGCCCCTTGCTGTCTGCAATTGGATAAACTCTATTAATAATGAGCAACAACACCCTATCAACGCTATTGTCTTCCATTTAATACTAGCTACCGACCCACAAAGAAAGATGCCTACAGGAATAAAGGCTAAGATATTCATTGTATTATCTATTATAAGACTATGGTCACCTTGTATTATAGCCTCATAACTCCAAAACAGAGAATAATTACATTTAGACACCTGAGCAGGTTCTCGAAATATTAATGTGGAAGAGAACAATAACAATAAATATTCAAAAAGAAATAGCCGCATAGAAAACCGAAAAGCTTTTTTGGGTTCAAATAAATTCCAAAACGCTATCGTTCCTATTATTAATGGAATAGCAATCGCTAAATAGTAAAAAGAAGGAATTGCTTTATATGTTGATAATATATCAGATATAAAATATTTCCTAACAATATCTGTATAAGAATCCACTATGCGCTTAGATAAAATTTGTATTCAGCAGCTGTTAGCCTGGATAGTATCCATCCTTTTTGGCTTTGGCTATCACTTTTTTGCTTATTAGATAATTAACAAAGAACACAGGGGCTTTTAATGGGATTATACTCATCAAACTAAAAAGTTCACTCACCCGTCGTTGCAATGTAATAAATGAGGACTGCCATTTAGGAAGACGCTCTCTATAACTATCATCAAATTTATGACCCAAATTTCCTGACCTAATCAATCTATCACAGGCTCTTTGGGCTTTAATTTTTGTAAATTTTGACTGATTATAGAAAGGCATTGCGTCTGCTGGCATACCTAAGCTATCTACAGATAACACAGCAAACACTTCCCACTCCGACATCAACCCCATCTCGCATAATCGTTTTTTTAGCAGTCCTCTATTTATTTCTTTTCTATACACCCATAAAAGACGACATAAGTCACATAATTGTCTAACGCCAACACCACCAAAACAAAAATGGCCCAAGAAATGGGTAAAAATAATGATGATATCCTCATCAGGTCTTGGCAAATACACATCTACTCCATCATTATTCCACACTCTTATCTCGCCTAGATATAAGATGTTTCTTTCTGTCTCATGAATCACTTTGTCTGCTTTAGGCAAAAGCCCGAAGTACATGTGACCATGAAGTTCCACTACCCATGAATCAATTGTAAATCCTAAATGCTTTGAAACAAACTCTTCAGGTTCCACGGAAGATGCTATCTCATAAAGACAAGCCTTCGCTTTTTTATAGTTACTTTCACTCAACAATAAATCTACATCTCCACAAGAACGCCATAAAGGTTTCTCATAGCACTGTGCTATCCCTTGTCCCTTAACTAATAATGTGTATATATCAGCTTCACGGAGTCTAGTAATCAGTTTGGCGATAAAGGCATTCATGCCCTTATTTCGATGTTCAATCATCTGAACTTCACCTATCCATTGTAACAATAATGTCTTGGGCACACTTAGTTCTATGCCCTTAGCTTTTAACTCTTCTATTCCTTGTAGGGCAAGACCTTGAACCGACTGCTCCTGTGCCAGTCGATATACCACGTTCCAATCCGTGGTTTCGTCAATCCGTATGTCTGGAACTCCTTCACCATGAATAGGAAAAAGCCCAGCCCGTAAGAGAGCAAAAAATGCGTCTAGGTGCTTTCTTGATGCCGTCATTAATATGTGAACTATTTAAAGCTATCCCAGTTTTCAATTACCGCATCCCAAGGGCCACGGTCTTCTTTATCATATATATAGACGCACTTGGCATCCTTGAAATCACGAAGCCATTCTGCCAAAGACACCATACCACCCTCAACACGTTTGCCATAGTCAATGACTTCACTCATACTGGTAAACGGTTCAAACACCTTGCGGTCAGCTGGATCAATATGACCGTTCTCCATACCCTTTACCCAGAGGTAATCCAACGGCATACCAGCAAACTTACAGGTGGGATTCCAGGCAGAAGCTCTGAAGTTGGTTTCCATAAAGTAGTAGGTTCCGTCCTTGTCAATCAGGAACTCCACTTCAAACACGCCCTCAAAGCCAATCTCCTCAAACATAGCTTGGAGTTTCTTTTCCATCTCCTTGTCCGTGAACATGCAGACATCGTGATAAGGGCTGTAGTAACCCTGAATCAGGTATTTCCACTTCATCTGGGTAATAATCTGCATCTCCTTACCGTGATTGATGGTATAACCCTCCAGAGCCATCTCATTCTGCTTATCCACAAAGTGCTGAATCATAATCAGCGGGCTCTCTATCTTTTGAATAGCCTCTTTCAGTTCCTGCTCATTCTGGCAGATATACACATCAAACTTCCAACTACCGGAGTTGGGAGAAATGTCCTTGGTAATGATAGGATACCACAGATTCTCAGGAAGTGGGTCGTTCTTACCAATCACATAACTATCCAACACATTGAATCCATGCTTCTTGGCCAGCTGCTGAATCTGGTACTTATCCATGAACTCATTGATGCGCCCATTGCGACCGGCATTGTAAGTGATGAACTTATCCTTCCACTCATCATAGTGCAGGTCAAAGTACCCTACAGACTTGTCATCTGAGAACACAATATATGGTTTCTTACCTGTCTCTGCAGCCAAGTTACCATACTCCTTCATCAATAGCTCAAAGCCATCCTCTACGGAATCCACTCTGTGGAGTTTGGAGATATACTTACTTCGTGTAGCCACCTCATACCGACGCTTCACAGATATATACACAGGATTGATACCATTCTCGCCAAAGGCGCGAATCATATTCAATGGGTTATAGTGCTCCAAAGCGAACACTATACACAGATGACCGTTATAACTATTATTCATGTATCATTGTTTGATTATTTTTGCTAAGTAATCTAACTCTTCTTTTCCGTAACGCTGGTCAATGGTGATGGGAATCACATAACGCGAAATCCAATGCTCAAAACTATCCTCAGGCTGCTCATCACAGATATAACTCCACCAATGACCTTGAAAATGCTTTGCGGCAAACAATCTCTTTATCAACTCATCATCCTCCACTACCAAAGGATACACCATCGGAATGGTTTCACCATCCATATATCTGGTAGGATCTATCTTATTGATACCACCTAATAGTTGATGGGCGTATGCAAAGTTTTCTTTTCGTTTCTGCCTGTTATGAGCATAGTCTTCTGCATCCATCAAAGTGCGGGTTAGCTTTGACATCTTCATACAATCCTCTGCATCAATACGATGTTCGTTCAGACCACGAGCCTCATAGCCCTTACCTTCACAACCATACTCAATACGCATCAACAGGAAAGCAGCTGTATCAGAAGAATAGCATTGAGGGTACTCATCAACAAACTTATGAGCGTCTTTACCCACAACATAACATCCATCTGGAGCCCCCACAAACTTACGGCAACTATATACCGTCAAAGCGCCCTCAATGGTTTTACAGAAGAAAGCCTGGGCGCAATCCACTATAGCATGCTTGTAGGGCTTTGCCAGTTCTGCCATTCGCTGGCTGGACATAATGCCATAATAGTTTACCACCAAAACAGCATCTGTATCTTTGGCCTCTATATCAATAGGATTGAAGTTTTTATCCTGATGATAGAAACATATCTCAACACCCTTCTTCTCAAAGGTCTCGCGAATAGAATCACACTGATATATGGGTATCCATATGCGCTTACATCCTGTCACACGGAACGCATGCCATATACCCATACGGCCGGTATTTAGGCGGGCAATATCTTTGTCGCCTTTACACCATTCCCTACCCTTGGGCAGTTGTAACTCAAGAAAACTTCCTATTTCCATAATTGTCTTATGCCTTATCTACGTGTTCGCTACCCTCTACAATCTGATCATCTGTCATCTTTGGCGCACGAACAGAATCATCCGGACGTTGGAACCCAAGGACAATGGCAAAGGTTTTATAGAACACTTGCCAATCCAAACTTAAAGACCAATTACGCACATAATAGAGATCCTTCTCTGCCATTTCACGTCGGTTGCTTGATTCACCTTCGTGAACAGCTTCCCATCCGGTGATTCCAGGCCGCATTGACTGCCGTTCTTCCTGTTCAGCCTCAGTCATCACTTTCATTTCTTCAGGAAGAATGGGCCTGGGACCAATGAATGACATTTCACCCTTCAGGATGTTCCAAATCTGAAACAACTCATCCATATTGGTCTTGCGGATAATCTTACCCCATTTCTTCAGACGCACTTCATCAGGCAACAGATTGCCCTCTGCATCCCGCTCATTGGTCATAGAACGCAATTTATACATCATGAAAAGCTTATTCTTATAGCCTACACGAGTCTGCTTAAAAATGGGTGATGACTCAGGGGATACTATCTTTACGAATAGCATCCCGCAAAGCAAGACCAAGAATCCTGGGATAATCAAGATGATTGCCAGAAGTAGATCAAATATACGTTTTACTATTTTTCCCATATCATTATATTTATTCTATACCAAAAACCTTATCGTATTGTGGCGCCACCACCTTAATATCGTATTTCTTTGATGACTCCATAGCCCTCAGAGACATCCTATTATATAGATCCAGGTCTTCTAATAAGCGACAAATTCTATCACAGGCAACTTCCGGCTGTCCTAATTCAAACAAAAAACCATTATCACCATCTTGAATCAAGTCATTCTGCCCTCTTGTATTTGTCGCCACCACGGGAAGTCCAGATGCCATTGCCTCCATCATATTGATTGGGAGCCCCTCGTTTTTACTAGATGCGAAAAGAACATCAGAAATCTTAAGCAACTGATTCACATCATTCCTATACCCTAAGAAATGCACATAATCTTCCAAATTAAGATCCTTTGCCATTTGCTTATAATCATCTTCCATCACACCCCTACCTAACAACAGTAGCTTCACATTTTTGTGCTTTTCCTTAAGCAAGGACATTGTTTGCAGCAACAATCCTTGGTTCTTTCTATCCGTAAATTCAGCTGGATAAATAAGGATGAAATCATTCTTATCGTAGTGGTATTCTTTCCTTAATCTGCACCTTTCTTCTTCACTTGCCTTGTAAAAAACCGACAAGTCTACACCTACACCATCCACATTATATAACTCCTTGCATTTTATCCCATATCTAGGACATGCTTCGTAATCCTCTTTATTCATGGTAAAGAGACAGTCCGTCAACTTGGCCAGCAAGCGCTCTACAGTTCCATAAATAAAATTGCTCTTTTTACTATTGCCCTCGTAGAAGCTAAAACCATGAGCTGAATAAATAACTCGCCCTCTTTTTGTACCAATCAAAGCAACCCTTCCTACCGCTCCGATAACTGGAGTGCTGAAATATACAATATCATAATAGTTGCTTTTTATCAGCTTTCGGAATTGGCGAAATGCTGGAATGTTTCGCAATTTTAGCGGTGAACGTCCAAAAACAATGTCATGTTTGACGGCCAGCTCGCTAAAATCTACATTACCAGTAGACACCAATTCTACTTCATATCCTCTTTCTTTGAGTCTTTTAATATATGGGATATGAAAGTTTTTATGAAAACTATCAAGGTTTGCTACAAATAGGGCTTTCTTCATGTTTATACAATCATGTGGGCTTTTGCAATTCTTTGAATACTTTCTTCGTAACTTACAACGCGGTATTTCCCATCGAAGTGGTTACTAATGGCCATATCATAGGTAATACTACCAAATGCTTTGTGAATAAAACCAAGTTTCTCTGATTTTGACAATATTCGGAGAAATGGATTAAATAACCTCGTTTGCCACATCTTATTACCGACCGCCTTTGCAATGTCACGGACTATCTTACTAGTTTCAATATAGCACTCTTGCTGAGGATAATAAGTTCCGCCTTGGTTATTCTCAATGATAAGATGAATCAATTCACAAAGGTTATCCACATATACCATACTTTGTCTGTTTTCTAGTTTAGGAAATATGGGCATTTTCTTGGCAAAGTTTACCAAACGGGGGAAATTATCCCTGGCATTCTCACTATATATCAGTGGAGGTCTCATGATGGCCACCTGAAATGAAGCATCTTCAAGCTCATGAAGTCCTCTTTCCGCCATCATCTTGCTTTTGCCATATATAGTTGGTTCTTCCGGAACTGTATCAGCATAGATCATTTTATCTTTACCAAGTCCACTCATATCTCCATACACCACCATAGAACTCATTTGGACAAACATGGGTACGCCCTCTTTCTTTGCCTTTGTGGCAACATCTATTGGTAACTGTCCATTAACGGCATAATACTGCTCTTCAGAGCCCTGGCGTGCATTTGCGTGTGCTAAACCTGATACGTTATATACCGCATCATATCCATGAAAATCAGCACCCTTCCATGTGCCATTCATACTATCAACAGAATCTACTACCCAGTCTGGATAGTTGTTCTTGATATATTCTGTAAACTTACCACCGATGTATCCACCGATGCCAACAAGCATAACTTTTTTCATTTTATCGTAATTATATTAATGCTTATGCGTTCTTAAGAACTCCATCAAATTCAATAATACAGTTAATGAAAGTGAAAACCTGTTTCTACACAGAAAGTAAAAAAACTTCCAATGCAGCGGCAACCACTTAATATCTAGGCTATTAATAGCTTCTGTATATCTCTTAGTTATAAGAAAACTTTTTAATCTATCAGAGATCTTAAAGATTGATTCTTTTGAAAGGACTTCATTTAGCCCTAAACTGATCATACTAAAAGCAATTCTATTTCCAAGAGCTTTTTTATACATCGCGCCACTCTCCTTATCCGTTTCAGCCTTTTGGAACAATATATCATATAATTTTTGCCATCTCTCGAATTTTAATGGCATATAAGTAGTAGTTAGAGTTCCATATTCGCTTCTTCTATAATGATAATATGGCTCCCTGATATATGAATACTGTTTTGCCTTGGAATAAACCATTATCTGGTATAATAAATCTTCGGTGCCTATCAAGTTTGTATCTACAAAAGACACCTCCTTGGCTATTTCTGTCTTTATTATTTGCATACATGCTGATACTGGCAAGTCCAAATCTTGTGGATTTCTGAGCTCTTCATTCATCGGACCAAATAACCTCCTTATAACCTCATTTGAATCGCAAGTAAAAGATTTCTCCCATAGATGAGCTACAATAGAATGATTAATGAACTCTTTTATATATGAGCACATAACTATTTCAGACTGGTTATTCTCTGCATATGAATACAATACTTCACAAGTATTAGGCTCAATCCAATCATCACTGTCTAAGAACATAATATACTCCCCTTTCGCTACCTTCACTCCTGCATTTCTGGCACTTGAAAGCCCACCATTTTCCTTATGAATTACCACAAAACGATTATCATTCTGAGCATATTCATCACACATCTTCGGGCAATTATCGGGACTTCCATCATCAACCAAAATAAACTCGAGATCTTGAATTGTCTGGTTTATCAGAGACTGGACACACTCATCCAAGTATTTTTCAACTTTATATACAGGTACTATAACACTTATTCGGGGGTTCATTTTTGTAGACTTTTTGTATTACAATATTATATGGTTTCATTTAGGAACTCCTGCAACCCTTGCTAATTCCTCATATATACGCTTGTCCATTACACTTCGATTGTGATTGCGAATAAAACAGTCTCGTCCTTTTTGAGCATATTCAAGGACCTTTTTCTCGTTCAGATTCTCTGCCAAGAATTCATGGATTCTACCCACATCTGACAAGCATAATGCCGCGTCGTTATCGTAAAAGTAACGTATAGGGGCGATGTCCGAAGGCCCCATCGCCATTATGCAACTTCCGCTCTGTAGATAATCTGTTATCTTTGTAGAGAAAGATAAGGATGCCTCGTACTTATGTTCCAATTCAAACGATTCCACAAATAAAAGAACATCGTTTTCTGAAATAACATGAGGGACCTCGTCGTATGGAACAGGTGACGGCAACTTAACTCCTGGAGTATTCAATAAGAATTCCTTATCATCGGCAGAAATGAATTGGGTTGTGTATATACTTAATTCTATGCTTATACTGTCAGAATTAATAATCCGAAGCGCTTTTGCCATTTCAATTAAAGTAGCAAGCCTTCCGTACACTATATTTCCAAGATAGACAACCCTAATTGGAGAATGTACGGATTGAGATACGGGAGGTAAATAATTACAGTCAAAACTTTTTGCTATAAAAACACTATCGATACCAAAAAGATTATCATACTTTTCTTTCATTAGAGGGCTTGCGACAAAGTGACCTTGACATTGTTTAATATGGTCTTTTATTACTCCACGAATAAACAATCTATACAACTTATCGGCCCGACTCATGTATGGTGATATTTGATAGACCTCATCTTGCAAGAATACCACGGAAGGTTTCTTGGAAACTTTTGTTATATACATCCCAATGTTATGGATAAAACGACTCGGATAACTTTCACACCATATAACATCAGGCTGAAAGTCTTCAACAAACCGGCGTAGGTCTTTGTTTTTCCACAGACCTAACCCCCATAATAATTCGCGCATATATACAAACACCTTTGAACGATGAGAGCGCACAAAAGACCCAAGCCTCATTTCGGTATTTATTTGTGTTTCAGTTGGTTGTAATGAGTCGTTGCCCATAACAACCTCCTGGCCTACAGGTGTATTCCACTTAAACAACTTCCGTAAAAGAGATATTTCCGAAATAAGAAAATATTTTTTACAGCACTTGGAATTGGGATTATTTGTTAGAAAATAAACTTGCGCTACTTTATCAGGATCATAATCCCAAAACATATTACACAAGGTGCTTGAATCACCATCCGTATCATTTAACGGAGCACCGGACACTATGAGTATTCTTGGTAAATTGCTCATTATACTATTGAAAATATTGTTAATCAAATAAACTAAAAACTGAACTATATTCTGGAAGATTACTCTTTGTTAAGAAGAAAAGATATATCAGACTTGCCGACACAAAGCTAACATAAGCCATTATATTGATACTTTTTGGAAGGGCCTTTAGCGCTCTGGGCACCAAAACAATTCCAAAAATTGAAAAATAAAAAGAAATCCTAAACATCTCTCCAACGATGGGGGCTAACGACTGAACTAACAGACCAACCAGCATCATCATCAAAAAGAAATTATTCTTTGCATCTTGCATTTCAAGTCGTTGTTTTACTGAAAAACACATAAGGAACAGGATTAATTGCATAATAAATGCACTCAAATTCAAAGAACTCTCCCTAACGCCATAAACAGCAAATCTATCATTGAAAAACAGTTCTGATGCTACAGCAATATCTCCTACATCTAAAGATGTACTCACATTCTGAACAACTATAATAATTGCTATATACCACCATCGTACCTTAACAAACATAAGAGGTATCGCAAGAAGAGCAATTAAAGAAGAATTATGTATTAAATAGGCTATGCCAATAATTATTAAATATTTGGCAATTACTTTCAGTTTACCCCCAAAACCAAATTCACTAGAGAAGCGCCTGTTCATCCTGATTGCAGCTGGCATAACTAAAGACAGAGCTGCCGTTTGCCGAATTCCGGCCACATAAAAAGCAAATAGGCCCAGAAGAAAAAAAACAATTATTGAAACCAAATAATCTTTACTATCATATAATACATCCCTACTAACTATATACAATGAACAGGCAGGGAATAAGGCCCACGTTAATAAATATAGCGTGTAGTTATTCGATAACAACGAAGGCAACCAGGATATAATAGTATAAAGTGGCTCAGATGAGTCAAAAGCCTCGACGAGCATCCGGGAATAGGATAAAGATGTTAGAAATCTAAAATCTTCCACATAGCTCAAAGTGTCAGGCCCAACAGAAATATTCCGTAAGCCTATTATTAATAAAAGAATAAAGTACGCTATAAAGAGAAATGCCTTTTTCCCGCCAACTAACTTTACCAGGAATGCACCTATCACTAAATAAGTAAAGTATAATGTATAAACCATCTTTACTAGCAATTATAAGGGTACTCAACTATCGTTATTTCAAAAAAGTTTTATATATGTTATAATAATCCCGATACATCGTTTCTGCCCCAAAGCTAGATATAGCCAAGTTACTTATTTTTTTCTTCTCAAACTTTTGTTTTAATAATGATTCCAGGCATGTAACTAATGTCGGGATATCCCCGTATTCAACAAAACCGCAATAATCTTTTATGGCAATACTCTCAGGCCCTCCAGCCTTAAAGCCAACAACTGGCGTTCCACAACACAAAGATTCCGCGGTTACCATCGAGAATGTTTCTCGGCGAGACAACATGATTGTTACATCTGCTTCGGAATACAATTGAGCCAATTCTTCTTGGTTCTTTGCGCGCCCCCAAATCTGAATATTACGTGACAATCCTTCTATACTTTCTGATTGTTTACTAGCCACTATTACAAATTTATAATTGGGCAAAGCTCGTGATAATGCAGGTATGTACCTCCCGCCTTTTATGTCATTATCTTCTAATCCGAAATACGGGGTTACGAAAAGAACAGTTTTTTCATATCCCCGTCTATCAATCATTCCGACATTGTCCTTATAATGAAAAATAGAAGTATCCAAACCGTTCAACACGCAATCAACTTGGTAACGTTTCATTATTGTTGACTGTTTAACCCTCCCCGCAAGCCATGGTGAAACTGCTGTAACTTTCAGGTCATTTACATTAAAAGTGTTCAATGCATCAAACATTTTCTGCCACGATGTTTTAGATCTATCAAAGAACCATGAACCAACAGACTGTCTATAATATTCACAATTTCTGCACTGTGACTTCCATTTGTTGCAATCAAAGGCATGTTCACAACCTGCCGTATGAAATATTTCCGCGTGAAGCGTCAGTATAGTTTTAAACCGATTCTTTGCCAAATATTTCAAAAGACTATAAACATTTATCATATAGCCATTGACACAATGCACATGCACAATATCCGGATTGAAACTCCTAATAACCTTTTCTACTCTTCTATTAGAAAAATAGAAGCCTCCGAATGGAATACCCGCCACTCGACCCAATAGAGCATTGAAATTATGTTCTAATGCAGAGCATACCTTTATAGAATGGTCGTCATAATATGGCTTTCCATTACCATAACAAGCAACCACCTCATACCCATGAGCAATTAATTCGTCACATATACACGCGACAATCTTCCCGGTACTACCCTCTTTATATACACTATTAATCTCAAGTATTCTCATTATTTACAATTATTCTTATTACTATTTAAGCACTTCCTCCAAGAAAGAGGCGCCTTCCTTTCTAAAGGCATCAATTCGTCTATCAACGTCCTCCCAAGATATGGGTTTGGAAAGAATATACTTATAACTATCAATTGAATCCACCAATCTATCGTGCAACTGCAAACGTGACAAAAGCGTCGAAAAACGATCATTCATACCTGCATTATCCGCTTTTGATTTTAAAGTAACAAAAGGCACATGATTCAAGATAGACATAATCATACCATGATAACTATTCGTAATCAGACCTCTGGAATTTATAATTAAACCCAGCCAATCCTCCAAAGAAACTGGATTATTCAATTCATCAATATAAACCGCGTTGTCTTCCTCTATTAAAAAAGTATCTCTGAGAACATACACACATAAATAGTCCCCTCGGCGCGGACCAGGTATATTTATTCTATTAAACAAACCCTTCCCATATAGAATTGTAGGATCTGGCACTACTTGCTTTTCCCCTTGATAGTTCATCTGGGTCAGTATTTGGATTCCTGTATCCTCTCGGGCTCCAACTGCATCAAAATAACCTATCCATTTCTTAGCATAATTTAAGGCATCAGAAGAATAATCGGTACACCCAAAACTAACTGCATATCCAATTCTCTTACTCTTTGTGGCAAAACTCAAAAAATACGCGGAGGTTGGGCGGTTCTCCCCCGAGAGTGTAAAAGAAGGGTTAAGAATTTGGTCACTACCGCTTATAACAACATCGTAATCAACTTTTGCTAGGAGTAAATCTTTTGTAGAGAAAAAGCGCGATGAAAGGTTTAACCGCGTATTTCTAAAAGGAATAAGTTTCTTTTCTCTCTGTTGAGTCAAAAGATCTTTTCGTAATCTTCTTAATAGCCACGGGCGTCTTAGATAGTTCCACCCGAAGTCAAAATGACGTGGCTTATAATTTATGATTTCCACATCATGACCTCTTTCCTTCAGGTATTCTTGTAAGCAAAAAGCTTGTAACACAGCCCCATAGTTGGTTGCCCAGTGAAAAGTAAGGATTCCTATTTTCATTGTAATTTTCTTTTAATCCAGCACACTGTACGCTTTATGAAATTTATTCTAATTGGTTCCAAATCGAATAAGGCCTGGATTCCTTTTACTGCGTACTGATCCCAAAACACAGGTCTGCTAGAAGGTTCAGATGTACTTTTGATAATGCATGAATTGTAAGGAATGCTTTTATCATAATCTGCCTTTTCCCTATCAATTTGCAATTCGTTAAAGATTGTTTGCCCCTTAGCTGTATTTATACAGACAAAACTAGTTCCTTTGTCATCAAACATTTTAGGAATTAAGTTTTCTACGCCCCAATAATCTGCGAGGGTGATATCACTACCACTTTTAAGATCTTTCGCGGGACATTGATAGCATGAAGGTCGTAACACAAGGTCACTAGAAAAAGCCAACATATATTTATTATCGGAGGCCCTTTCAGATAGAATTCCAGATTCCCCTGTAATCGTTATCTTATACTGTATCCATCCATCAGTTTTGTCTTTCATATTCACACAACGGATAGGTGAATAATTTTCAAGTGTAGAAATATAATCATTCCACACCTTAGGGCTAGGGACACCATGGCAAACTACTTCAATCGTTAAAAGGTTATCATATCCTTTTCGTAAATAGTTGTTTAAGCCCGCCACTTGGCATGGTGTTCCGCTGAAGAGAACTATTCTTCCCGATTTCAAAAACGTCTCTACTTCGTGGTATGAAATTCCGATCTTGCTTTGAACATATTTGGATCCTCTTAAACGAAAAAGGTCCTCTACCTGCTCAACATAAGCATGAACTACTTCCCACTCGTCGTTAAACAATGCCCCAAACACTACGCCACCCTCATCAATAACTTTTTCTGCAAATGCAGTGAATATGCCACCTGATGAACTATTATGTCTAATATTCTCATCTGGATTAATAGCAGCGTACACGTTCAATGGTCTCTTGGGTTTACTTTGATTGATAACAGGACATACATTCACGCACATCCCACAATCAATACAAAGGGTTTCATTCACATGTGGATATAAAAAACCCTCAACATCAGAGATCATTGTGATGCATTGTTTCGGACATCGTTGAGCGCAGGCCTCACAACCGCAACATTTGTGCTTGTCAGTTACCTTAATCATCTTAATCCCAGATATTTAACCGACCAAGGGAAAAACTTCTTTCCCATTGCAACAATAAGTGCAGAAGAAAACAGAATGACACCCCATTTCACTATCCAAATATTAAGAAATGTCGGTAAGCTTATGCTACCCAGGCCTGTCACGAAATAACAATGGCATAGATAAATACCAAAGCTAAGGCCACCAATCCAAGTAAATAGTTTATAAACCCGCCCTAACTTCATAAACATTTTTTCTGTTTTTGAAGAAAAAAAGAGTAGTACTGCAAAGAATGAAAAGAAAAATGACGACAATTTTACACCTATCCCCCCCCCATCCAGGGAATAAAGATACCTTGCTTCTACCACTGCGAATATTAATGAAATAATAGCCAAAATAACTATCGGCCAAAGTTTATAATCTCGACCATTTTTTCCTATAAAAATACCTTCACAAAAAAACGCAATCCATAATGGAAAAGGTCCTGCAAATACTATTAATGGAATCTGCAAGTGTCTGAAATGCAACAAATAAGTAACAAGAACAATGAAAATGACAGATATGCAGCAAGCAAGGCCAAGCAACTTAGAAGTATCAATTTTTTGCAAAAACGGCAAAAGAAGATAATATTGAATTATTAGGGCCACAAAATAGTATATAGAATAACCGCAAATAAAAAGGAGAAGAATTGAAGAAAAATCAAATGTGCCATTAACTACATCTAAGAAAAGAAGTGGGAGAGACCAGATTAAGCATGGAATATAGACCTTGGGCACTTGCTTTCTTATGAATTCAATGTATTTCTCTTTGTTCGAAACATCTTTATGAGACAAAAAGAAGCCAGAAATGGCAAGAAATAGCGGTACGGCACAGTTGAAAACCTGCCTTATAGCCAAGGGCAGTATGCCATCGGAGATAGTGTAGGTATGAATACCTACTACCATCATTATTGCCATTCCCCTTAGGCAATCAAAATACAATATTCTCTGATTCATCGCCAAATTATTTCTTCAACAACCTTTTTAGTCGTGGATAGAGTGATGTTTTACTTATCGGATTTTTGATTATAAAATAAATAAAATATAAGCCTTTAAAAAGATATAAATCAATAGTCATATGTTTTTTAAAGAAAGGATACATTTCATAATAGTCGTGCTTGTGACCGATTATTTCTTTAATCATTTCTCGCATGTACCATTTTGTGTTCGCCCGATAATGATCCACGTCAAATACTGCCTTGTACTTATCTAGAGCATTAATAGCATCTAACCCCATCATAGTCCTTACGCATTTTTCGCATCGGCCACAATTGTCTCCTTCCGACAAACATACATTCAAATACTTATATGAAGGCTCAAAATTAGCAACTGTTCTCAATTTATCCATTCTTGTTTTATTCGCTCCCTCAGAATAGATTGTAAGTTGATGAGTAGAAAAAACAGGTAGGGAAAGAAGTTCATATTCACCACTACAACCTTCTCGATCTTCTAGGTTGAACTCATGATACTTATAACCCGCAGAAGCATAGTAATACACCCCAAATAGTTTCTGTAAACAGTAAACTGCAAAAATACTTGAATATGTATGTGATTTAAAATGATTTTGTTTTACAACATCCATGAGGTTTGAATCACTAGCAACAAATTCGAACCCATATTCATCCGCAAACTTTCGTGGCCGTTGAATTCTCTGTTCATAAAGTTTCCTTGCGTGTTCACCCTCTCCGTGGCTCCCAACATTGTTAAAAGTCAGATGAGTAATACAATGCTTTGGAAACCTCTTGTTCTGTTCGCAAGCTAAAACATGAAGAGAATCAACTCCGCAAGATATCCCAGTTCCCACTGCACCTGCATTTGGCAAAGGTTCACTTGCTGTCTCTGTCGTTATTTGGGGACGGTAAAATGACGGATTGTAATCAACCAGCCCATCAATTAAATAAGTTTCTATATTGTATATAAGGTCCTCTGTTATAGGCGCTTCTGACACAATATCATGGCCGTGCCTCATTGCATAATTCAATACAGCAATTAAAAATGCATCACCTCGTTCATAACATAGATACTGACCGTATTTCTCATCAACCTTGAACCATACTTTTTTTCTATTCTCATCAATAGAAACGTACACGTTCAACACGGATTTCCCCTCTTCTTGAGATATAAATGGTTTTTCTATTTTAATCATATTACGATCTATGAATTAATGTTTTCATTTTTTCTAATACCACCTTTTTCTCGGAAATATTAAGGCCAAACAGCCAAACAATGGCAGTTGTAGATAATACACATATTATTGTACTAATTATAAAAGTCCCCAAAGATTCATTTGACTGAAAATATTGATATATAGAGGGGAATAATAAGCACACTATAGTCACGGGAATAATTGGACCTATAACCTGTTTTAAAAAGTCTTCGACAGGGAAATCATTATCGCGTCGAAGTATAACTAAGCGCACAAACAGACCTAAAACTGCGACTATAATTGCAACAATAAAACAGGAATATACGGGGTAACCCAACTTGTATATCACATAGCTCAACACGAAGGTCAAGAGAAAGAGCAAAGAAATAGCTATCTGGTAATTACGAATTCTCCCAGATGCTTGATTTACTTGAGCTATGGGGGTGTATATGGTTCTAATTAGCAATTCTACAAGAGTCAATTGCGTGAAAAGTTCACAATATGGAGGGACGGTTTTTAACCAAATCGTCAAAATATAGTGAGTATTAAATAGTATTGGCAACGAAAGCAACAGCAACAAGTAGTATGATATACGGGAAGACGAGAAAACTAATTTATACATATAATCCCATTCGCCTGCCGAATAAGTTTTTAGAATTTGTGGTTTTACAGCGGTTAAAAAATTCATAACAAACGAGTCAACAGCCGTTTTTACTTGAACTGAGATTCCCCTCGCTGCATTATATATAGGGCCAAAGAACATATTTACCAACAGGTTGACACCTTGATTCCCCAACATATCTGCTAAACATCCGAATATCATCCAGCTTGTAAATGAAAACATATTCTTCATCAGGGCGCCATCACTTTTCCCCCAACAACGGCACTCTTCAAAATGACGTCTGCAATATAGTATATAACAAGTTTGCATAACCAATACCACACAAAACAATAGTATAGCATATGCAATAAGCTTGTCAATAGGCGATATGATTAAAAGATAGACGACACCCAATTTTAGCGAAACATCAAGTATAGAAAAATAGGCATAAACTGACATTCGCTCATGTGCAATAATTGCGGCGTTATAAGGAGTACTTATAATGCTCACAAAAAGGGAGGCTGTTGATATATGAAAAACCCATAAAGCTGCATTAAAACGATCTGCAGGTATATTTAGTTTATAGTAAAGCAGCCATATCCCTACTATTTCTATGAGTACTAATGTTATTACTGCAATAATAAAATGCGCTTTAACAGCATTAACGAATATTCGGTCAAGGTTCTCGTTGTCACCCTTGCCCATTTCAACATTGAGAAAGCGTTGGGTGCTAGTCGTCATTGAACTATTAAAAAAGGCCATCATTGCGACCACTCCACCTACAACATTGTGTATTCCAAAATCTTCTACACCAAGCACGTTTAAAACGACGCGGCTTGTATATAAAGCTACCGCCATCGTCAAAAACATACGGAAATACAACAATAGTGTATTCTTAGCTATCCTCTGATTATTATCGTTTGTTTGATACTGTGAAGACATTATATTTAAACTTACTACGCATTCATAATAAGGGCTCAAAAGTAATTAATTAATACTTCATCTATTGTCATCTATTAGACAAATGTCACATCTACTACTATATAATAACGAAAACAGCAAAGCTGTGATTTACTTCTATTGGGGGCCAGCTGCCTAACACTAGGAGCCGGCCCTTAATTGTTAAATCTTTCTCCAAACCATCTTATTGATGATACCCGCATAACTTTGAATTATCTTCACAACCTTAGTTGAAACATTCTCATCACAATATGCGGGCACTGTCAAACCCTGATTTCCATCCTGCCACATATTGACCGCCATTTCAACTGCCTGAAGAACTTGTTCGGTAGATATAGAACCAGCAATGAAGATACCTTTTTCCATAGCTTCCTGGCGTTCTGTTGAAGTACGTACAGAAACAGCCGGGAACTTGAAATAAGAACCTTCCTCAGGTATTGTACCAGAATCAGATACGACGCAGAAAGCATTTTGCTGGAGTTTGTTATAATCAAAGAAACCAAGTGGTTCATGCTGATTTACGCGAGGATCAAACTTAAAGCCACGGGCTTCAATGTACTTCTTGGAACGCGGATGACAGCTGTAAAGAATTGGCATGTCATATTTCTCTGCCATAGCATTCACAGCATTCATCAGCGAGAAGAAGTTGCTCTCAATGTCAATATTCTCCTCGCGATGTGCACTCAAAAGAATGTACTTACGAGGCTCAAGACCAAGCTTCTCCAGCACCTTGCTGTTGTTGATCTTGTCAATATTAGCAGTCAGCACTTCGGCCATTGTAGAACCAACCTTCAAGGTGTATTCTGGGCGCACGCCCTGTGCTAGAACATTACGCAATGCAGGATCACTATAACAGAGATTCACATCACTAGTCACGTCAACGATACGACGGATAACCTCCTCCGGAAGGTTCTCGTCCTTACATCTGTTGCCTGCTTCGAGGTGGAAGATGGGTATTTTGAGACGCTTAGCAGAAATAACGCAAAGGCAACTGTTGGTGTCACCAAGGACCAATACTGCATCTGGTTTCTCGGCATTAAACAGTTCATAACTTTTGGCGAGCACATTACCCATCGTCTGTCCAAGGTTGTCACCTACAACGCCCAGATAGAAGTCGGGTTCGCGAAGTCCTAAATCCTCAAAGAAAACCTTATTGAGGTTGTAGTCATAGTTCTGGCCAGTATGAACAATCTTCAGATCAAAGTACTTGTCTGCCTTCTTGATAATCTCAGACAGTTTGATAATCTCAGGGCGTGTGCCCATTACAATCATTAATTTCAATTTACTCATCGCTGTTAAATTTTCTATGTTAATACTTTTTTATTTGCTATAATAGTAGGCTGGATAAAGATTACGATGCTTTTCAATCCAATCTTTCATTTCCCTTATCTGTTCCTCGTAATCTTTAATTTCAATATCATAATTTGCCCAATAAGGAACAAGTGATTTATCTACCCTATTGTTCTCAACTTTTACAATTGTGCGTCCTCCAGGGAAATACTTCTCAAAGATGTTTATTAGTTCATATTTACTAATTGCGCAATTAGGAGCAGCCTGGAAAACACCATGCGCTTTCTGATATAAAAGGCTCTCAATAGTCTTGGCATATTCAAGAGTTGTAAGCCCTGTCCAAATGGCATTTGCAAAGCCTTTTACTTCTCCTTTCTGATTCAAGAACCAATTGAGCAGGCTACCATCTTTTTCATCTTGTGCAGGGCCAATCAATGATACTCGAATAGTGATATCCTTCTTATTATTCAATTCGCCCACTGCCTTTGTTCTGGCATAGAAACTCTTTGCGTCAGGCCAGTCTTCCAACCCATATTGACCCTTCGCACCTGAAAAGATGCAATCTGTGCTTCTATGAACCACAACGGTATTTGTACCTTTAGTCAGAGTCTCTAACAGATGTGGAAGGTAGGCATTCAAGTATGCTGCACCTGCCTTATCTTCTTCTGCGGCTTGGTTTACAATTGCAGTACAATTGATAATGGCATGAGGTTTAATATCCCCTATTGCCTTCTTCAATTGATTCTTGTCATAAATGAATGAATCATATCCATCAAAAACTTCATGACCGGCCTCCTTAAAAAACAATGCAACTGCGTGTCCAACCACGCCAGTACAACCTAATACAATTATCTTCATCTTATTTGGCTAGATTAGGAATACCATTAAGCTCATTCTGAATATACTCTAAAGAAAGAAGTTTCTCTTTTACTTGTTCTACGGTAAGACGATCTGTATTATCTGAATTGAACTCTGTCAGGATGTTGCGATGCGCGTTACCATCCGTGAAATACTTATCGTAGTTCAGGTCACGATTATCAGCAGGCACACGATAGAAATCACCCATATCTACTGCTTTCGCACATTCCTCATTAGTAAGAAGTGTTTCGTAGAGTTTTTCACCATGCCGAATACCTATCACTTTTATATTCTCTTTCTTACCACCAAAAATCTCACAGACTGCTTCTGCCTGGGTTTGGATGGTGCAAGCAGGAGCTTTCTGCACCAGGATGTCACCATTTGTTCCATGCTCAAAAGCAAATAGCACTAAATCAACGGCTTCGTCAAGACTCATAATGAAACGAGTCATTTTAGGTTCAGTGATAGTTATTGGATTTCCATCCTTGATTTGCGAAATCCACAGAGGAATAACAGAACCTCTAGAGCATAATACATTGCCATAGCGCGTGCAACATATCTTTGTGTTTCCAGATACGCGGCTTTTTGCCACAGCTACTTTTTCTTCAACAGCCTTTGTGATGCCCATGGCATTGATGGGATAGGCAGCCTTGTCGGTAGAGAGGCAGATGACGCACTTGACACCGGCATCGATGGCGGCATCGAGGGTGTTGTCGGTACCAATGACGTTGGTCTTGACGGCCTCCATAGGGAAGAACTCGCAAGAGGGCACCTGCTTGAGGGCTGCTGCGTGGAACACATAGTCAACACCTTTCATGGCATATTTCAGTGTTTCCTTGCTCCTTACGTCACCAATATAGAACTTGATCTTACTGGCCACTTCCGGCATACGGGCCTGATACTCGTGGCGCATGTCGTCCTGCTTCTTCTCGTCGCGGGAGAAGATGCGGATCTCGCCAATGTCCGTGTTCAGGAATCTGTTCAACACAGCATTACCGAAACTACCTGTGCCGCCTGTAATCAGCAGCGTTTTGTCTTTGAATACTGACATAATATTATTATTTAAAGGTTATTCTATGTTTGAGGGAGGAAGGAAGAGGGAAGATACTTATGGTTCAGAGAACCATTGGTTAAGGGTGAAGGGTTAATTGTGTATGACAGGAATCTGTCATAACGGTTAGCGTTAGGAGGTTAGCGGTTAGCGTTAAGTTGCTTTTGAAATGAAACTCGCAATCCTGACAACTGCTTACCTATCACACTTATTCTTTCTTTTTCGTTGTTAAATTGATTTATATTTATGTAACCTAAATCGTTCGCAATATCTAATTGACATAATGTCTCTGTAAGCGAGCCATAGGCTATTTCCAAGAAATGTATCTTTTCTTTTACAGAAGATCTGCCAGAGCCCTCAGCAATATTAGAAGGAACAGAAACGACAGCTCTACGCAACTGGTCACCTAACGCATATTTCTCATAATTAGGAAAACTCTCCATGAGTTCATAGACCTCTTTCACCAATAACTTCGCTTCCTTATATACTCGTAAATCAAAGAAAGTAAATTTGTCCATAGGTTTTAAACGGTTAGCGTTGAACGGTTAGCGGTTAGCGAATCTTCGGTTAGCGTTGAGCGGTGAGCGATGCCTAAGCATGACAGGGGACAGGTTCGTGTCACATCGAAGGTACCCGTCATATTGTTGTGATAATACTCCAAAGGCTTTGATACAGATTCCCCAACAGCCTTTAATCCCGCAAAATGGATGACTGCATCAAATATATTCTCATCGAACACCTTAGAAAGAGCATCCTTATCGCGGACATCCACTTCATAGAAAGGAATTTCCTTGCCAATAATCTTCGCGACACGTCGCAATGACTCAGGATTACTATTCACAAGGTTGTCCACGACAACTACGCTGTGTCCAGCCTTGTCAAGTTCTATAATGGTGTGGCTACCAATGTACCCAGCACCACCTGTTAAAAGAATGTTCATGTGCTTTTTTATAGAGGATAAGCCATTAAACTATTACCACAGTATGAGACCACAAGTGTCTCTACTATAGTATTTTTTATCACAAGTATCTTCATAACAACTATTCTTCATTACTTTTTGCATCCATTTTTGAAACCTTATATAGTGCAATACAAGATAATACTAATGAAATAACTATCAATATCAGTGTACTATACATATACCATACAGGGAGTGTCCATTGGGATATTTCAGTTGAAACAGTAGTGTAATAATCGCCTATAGGGATGTTGCTATTGACTAAAGCATACATAAATAATGCAACCACATATACCACCAGTGCTGCAATTGCTCTCTTAAAATAAGACTGAGCCATTGATGATAGTTCAACCTTTCGATTGATGACTTGCATATTTAATTTAACAGCGTTTATGTAGTCTGCTATACACTCTTTAAGTTGGGCTGTTTCATCTGCTATTGATGCGACACTTGCAGGATTAATTCTCAAGAAGTTCTGCCTGCGCATTGCTCTGACTGAATAGACGATTGTTCTCATCATATAGAAAGTCAAAAAACCAGTTATTGCAACGAGAAGCAACACGAAAAAATCAATTTGCTCCACACGTACCAATAATGTAGTAACACCGACAACAATAGTAGCTAAAAATCCAGTAGTGCTTATGAATATAGAAGCCTTATTTTCTGTTGCTCGCATTCGTTCAAACTCTTCCTGATAGCCTCTATGAGCTATATCAGACTTCATTTTGAGCGTAGCAATGTCACCCTCAATAGCATTTGACTCGACCTTCTCTACTTGTTGCTCAGGTTCTTCTTTAGGAGCTGAAGGGAACAACCATTCAAATACATTTATCATAGGAACCTTTTATTAGTTGATTTACAATAGCACCAGATATATCATAACCTGTCTGACATTCAATCCAAGCCCACTGCCCATTAGGATTAACTTCTAAAAAATAGTGATTTCCAAACTTATCTAAGATAAAATCGAAAGCACCATATTGAAGCTCTAACACTGACAGCATCTTCTGACATTTCCTTATCAAGGAATGAGGAAGTTCTATCTTTCGATGTGGTAACAGATTCTCTCCTTTACGCCAATCAATTCGAGTCTCTACGTTAATTTGTGAATCAATGGCTACTGCAAATGCTTTCTGACCTACTATAGTTAGTCGAATATCGTATACCTTTTCTATTTGTCGTTGCAAGTAGGATGGACAAGAGGCAATTTCTTCATCATCAGGCGTATGTTCAAGACTACTGGTAAAAACTACCTCATGCATTTCTGGCCATCCTATTTGACCAGACATTATTGGTTTGACTATGCATTCTTTATCATGACAGAATTTTCTAAAATCAGCAGCCTCATTTGTAATAAGACTCTCTGGTATAGCGAAACCTAACTCTTGCGCTAATGATAATTGATATATTTTGTTTTCTGCTCTCTTGATTGCATCTATTGGACTTATCCAATATGCATTTCTCAACAATTTATATAATCCTTCTAGAAGCTGATTGTGCTCTGCCTTAACAAACATCTGCTCCTCGGGAGTCAATCCTTCAGAAGGCATCTCTGGCAATTCTGGACGCCTGAAATAAACGGATGTGAATGACAGTAGATCGAATTCTTGATTTAAATTCTTATCATATAATCGAAAAGCATTCTTTAAGAAATCCAAAGTTATAAAGCATGACTGACCTATTTCCTCTGTATTCAAGCGATAAAAATCAACCTCAGTTTTCTTTAATCGCTTTACAACAAAGTCTGTTGTGTAATCCTGCTTATTGGTGATAAGCAAAATCTTGGTCATCACGCTCCATATTTGTGAAAGTCTTTGTCTGCAGAGCCATCATCTCCACATAAGCATCATCACGTTCCTGTGCTGATTCCGTCTTGGTCATCAGCGCCATCATATTCTTGGAGTAGTCAATAAAAGGTTCTGCCACCCCATCTTTTTCAATCATATTCATTGATTGGGCATAATCATATCTTATGTCATTGCTCTTTGGCCTGTTCTTACAGGTTTGAGCATAATGTAATAGTACTGATTTCATATCGTTCAAATATTAAAGGGTTGTTTATTTGTTCACATATGGGAAATCATTCCTTTATTCTCACCATCCCAATCATCACCAACACATGCAGTAGTCTTGCGGCTACGCCGCTATGGAAGTTGTCGGGCGGCAAGATGCCGTGACACAGATCGTTGCGGATGTTCAACGACCGCTGGTCGGTGAGCACAAGGCGCAAATACATAGCGCCATCAGGATTAAAGACCTGCTCCACGGGTTCTTTACGCAGGAGGTCATCGAGCGTGATGAGCTGGAAGCCTTTTTCTACATGCTTCTGCTGTTTAATAACAGAAATGCCTGCATTCTCAACAAGATTGCGAATCGCGGCCTCTATCTGTGGCACAAGAAGGTGACAAGCAACGACTGGCATATCACCAAAAAGAAAGTCCAATGCCTGTCGGATAACCGCGTATGAGTAACCTTCATACAATGGGCAGGGTTCTATGATGTCGCTCATGATGCGGTCGGTGGTCATCAGACCAACTTCACGCATCTTGCGGATAGCAATACCTAAAAACGTGGTATCAAAATTAAGATGCTGCGTGATATGCATCACAAGGTTACCCTCAGGATCTTTATCATAGCTTCCTATGACAGACATCGGTCGGCCTTTGTAGTCCATCAGGTTGGTACTTGTCATATAATACAACGGGGCTTGCTTGGCTTCTTCGGCCAAAGACTTCTCAGCATCGTCCTTACTAGGGATGAACTGTAATACGAAATTTTGCCACCTTTCTTCATCAGATGCTGCCTTGGTACCAAACAGAACATCAGCCTGCTCAAACACTTCTTTAGGTATCGTATACTCGTAACCATGCTTTTGAAGTGTCTGTGAAGCCTGAGCTCCTGCTTCCTGTATTTCGGTTAGTAGGGCATTGGCATCTTCATGCAAACCATAATGTAAATACTTATGGTGTAACTGCTCAAGGATGCCCATGCGCTGAAGAGGATTCTCGGGGTCGAAACTCTGTTTGTGGGCCTGCTCTACCACTTTCAGCACACGGCGAATCTCGTCGCGCTGCTTGCAGCGGTTGTAGAAGTCGGCCAAAAGGTTGGCCTGCGCATCAAGAGTCCAGACATCTATCTTGCCGTTAGCATTGGGCTGTTGAAGCCGCTGGAGGCGGGCTTCGTGGGCAGCAGCTAGCGCATCTATCTCGTTCTTCGTGAAACACTTTTTGTTGTCGCACATCAACTGGAATTGGCAAGCCCAGCAGCGGATGCTACTATCTGTTGCATGGCGTTTCTCGAAGGCGCAAAGCGACGTCTTGGTTTTAGCCAGGTCATCGAGATTGCTCTTAGCAATGTAGAATAGTCGCTCGAGAACAAGGGCTGTCACCACGGGGTGACTGCAGAGGTCTTTATTAGCAACCTCCAGCATTGAGTCAACATAGGTACGGTAGAGGTCGGCATCGTAGTTGGCGTTACAGATGCGGCGTTTGAAGTCCCAAACCAATGCGGCATAACGCATGCGCATCAGCGCATTGGTGACCACCTTATAGCGTTGTTCCCAATAGAGCACAGCATCAAGCGTTATGTCTTCCTTAGCTGGGGTATAATATGGATTACCCTGCTGGTCTACATGAGTCCAGTGAGGACCAAAGTAACCACCGAAGATGTTGTCCTGGTCGTTGGGCTGCAGCATGAACGCCGTCCATTCATGATGGCTCTCGGGCTTTGCTCTCTCGCCATCAGGCAGTGCGCACAGCGCACCGACCAAATCATGGTACTCAAAGCGATAGCCTGCCACATCGTATGCAGTAAGGACCTCCGCTAAAGTATTATACTGTTTCTCTTCCATGGTTCAATAGTTTCAGATAGGCTTATTACAATCAGATTTTTGTTTTGTCTCATTTGCCAGACATGACAGGGGACAGGTTCTTTGCAAAGCAAAGCGGCAGAGCCGAGCGCGTGTCACCGCCAAGGCTTTACTTAATCGTTACCACCTGCAAAACCTCGTAGGCTTTAGCCTGTGAATCGCCAATCAGTACGAGGCAGCGACTGCCATCGCTGAGCGTAGGGCCAAGGCACATACCTTCGTAGTTGGCTAAGTTGAACAGGCCTGTTGTAAGGGTGGTAAGCAGGCTTTTACGCAGGATGCCTGCGGTATCGTGAACAGGATCGACCACATAGAGCTTGGCAACGCCATGGGCTGTTAAGGAAGAGGTCTTGACGTACACCTCGCGTTCCAAAACAACCAAGCGGCCATCGTCAAGGGCGGTCATGGCAGAGATGCCATGGACATACTGGGTGGCTCCATCGCTGGAATACTGTGGGGCATCCATCTGGTACAGATAGCGCTGGGCGGGCTGCATGTCCTCGCCGAAGCTCTGCAGGCGGTGCAGGCGCGGCAGATAGTTGTCCTTAGGCAGGGCGGCCTCCGTGGTGGTCCAGAACAAATGGGTAGCGGCATTATAGGTCAGGGCCTCGAAGCCGGCATTGGAGGTGATTTTACCCACGGCCATATCGGCAGGGATGGTGAAGCGGTTGCCAGTGGCGGTGCCATCGGTGGTATACTCACGGATGCTCTGATCGGCCTCGGCAGAGACATAGAGCTTGCCATTGAAATAGGCGATGCCCTCGTTATCCATATTGGTGACGGTAGAGCCAGAGGTGCCTGCAGGGGTGGTTCTGGTCACGTCGCCAATAGTGCCGTCATCGGCAATATCGAAATCGAACAGCACAATGCCACCACCCTTCTCTTTGTCATGGACAACGGCATAGTGGTTATCGCCCAACCAAGTGATGGCGGAATACTCACCCAGACTCATGCCATAGTTTTTTTGTGTCTTGGTGCTGACAGTGAGTCCGTGACTATAGCCGGTAGGCAGGAGGGGCGTGGCTGCCCAGCGGTAGGCCTTGCCGGCTTGCAGGTTCTTGCCTGCGACACGGGCGGAGTAGATAGCGGAACCGCTATGGGCCAGGATGGCTACGGCCTCAGTAGTGGCAGAGAGGTCTTGGGGGGCCATGGCTCCCCAAAGGGTGAGAACGCCACCAGAAGGTACTGCGACGCCCGAAAGGGTCAGCGACAGCTTGGGTGATGTGACAGTGGCCGTGAGCGGATTAGTGGCTGCGGTAACATCGACAGTGCCCTGCTGGGTGAGTGAGGCATACATGGGGATGAAATCGACACTCTCCACGGGGGTAGAGGCGGGCAGGGTGAGCTTGGTGCGCACAAAAGAGCCCAGATGACTGTAGCTGAACTGGGCATTGCCGGCATCGGCAACAGCAGAGGCATAGAGGTAGTCCTTGGTCATGGGCGAGACCATATCATCGTCCTGCGTCAGCGTCTGGCCCGTGAAATCAACGGGAACAGCGGTCTTATCGGTGGCTGCGGCAGCATAGGGGAAGAAAGAGTAATAGGTGGCACCATCGGTGAGTGTGAAGCCACCACCATCGAAGGTGGCACAGCTGGTGCCAGCACCGCCAATGAGGTTAAACAAGGCAAAGCCTTCGGTACTAGAGTAAACACCTGTCTTGTCACCATCACTCCATGTGAAGGTCAGTCCACTGGCATCTACTGCCATTGCAGAGCGACTGAATCCATCGGTCGTCGTTTCTGCATAAGGTATGTCTGAAACCTGCATCACCACACCGTTTAAAGACTGTGGTTCTGTATTCGGGTTCTCGGATATATTCTCCTGCACTTCACTGCATGATACCATAGCAGCAAGTGCCATTATTGAAAAGAACGACATCTTCATGATTCATGCCTCCATCCATTAAATTGTTATCACCCCACGGCATATCTGGATATTCTCCAGATGTTGTCAAAATCATACACCGAGACTGCAATACCACTGCCTGCGTCTCGGGTTTCACATACTTTTTCCTCATTTCTTGGAAGAGGTATGATGTTTGATGTATGATGTCGGAGGGAGGAGGTTACGAGAGGCCGAGGAGGGATTTGAGGTGACCGTCCTTATAGAAGGCCCAAAGGGTGGTGCCAAGGAAGGCAAGGAAGAGGAAGACCAGGACGATTTTGGAGCGACTGGGGGCGGAGGGGGCGACAGGGACTGTGGCGCTCTGGAGGGTGGTGAAGGCGGGGGTCTCCTGCTGCACCTTGGCCTTGGCGTCCTGCAGCTGGGCGGAGATGGCGTTATAGGCGTTGAACTTCAGCTGCATCTCGTTCTCAAGGTCGTTGAGCTTGGTGCGGACGCTCTGGAGGATGACGTCCTGGTTGGCATCGCTGAAGGAGGCATAGAGCTGACGGGCCTTGTCGTACTCGCGCTTGGCCTCAACATAGATTTTTTGGTTGTACTCAAGGTCGGAACGTACCTTGCTGGTGCGATAGGCGGTGATGAAGCGCTGCAGGCGGGTCTTCACGGAGTCGGCAACAGTGGCACAGACAAGGGGGTCCTGATCGCGAACGACGATGGTGATGACGAGCGTCTTCTTGTCGACATCGCACCTGACGCGACTATTGATGGCCTTGGCAATGGCGGTCTGCTTCCTCGTGAGGCGGAAGGGGTCGACGTCCTTGGACTTATTGGTCTTGGGAGCGTCGGGCTCAGCTGACGAGAAAAGGCTGGAGATGCCTCCAACGACAGCACCAATAGCAGAGCTCCACCAAGGGCGCTTCTGCTCCTTCAGCAGGTAGTCGTAATAGGTCATCTCCTTGGTATCCTTATCGCGACGCACCTTGACCGGGAAGAGGCTGGTCTTGAAGTCAACGGAGTTCATGAGGTCGGGATAGAGCGTGGGGAAGAGGGCCTCACTATTAGTACGGCCTGCGCTTAGGTTCAAGCCCAGGGTGGAGGCCAAGGCGCCCAAGGAGCTACGACTGGTGCTGGTGCTGAGCTCGGGGGCAAGCATGACCTTACAGCTATAGGTGCGGGGCAGGCTGAAGGCGTAGATGCAGGCTACGACGAAGGTGATGCCGAGGACTACGCCATAGAGCTTGGCACGGCTGCGGACGGACTGCCACAGGGCACGAAAATCGATGG